>ERZ1292623.3329-Hain-H51-01um-R1-3329-length-13755-cov-9_pt1 | contig 13755 bp, 13 predicted proteins | sample MGYA00564398_ERZ1292623 | MGnify/ENA primary metagenome ERZ1292623 (study PRJEB36523, sample SAMEA6512633) | groundwater metagenome | collected 2019-01-07 | study: AquaDiva: Metagenomics assemblies of 32 groundwater samples
AATGAGCTTACTCATAAAAGGAGTCCAAGTAGTTGACGGCACAGGGAAGCCGCCCTACAAAGCTGATGTCTTGATTCAGAAGAATATCATCTCGGCGATAGGGGATTTGAAACGCCGCCCTGCGCAGAAAGAGATTGACGGCCTGGGCAACTATTTGACGCCCGGATTTATTGATATTAATACCGACTCCGATCACCGCCTCACTCTTTTCACTAATCCCTCGCAAAGTGACTTCACTAATCAAGGAGTGACAACCATCATCGGCGGCCACTGCGGGGCCTCTTTGGCGCCCCTGCTTTACGGGACACTGGAGTCAATCAGGAAGTGGGCTGACCCAACGGAAATCAATATTAATTGGCATACAGTAGGGGAATTATTGAAAACGCTTGATAAGCTTCCTCTGGGGGTTAATTTCGCCACTTTAGTGGGGCACTCTACCATAAGGCGAGCACTCGTTGGAGAAAGTAATCGACGCCTCACTCAAAAAGAACTGGCTGTTTTTCAAAAAGTACTAGAACAATCCCTGAATGAAGGCGCACATGGTCTCTCGTCCGGTTTGGGTTATGTTCATGGCCGAGCGGCTTCAGATAGGGAATTGAGAGCGCTCGTAAAAGTAGTGGCTAACCTCGGCGGAGTCTACACTACCCACTTAAGAAATGAAACCGATGAACTTCTGGAATCAGTCAAGGAAACGGTGAGAGTCGCCAAGTCGACCGGAGCAAAAACTATTATCAGTCACCTGAGGCCGCTAAAAGGATTTGAGGATCAATTCGACGAAGCTCTTAAACTCCTGGAGAAAGGTTCTGCCTCGGCAAGCGTCCATTTTGACATCTCTCCATATGCGACAAGCATCCAGACAATCTATACCTTACTGCCGATCTCTCTCCAGAAAGGAAATTTAGAAACGATGCTTGAAGAGATTAAAGATAAGAAGATAACCAACCTTATTAAGAAAGAATGGCAAGGATTAAATTTTGAAGGAATTAAGATAGCGGGCGCCCCTCATCATCCTTATCTTATCGGAAGAACAATTGAAGATGCTGACGACTTAATTAATTTAATGATTGCCACTGATCTTCGAGCCACAGTTCTAAACCCAAATATCAACGGGGATCTTCTTTTAAATGCCCTCACGCAGAGTCAGGCTTTCATTGCTTCAGACAGCAGTTCACCGCCCATGGGAACCGCCCTTAAGTACGAAATGGCCACTAACACTTTTCCGAAATACCTCGAAATAACGGTAAAAGACGGCCAGATGCCAATTGAACAAGCGATAAAAAAGATTACCCTTGATCCGGCTTCTTATTTTGGCGTGAAATATAGGGGCGTGATAAAGGAAAAGAACATCGCTGACTTAGCGATTATCGGAAAAAGCGACTACCAGGTAAGGCAAACTATTTTAGGGGGTAAAGTGGTAGGTGAAGAAACAACTAAGGGAGAAGTTTTGCGCCATCGAAAATGAAGAGACATCAGTCAATTGACTACATTATCTTTGCCGTGACCGGCCTTTTGCTTATCATCGGCCTGGCGGCACTTGCGTCTGCTTCTTCTGATTTAGGAGAGCTAAAGTTCAGCGACGCTTACTATTACCTAAAACACCAGGTTTTCTATGGCTTAAGTTTCGGAATTATTGGTTTCTGGATCGGACGTACCTTAAATTACCGTGTTTATAAAAAGATAGCCCCTATTTTTTTGCTCTTGAGTTTAGCGGCCTTGATTTTGGTTTTCTCGCCTCTTGGGCTTACCTCCGGAGGGGCCCAGCGGTGGATCCAGCTAGGACCGGTAACGATTCAGCCCTCCGAGCTTTTAAAATTATTTTTTATCGGTTACTTGGCGGCATGGCTTTCAAGCACCAAAAGAGAAAGGCAAAAAAGTATTGGCGAAGGGTTTTTGCCGTTTCTTATCATCTCCGGAATTATTGCCGTTTTGCTTCTCGTTCAAAACTCAACAAGCGCTGCCATAATTCTCATGGTTGCTTCTCTGGCAATCTACTTTATAAGCGGCGCTCGAAAGAAATATGTTCTGGTCCTTATCATGCTAGGCATAATCTCTTTTGCAACAGTGATTATGGCAACCGATTACCGACGCGAGCGAATTTTAAGCTATCTTAAGTCGGAAGCTGTTTCTGAAAAATCAACCTATCAGGGGCAACAAGCTTTAATTACTATCGGCTCGGGAGGACTAACCGGGGTGGGGTATGGACAGTCAACCTCAAAGAACTATCTGCCGGAGCGAATCGGGGATTCTATTTTTGCTATCATTGCGGAGGAGTTTGGACTGATTGGGTCACTCGCCGTCATTTCTCTTTTCTTCACCTTGGTTACCAGGATGTTTATTTTGGCAAAACGGGCCGGAGACCAATTCGGTAAACTGTTACTCGCAGGATTCGCCACTATTATTGGGTTTCAAACTTTTATCCACATCGGGGCCAATTCCGGCCTCATTCCCTTAACCGGAGTGCCACTGCCTTTTATCAGTTTTGGAGGGACGGCGCTCGCGGTATTTATGACTATGATTGGGATAACTTTGAATATTAGTAAAAGTGTCAGAAAATAAGCTCGAATTTTGAATTTATGAACAAGGTGAATAGATTTAGGGTACTTATGACAGGAGGAGGAAGTGGGGGACACATCTACCCCTTAGTTTCGGTTATCTCGGAACTACAGATCCTAGCCGCCCAAGAGGAAGTTAACCTGGAAATCCGATATTTGGGAGTAGCCGGTCCACATGAAAACCTTCTTCGCGAAAATGGGATCCAGGTGCAAAAAATTTTAAGCAGTAAACTAAGAAGGTATTTTTCTTTGGCCAACATTATTGACGGGCCGAAATTCATTATTAGTTTTCTCCAAGCGCTCTGGAACATGTTCTGGTTCATGCCCGACGTCCTTTTCACTAAGGGCGGGCCCGGATCGCCCTCCGTAGTGCTCGCCGCTCGGATTTATCGAGTTCCCATTATTATTCACGAGTCGGATACCGTTCCCGGTCTAAGCAATATGATGGCCGCCAAATATGCCGAAGCGATTGTCACCTCCTTTTCTTCAACTGCCGAATATTTTGGAGGGAAAGAAACAATTGTCGTCGGCAATCCGATAAGAAGATATCTCTTCGGCGACCCTTTAACGCAAAGTAAAGCCAAGCTTTTTCTGGGATTTGATCCGAATGTACCCCTCGTTTTAATCTTGGGCGGCTCTCAGGGAGCAGTAAGAATTAATGATTTCATTCTTGATAACTTGCCTAACTTGCTCCAAATTACCCAAGTCTTTCATCAAACCGGAAAGGCCAACTACGAGTCGGTGATAGGGGAGGGAGCGGTCGTCGGCCGAGATCTCTCGGAAGATTTAAAACGCCGCTACAAAGCGATTGATTATCTGGAAAAAGATATGCGCATCGCTCTGGAGGCGGCGGACCTAGTAATCTCGCGCGCCGGCTCCGGCTCTATCTTTGAGATTGCCGCTTTCGGTAAGCCGTCAATTCTTATTCCTTTGCCGGATTGGGTCGCGGCGGGCGGGCATCAGGAAAAAAATGCTAGGGAATATAGCGCGAATGGTGCCGCAGTCGTAATTGAGGAAGAGAATCTTCTGCCAAATCTTTTCCTGGAAGAACTAAAAAGTTTGCTTAGTAATCCCCAAAAGCTAGCAACCATGAGCGACACCGCCAAGCAATTCGCCAAACCCGACGCCGCTTTGAAGCTAGCGCAGATTATCCTTAGAATGAATAGATAATGGTAAGAGTTCGGTATGCGCCTTCACCTACTGGGCCTCATCATATTGGAGGTGTGAGAACCGCCCTTTTTAATTGGCTTTTTGCCCGGCAGGAGAAGGGAAGTTTTATCTTGCGGATTGAAGACACTGACCAGGAGCGGTCAAAACCGGAGTTTGAAGAAGATATAAAAAATACCTTAAGCTGGCTGGGGCTCGATTGGGATGAGCTTTACCGACAGAGCGAACGGCTACCGATTTACAAAGAGCATCTTGAAAAACTTTTTAACGAGGGCTGGGTTTATTATTGTTTCTGCAGCAAAGAAGAATTAGAAGCTGAGCGGCAAGTCATGTTGGCTCAGGGGTTGGCGCCAAAATATTCCGGCCGCTGCAGGACATCAGGCAAAGGTGAGGTCGAGAAGAGGTTAAAGAATCAAGAGAGCTATGTACTGCGGTTCAAGGTGTCGGAGACTAAAATTAGCTTTAAAGATCTAGTGAGGGGGGAAATCACTTTTGACGGCTCGCTTATGGGCGACGTAATCATCGCCAAGAATTTCGACCAACCCCTTTATAGTTTTGCCGTTGTAGTTGATGACGCCCTCATGAACATTACTCATGTAATAAGAGGAGAGGAACATATCTCCAACACCCCAATCCAAGTTTTCCTAATTAATGCTCTCGGCTTTAAAGTGCCTCTCTTTGCCCACCTGCCTCTGATCTTAAATCCCGACCGGAGCAAGATGTCTAAAAGATTTACCGACACCGCTCTTCAAGAATATGTGAACCGCGGATACCTGAAAGAAGCTATGATTAACTTTTTGGCTTATCTCGGTTGGCACCCGAAAGAAGACAAAGAGATTATGAACATGGAAGAAATCATTAAAGAATTTGATTTAACCCGAGTTCAAAAAGGGGGAGCGGTATTTAATCTAGAAAAACTTGACTGGTTAAATGGTTACTATTTAAGGCACCTGGCCGTGGGCGAGTTCATCAAGCGAGCCGAGCCGTTCATCTCTTCCAATTGGTCTCTCACCCCGGCTATCGTTCGGACCGTCCAAGATCGAGTAGGGGATTTAAGTGAACTGAACGAGCTAGTGAAATTTTATTTTGAGCTGTCGGATTACGACGCCAATCTCCTTAAATGGAAAGATGCCGACTTAGAAACGGCATCTGCCAACCTAAAGCTCGGCTTAAAACTTGTAGGGAAAGTCCCGGAGAAAAATTTCAATTCTAAATTTCTGGAGGAGAAATTATTAGCCGCCATTCCTCGGGAGAGTAGGGGAGATATCCTTTGGCCATTGAGAGTGGCTCTCTCGGGTCAGAAGGCCTCCCCCGGGCCCTTTGATATTTTGGCCGCCCTGGGTAAAAAAGAAGCGTTAAGACGGATAAATCTGGCTTTGGAAAAAATAAACTTAAGCGGAATTTAATGGTAAAATGAGGAAATTTTTACTGATTACCGGTGTTTGCGTGGGCATTTCAACTACTATTTTCGGCCTGGCGCTCGCCTCATCGCCTGGAGATCTCCAACAGTCAATTGAAGATAAAAATAAGCAGCTCTTGGAAATAAATTCCAGAATTAAAGACACGCAATCTCAAATTACTAACCTGCAAGGGCAAGGCAAAACTTTAAAACAGGCCTTGGCTACCCTGGGTTATCAAGTTGATCAATTAAGTCTCGGCATCAAGTCAAGTGAAATTAACATTGATAAGTTACGGCTGGAGTTACAGTCCCTCGGCTACGAACTTGGCCAAGTAAGCACGGAGGTTGACACCAAGGAGGAGGCAATCGCCAGGATTCTCCGAGAACTTCAACAAAAAGACAGGGACAGCCTACTCGTTGTTCTCTTGAAGAATGACACTTTGGCTGACGGGCTTTTTGAAGTCCAGGCACTGCGAGACGTCCAGAATAATCTATCCGTGGACGTTACCGAGTTAATTACTCTTCAAGGGCAGTTAGAAAACAACCTGGTTCAGACCGCAGATAAAAAATCACAAGTAGAAATAGAAAGTATTAATCTTAAAAGTCGAAAATCGATTTTAAAAGATCAGCAGGGAGAAAAAGATCAACTACTAAAAGAGACGAAAAACCAAGAAGGTCTTTACCAAAAGAAATTAACGGAATTAGAATCCCAACAACGTGGAATTCTGGACGAAATCACCCGCATCGAGGCAGAACTTAGCACCCGGTTTAAACCCACTGATTTACCCTCTAAGAAAACTACCAGTTTTGTTTGGCCAGTAACTTTAGATGGAGGCAAAATAAAAATTACTCAAAATTGGGGAGAAACTGCCCTCTCCGGGCGACTTTATAAAGGCCAGCCCCATAACGGGATGGATATTGGCGCGCCGATTGGCACGCCGGTCTATGCGGCCGCTCCCGGTCAGGTAGTTCGCGTTGACTATAACGGTCGCCGTTACCAATACGGAAGATATGTTTTAATTGATCATGGTAATGGTTTGTCCAGTTTATATGCTCATCTTTCGAGTGCAGTTGTTGGCTCCAGCCAATCGGTAACTAAAGGTCAACTAATCGGTTATGTAGGGGACACAGGTTTTGTGACCGGTCCTCACCTTCATTTCGGTGTTTATGCTACGCCCGCCGGCGGTTGGCAGATTACAAACTCTAAATCCCAGCCCGGTTTTCTTTCTGTTCCTCCGGCCAGCGGCCTAGTGCCTATCGGCGTTACCCTTAATCCTCAAAATTACTTGTAGGGGACTATGACTTATAATTTCACTCCTTTAATTCACGCCCTAAAATATCTTCTTGAAACTGGCATTGATTTCGCGAAGGCCTCAATCGGGGTAGTGATTGAGCTTTTCCAGCTCATAGTCGAACTTGTGAAAGGTGGTCTATCACTCCTGCCCTAGAAGCAGGTAGGGAGGTAGTAAATATCCACAGCTGGGGTTGACGCCTATAATAAAGTTCGCATAATTTAACTTAATAGTCCTATAAGATCCTTTTGGTATGCAGAAAAGCACAAAACCACTCCCCCAGCATGTTTCCGATTACTTGGACTGGCTTGATGTTGAGAAAGGTCTCTCATCAAAGACACAAGAAAACTATTCCCGCTTTCTAAAAAGATTCCTGGACTGGTTAAAAGAGAATAAGTTATCTAATTTAAAGCCACATGAGCTCTCCCCCGACCACGTCTGGAAATACCGTATTTACCTCGCTAGGCAAACGCGCTCAAAAAGATCCTCAAAATCGCTCAAGAAGGCCACTCAAAGCTATTACCTGATAACTCTACGCTCTCTTTTAAGTTTTTTTGCCGAGAGGGACATTTTGGCCATCCCGCCGGAGAAAGTAAAACTTGCCCGTGACAAAGCCGAGAAAGAGGTTCGGTTCCTTTCCCTCGACCAACTTGAACGATTATTCGAAATTCCGGACGTCTCCTCTCCAAGCGGACTGCGAGACCGGGCGATCCTTGAAACATTCTTCTCTACCGGCATGCGAATATCGGAACTCGTTGCCTTAAACCAAGAGCAAATTAAATCTTCCCTTAACTCGGATGAACTGGAGCTGGGAATCGTCGGCAAGGGAGGAAAGGCCCGCACGGTATACTTCTCCACCAGAACGCTTCAGTGGCTGAAGCGTTACTTAAAAACCCGTAACGACAAAGATAAGGCGTTATTTATAAACTACAGAGGGCCGATTGATGCTTCGCGGCGCCTTACTCCCCGATCAATAGAAAAGAGTATTCAGAAATATGCCCTCCTGGCGGGACTGCCATCCACCACTACCCCACACGTCCTTCGCCACTCTTTTGCGACCGATCTTTTAAGCCAAGGAGTCGACATCCGGATCCTCCAAGAGTTTCTCGGCCACAAAAGCATCACTGCCACCCAAATTTATGCCCATGTCACCAGTAAGAAATTAAGGGAAATCCATCGTCAATTTCATGGTGGTCAAAGACTCAAGAAATGAGATATACTAACCACTATTCGGCGTCTGGCGGACTCAAAATGCCCCAATTTGGCCCAAAATTGACCCAGGACAAGAGTTTTAATTTCAGATGAAGGTTCACCTTATTGGAGTTGGAGGTATAGGGGTTAGCGCCCTAGCTCGCTATTTCTTAAGTCAGGGCTGGGAGGTGTCTGGCTCAGATAATACTCGTACTCCCCTGCTCCAGGAGTTAAAAGCCGAAGGTGTAAGAATTAAAATTGGGCATCAAAAAAAGAATCTTAATTCAAAAACAGATTTAGTCGTCTACACCCGGGCAACACTCGCAGATAATCCAGAGCTAAAAGAAGCTAGGAAATTAAAAACCAAAACCCTAAGTTACCCCAAAGCCCTCGGCGAGCTCACAAAGGAATTTATTACCATCGCTCTTGCCGGAACACACGGCAAGAGCACCACAACTGCCCTAACAGCCCTCACGCTTCTCCAAGCAAAAATGGATCCGACAGTTGTTGTCGGCACTAAAGTTTCTCAATTAAAAGGGAAAAATTTTCGTCTCGGAAAGAGCAAGTATCTGGTGGTTGAGGCAGATGAATATAAAGACGCTTTTCTCCATTACTATCCCCGCGCGGCGCTTATCACCAATATTGACCGGGAACACTTAGATTACTTTAAGAACTTAAACCACGCTAAGCGCAGCTTCCGTAAGTTTGTTAATAATCTAGACAATAATGGCGTCTTGGTGCTGAACAAAGATAGCGCTCCCCTACTCTCCATGGGTAAGCAGCTTAAACGAAAACTTATTTGGTATTCACTTAAAGAAAGAATGCTAGCCCAAAAAATCAAAAAGCATCTCAAAATTTACGGTGAACATAATTTATCTAACGCTTTGGGAGTGTATAAACTGGCAAAAGCTCTAGGAATAAAAGAAAAAGATATTTTGAAAGCTTTCTCTCGTTATCATGGCGCCTGGCGCCGGATGGAGTATCGAGGCAATTTGAAATTGTCCGCCAGAGGCGGATCCGCCTTCGGCGGAAAAATTCCAGTCTACGACGATTACGCCCACCATCCGACTGAAATTAAGGCGACACTTGGCGCTTTTCGAGAGAAGTTTCCTAAATCAAAGATTATTTGTGCCTTTCAGCCCCACCAGCAAGAACGACTAAAGGGATTATTCAAAGAATTCAGCTTTGCTTTTGACGAAGCCGATACGCTTATCCTCCTCAACATATTTAAGGTAGCTGGCCGGGAGAAAAATGAAGTAAGAAGCATGAAGCATGAAGTAAGTTCTAAAATACTGGCGGAAGCAATCCGAAAAAGAAAGGGTTCTCCAAGGGTGATCTATCTCCCCCACCCCACTAGATTGCGACAAACACTCAATAAATTAATTAAAGATAAATCAGTAATTGTAATGATGGGAGCGGGCGACATTGTGAATTTAACGCCTCGACTGCTAAGATAGCTTCGATGTATTACTCCAACGCAGAAAACTTCAAAGGTACTACTGGCTATATTATTGATGACGTCTGGTATCCCCGGGTAACGAGTATCATAAATATCAAGTCAAAACCGGCTCTTTATTATTTTTACGCCGAACTACCGAGCTTCCGCCACGGCGAGGATATTAAAAAGCAATCAGCTGATGAAGGAACTAAAGTTCACGAAGCGGTTCAAGCAATTTTGACGGGTCAAGAGCCGGAGATTGACCCCACCGTTCTTCCGGCAGTTACGGCGTTTAGAAAATATCTTGCCGAAAACAATATCCAGGTTGACCCAGATTTTATTGAAAAGAGGGTCGTCAGCTTTAATGAGCGCTATGCCGGAACGATTGACGCGCTTGCGTTAATTGATGGCCGCTTTGGCATACTGGACATTAAAACATCTCAAGCGATTTATCGGGATTACAACCTCCAAACTGCCGCCTACTTCCCTCCCCTTCAGGAACACTTCAAGAATTTGCAGACTCGCTGGATCTTAAGAATTGACCAACGAGAGCGCTGTTTAAAATGCGACTCCACGCGGCGGACAAAAGGCGGCCGCGAAAAAATCAAGCGGCCAGTGAATAACAAAATTAAGGGGGTAAACTCCACCAACTGTCTTCACGAGTGGTCAGAAATGACAGGAGAGATTGAACTCAAAGAATTTCCCTACTGGCAGGATGATTATCAAGCTTTCTTGGGCGCAAAGAAATTATGGGAATGGGAACACGATTACTGGTTAAAACAAATCGGTTATCTCTAGGACAGAATCTAGAATGAATACTACTACTTTCTATTTACTATTTTCTGCTTTCTCGATTACGATCGGGGCCGGAAACCAGTCGCGGCCGACGAGGTAGCCAATACCGAAGCTAAGAAGGGTGATGAGAAAGACGAGAATACCGATTTTGATATGGTGTTCCCGGAAAGAAGCTCGGATTTTTTTAAATAAACTTTTCATATTTCGGAATGGCGCCCACGCCCTAATTTTGCGAGTTCTGCCATGGCGCTCCGCTTCGCCCACAACAGGATGTGGCTATTCGCCACACGCAGAGCGCTCACATTTACAAGTTTAGCCTAATGATATACAATGCGGTGCTATCAAAGCAAAATTAGAGCGGGGTGCTCATTTTTCTAATCAATCACTCTGTTCTTGAAGAAAAATGGCAAAGACAAAAGCGGGTGGTTCAACTAAATTAGGCAGGGATTCAGTCGGGAAACGCTTAGGCGTAAAGCGGTCTGATGGGCAGACGGTTAATCCCGGGGAGATTATTATTCGCCAGCGAGGTACAAAATATTTACCGGGAATAAACGTCAAGCGAGGATCAGACGATACCCTCTACGCGATGGTTGCCGGTCAGGTTAAATTCCAAACCAGAAAAAAGATTAATTTCAACAATCACTCTAAGATGGTTAAGGTTGTTGCGGTTGTACCTCTATCGTAACTTGCCCCGAGGTGGCAAGGCCACTTTTCGGGGTTCTTCTCAATTCAATTCCTATCTCCTGTTTTCCTAATTCCCTAATATGATCAGCCTTAATTTCAAGATGAGCCGATTGTAATTTAGGGAATCTCTCCAAAAGTTTTTCTTGAATCTCCCGAGCTCCGACTGAACTGAAGACCTCTCCCTTCTCCCCTACTCTAACAGTAAGAATTAAGGGTTGAGATGCAGTGGCTTTTTCAATATTTTCAATTTCAGTTTTTAATTCTTGCAATTGTTTTTCAAGCGTGACTTTTTGGGACTCCAGTTCCTTAAGCGCAGTGGGAGTGGCCGGTTTAGCTAAATTTTGGGGGGCAAGAAAATTCCTGGCGTAGCCATCAGCTACATTTTTCACGTCTCCCCGTTTGCCCAGGGATTTAATATCCTGCAATAAAATTACCCTCATCTTCTCTGCATTTCTTGCTTCAAAACCTCAATCGCTTTGTTCAATTGAGGATCTCTGCCGGCCATTAAATCTTCGTCAGTAACAGTCACTTTGAAATCCGGCTCCAAGCCATTCCCCTCAATCAAACGCCCATCGGGCATAAGCCAGTGAGAAATAGTAACCTTCAAAGTTGAGCCGTCGCTTAGGTCAATCAACTGCTGAACGGTTCCTTTACCAAAGCTCTTGGCACCGACAATTTTTGTTCCATTATGCACTCTCAAGGCGCCAGCCAGAATCTCGGAGGCCGAAGCCGAACCTTCATTCATAATGACAACTACCGGGAAGTTCTTGAGGGCTTCGTTCCCATATGCTCTAAAGAATCTCTCATCTCCACCCGTAAACTTCTCGCTTACCACCACATCCCCTCGATTAACGAACCAACCGGCCAAATTAACCGACACCTCTAGAAAACCGCCGGGGTTATTTCTCATGTCCAGTATCACGCTGTCACCCCCTTGGCGAAGACCGCTGGCAATCGCCTGAAAGAAAGCAAAGGGTGTATTAGCGCTGAAGCTAGAGAGTTCGAGGTGAATGATATTACCTTCTTTCATGCTCCATTCCACCGTCGGCACTTGAATCGTTTCTCTTGCGATTTCCACATCCCTCGGACTTTGCCACCCCTCGCGGATAATAGTTAAAGTCACCTTTGTTCCCACCTCGCCCCTGATTAATCTAACCGCTTCGCTTACCTCAAGCCCTTCGGTTGATTTACCGTCAACCTTGAGAATTTTATCGCTTGCCTTTAGGCCGGCTTTTTCTGCTGGGCTATTCTTGAGGGGCGCAATCACGATAAGCTGTCCTTCTTTGGAGCCGATCTCGGCCCCGACTCCCCCAAAACTGCCACTCAAATCCTGGCTAAATTGCTCAGATTCTTCAGGAGTAAAGAAAGAGGTGTTTGGGTCTTGAAGAGAATTAACCATTCCCTTGACCGCCCCGTAAACCAGTTTCTGCTGATCGCCGAGATCTTCTTTACCAATATAAGTTTCCCTCAGCTTATCCCAAGTTTCCCAGAAGATCCCAAAATCGGCGCTAAATTCTTCAGGAAGGTCGGTGCCGGTGATATTTTCAACGACAACTTTTCTGGGTTCTTTAACTCCGGCGCGGAAACCGGAATAGTAAGAACCGAGAGAAACAGCGACAAGAACAATTATCACCACGAAACCGCCAAGCAGGGGTCTTTTATTTTTGAAATATTGGTTCATCCTCACGGTGAAGCTAATTCTAGGGTAGCTGATATATAATATCAACTGGGTAGTAGTCCGCCTAAGACGGATCACTACCCGGCAACTAGACATGGAGGACTATCTTGAAAGGCTGAAAGAAAGAGGTAAGACATCGCGAGTCTACAGGGAGTACCAACTCGTCGGCTTGATGGTGGCCGAGGTCTTGGGAGACGAAAAGCACAAATCGCTTTATATTAAGCTTGCCCGAAAGCATGGTTCAGAGAGGATGCTCCAGCTGGCAAAATCAGTGGCCGAGAGAAAAGGGGTAAGAAATAAGGGCGCTTATTTTATGAAATTGCTGGAAACTGATGCCTAATTACTGATGCCCATTCTCACTCTCAAAAATAAGAAAGAAGAAGAGTTTTTGCGGCGAAAAACCGCTGAATTTGATTTCAAAAAATCCAGCCCGAAAGAGATTAGGGAGTTAATCAAGAAAATGCGAGAAACCATGGAAGAAGCAAATGGAATCGGCCTGGCAGCCAATCAGATTGGCTTAGACGTGAAAGTTTTCGTGGCCCGGGTAGAAGGTAAATTCTACGCTATTTTTAACCCGGAAATTACAAAAACATCTAGAGAAACGGAAGCGGCAGTTGAGGGTTGTCTTAGCGTCTCACTCGTTATGGGCGAAGTGGTAAGACCCTATCGAATCACCCTCAAGGGCTATGACAGGGCCGGTAAAAAATTAACGATTAGGGCATGGGGTCATCTGGCCCGCGTCCTCCAGCATGAAGTGGACCACTTGAATGGGAAACTTTTTATCGATTACTTAAAAAAGAGATGAAATACGTCTTCTTCGGTACTCCCCGGTTTGCAGCAATTATTCTCGAGAAATTAATTGATGCCGGAATGCCTCCCGTAGCTTTAGTGTGTAACCCGGATAGACCAGTCGGCCGAAAACAGATCATTACTCCTCCACCCGTGAAGCAGCTCATAGCAGATCGCAAAGTGCAAATTGAGATATTGCAACCGGAAGATATTTTAACTATTCGCGATAAGCTCTTTGCCCTTCGCCCTGAGCTTCTCATTGTTGCGGCTTACGCCAAAATTCTGCCCAAAGAAATTTTAGAGATCCCCAAGCTGGGCACTATTGGAGTCCACCCTTCGCTTCTGCCAAAATATCGCGGCCCCTCCCCTATCCAGTCGGTTATCTTAGCCGATGAAAAAGAAACCGGAGTGAGTTTATTTTTAATGGATGGAAGAGTGGATCACGGGCCGGTTATTAGTCATCAGACATTAGTCATTAATGACGAGGACGATTATGAAGCTTTAGAGGAGGGATTAGCTCGGCTAGCCGCAGATCTGCTAGTTGAGACGCTGCCGAATTTTGCAGAAAGGAGAGGACAACCCCCTGCCTACCGGCAGGCAGGCCTACCTCAAGATGAACCCCAAGCTACTTACAGCAAGAAATTTACAAGTGAAGATGCCTTTATTACGCCCGAAGATTTGGAATTAGCAACAAGCGGGGCTTCTCCAAAAAAAGCAATAGAAATCCATCGAAAAACAAGAGCGTTAAATCCCGAGCCGGGAGTTTGGAC
>ERZ1292623.2261-Hain-H51-01um-R1-2261-length-17477-cov-6_pt2 | contig 13750 bp, 16 predicted proteins | sample MGYA00564398_ERZ1292623 | MGnify/ENA primary metagenome ERZ1292623 (study PRJEB36523, sample SAMEA6512633) | groundwater metagenome | collected 2019-01-07 | study: AquaDiva: Metagenomics assemblies of 32 groundwater samples
TTGCGGCGGGGCGTTTCGTTGCTATTCGTTCGAAACGCAGTAGCATGTGTCCATGCATTTCCTATTTCGTTTTGCGGCAACGGTTACCGCGGTCTATCTCACGGTGAATCTCGTGCCAGGTATCACGGTTGCCGGTTGGGAGACGATGCTCATCGTCGCCGTAGTCTGGTCCGTCATCGTCGCAGTCATTCGCCCTGTTCTCCAGCTTCTCACGCTCCCCGTCACCATCATCACACTCGGCCTGTTCTCGTTCATCCTGAACGCACTCCTCTTTTGGGCGATGGAGCTCATCGTCCCCGGATTCGGCGTCGCCGGTTTCTGGCCGGCGCTCCTCGGCTCGATCGTGCTCTCGATTATTTCGTGGCTGTTATACAAAGTCCTCCCTTCTTAAGGGTGCAGGAAGAACGCGACCGCGATGATGAAGTAAGCGACGAGGAGCTGCAGGCCCTCGAGCCAGTTGCTTTCGCCATCTTGAATGGCGAGGTTTGCGACAAGGACGGAGAGTACGATTGCAATGACCTCGAACAAATTAAACACGAGCGGCATGTGATTCTCAAAAAGGAAACTGACGAGGACGAGAATCGGTGCGACGAACATCGCAATCTGCGAGGCGGAGCCCATGCTTATCTGGAGCGCCAAGTCCATGCGGTCTTTGAGGGCGACCGTGACGGCGGAGAAGTGCTCGGCGGCGTTCCCGATGATGGCGACCACGACGACGCCGATGAAAAGCTCGGTCCAGCCCCATGCTTCGATGAGAGGCTCGATGGCGCCCACCAGTATCTCGCTCATCCACGCAACGACGAGCGTGGAGGCGAGGAGAACGATGAGACTGGTGCGCACGCTCCAGTGCGCTTTGTATTGGCCCGCGATCTCCTCGACGTAGAGGTGTTTGTGCGTATGTAAAGTGAAATAGATGCTTGCGACATAGGAGATGATCATGCCGAGCGCGACGAGGATACTCAACTCGTCGATGACATCGGTGCCGACGCCCGGTGCCGTCTGCAAAAAGATTGCTGGGATGACGAGTGCCACGACCGCGAGCGCTAAGGTGATGCCGGTCGCAAGGACGCCGGTCTGGTTGAACGATTGTTTTTCGCGCCCCCAGCCGCCGACAAGGAGCGCGAAGCCGCCAACGAGGAGGAGATTCGCAACGATAGAGCCGGTCAAAGACGCCTGCACGACGCCGATGAGGCCGGCATTCAGAGCAAAGAGCGCGATGATGAGTTCAGTTGCATTTCCGAACGTGGCGTTCAAAAAGCCGCCGAGTGCGGGTGTTGTGTGCGAGGCAAGATGTTCCGTCGCTTCGCCGAGGTATTTCGCCAAGGGAATGATGGCGAGCGCCGCGAAGCCGAAAACGATAAGCGGCGCCGCGTGGGTGTATTCGACAAAGAGGGTGAGGGGAGCGAAGAGGAGGAGTCCGGGGAAGAAGTACTTTGTGAGGGACATGGGAAAGAGTATATCAATCTGCGGAAGGGGTGGGAGTCGAACCCACAAACCACTTTTAGATGGTTACAGTTTAGCAAACTGTTGGCTTACCATTCGCCGCACCCTTCCTTGAAATCGCATGGTACGTTAGTTGGCGTATCTTTTCAAATGCTTAGGATTACTCGAGCCGACAAGCGAAAAATATTTTTTCATGTCGGAAATGCTATCCAAGCGAACATCGTAACCAGAAAAGCGAGGAGACATACCTACATCTGTGAGAATGCGGGCAACTGAGTATCGTAGTGGTTCAGAACGACTGCAAAAAGACAATTTCTTATAATGATACCATTTACCTTTAACGCGATAGGAGTGAGTAAAGACCGAACCGTCGGTATCAACAAGACCTCGTACACACGCAATTGCAAATGCGCGATTTCTCTTTATCCATTTCGGAATGTCAAATTGTTGTTTTACTTTGTTTCCAATGGGTAGACCGAGCGAATGAAGGTATCGTACCAGTTCCGACCGAGACACAACAATGTCGAATACGGAGTTTTTCGGATCATGATATAAACGAGGAACGACGTGAAATAACTTTTTGATACGTTTTGCGACGAAATTGATATATTTACGATCGTCGATGTGATGAAGCGTAACTTTTGCCTGATATGTGTGCATTCCGCCATCTCCCATCATCGTTCCTATAAACTCCGCAAGTTCAATCGATTTTGGTGGTCGATGTATCCGTTGTGGAAGAAATTTTTCGTGAACAGGTTTAAATCGTCCAATGATCTTCCACCATTTATGCCATTGTTTCTTTCGATGTTGCTCGTCAATGGGGATTCGGCCATATTTTGCAAGTATGGCGAGACCGCCTTTTCTTCCTGCATGACTCGTATGTGCGTATCTGTCGCGGAGTGTAGTATCAGAAGGGAGAGAAATACGAGCTTGTTGCGACAACACGCGAGCGCAGGCGAGTTGCATGTCGAATTTCTCCCTTCGCCAATCACGAATCGTCCGAGTGGAACAGGAACACATGCGCGCAATATGTTCGACTGAGTATTTTTTCTCAACCAACTCTATGAAGTTCCGCTGCCCACCGGACTTGAAAACCACCAATTTATCTTTAGACGACTCTGACACTCCTCCATTTTATCATCCTAATTGCAGATAGGTTGAAAAAACGTGGATAACTATGCATGCGCGAGGGCAAGCAAGCTGACCGATGCGCCGAGATTTAGCAGGGGGCGTGCGGCTTCGGCGAGGGTCGCGCCGGTCGTGGTGACGTCGTCGATGAGGATGATGTGCGAATCGAGCGCGGCATTCATGTCGGTAAGCGCGAATGCATCTTTCATGTTAATGAGGCGTTCTTGTCGGGGAAGACGCGTTTGCGGTGGCGTTTCGCGCACACGCTCGATGATGCTGAAAGCTATCGTCGAGAGCTCGCCGTTCTTGAACTCTGTAGGCAAGCGCTCAAGCACAAGCCCGACCTGGTTGAATCCGCGTTCGTGGAAACGGTTCCGGTGTAAGGGGACAGGAACGAGGAGAACGTGCTTGGTTGAGAATGCGCGCAAGGACGCGATCTCTTCGCGCAGATATTCGGCGAGAACGTCGGCGAGAAGCTGGGCAGCATGCGCTGATCGGTCGTATTTCAGCGCACGGATGCAATCCTCGACCGCTTGGTCGTGGTACGACATCAAGGTCGTTATCTGCACTCCGTGCACCTCATGTTCTTGCGGAGCGGCCGGGAGATTCTCGGGCGTGTAATCTTCAACGCGAACAATGCGCTCCTTGCGTGGAAGGATCGTGTCGAGAATGGTCTGAATTGCTAAAGCGACGGTGCGCAACATGATACGATTCTCTCATGACATTGGCGCAGAAAAAGTGTGTTCCGTGCGAAAAGGGAGGGCCGCCCTTGCCAGTCCAGGATGCGGAAAAGCTCTTACAGGAAGTGAATGGTTGGATGCTCTGGCCGGGCGCGCGGGCCATTTCCAAGTCATTCAAGTTCAATGATTTTAAAGAGGCGTTCGACTTTGCTGGGAAGATTGCGGACATTGCGGAGGCGGAAGGACACCATCCCGATCTCTCTATTTCATGGGGGCGCGTGGAGGTTGAGCTCTCGACGCACTCGATCGGCGGGTTATCCGAAAATGACTTCATCGTTGCGGCGAAGATAGACACAATCACGTGATGTATTGAAAACCGAGAAGAGGCGGTTCCAAGCCATTGAACCATTACGGTGCTCTTGCGAGATGGTACTCGACGTGGTATATTGTTGTTGCTTCGGCAATCAGGCCGAATGCTCTTTGAGGAGATGACGCCATGGCAAAGACCATGACCGCATCAGGAATGACCGAAGGCCAGATCGAGAACGTCCTCGACAAACTCCGCGCTTCCTTGCGCAAGCACCGCTCCGAGTTCAGCTCGGACGTTGCCCAGCAGGTGTGCGGGGTCGAGAATCTCGGCATGGAGCTGTTCGCCGTCGTGCGCGAGCACGCCGAACGTTTCAGCGACATGATCATTCGTTGCGTGCAAGTCAATCGTGCCCGCGCTCCGCAGGATGCTCTCAAGGCCACCGGTCGGAACCTCTACGTCAACGACGCCGTCGTCAAGACGATGCCGAAAGGCGAAGGGGATGAGGCGGAAATGCACTTCTTCAAGCTCGACCGCTGGACAAGCGACGAGGATTTGAAGCAGGAATTCGATAAACGCGGCTTCAAAGCTGCCGACCCGTATTCCTTAGCCGCCGTCAACGAGGCCGACCCGGTCTTCGCCGACACACATCCCAACGGTACCCACTGGAAGGATGCAAGCGGAAAGTGGTGTTATGCCGCCTTCTACCGCTGGCACGACCCGCACCACGTGCACGTGCACCGCCACGGCCACGACTGGAGTGGCCGCTGGTGGTTCGCGGGTGTCCGCAAGTAGCGCTTAGCATTTGGCCCTGGCACTTGCGCCTTGGACCTTTGCCTTCGGCTCCGATGGAAACATCGGAGCCGTTTTGTATACTGCGGACGGTATTAGGCGACTATGCGGGCGGTTACGATCTCCCGCTGCCGAATCCAGTTGTGCACATTGCCCGGAATATCTCCGATTACGATTTGAGATAGTGCGGCATGCGCTGACTTCAAAAACCTAGATACTTGGTGTGAAGTGTTGGGCGATTTAAAATCGCGCATTCGATACAATCCCGCGAGTATTCAAATGGATGGTGGCACGGAAGACATTTTGCACGGAACGACCCGCCTTCAACCGCTGGAACGACAAGCACAACGTGAACGTGAACCGCAACGACAACGACTGGAATGACAACTGGTGGTTCGCGGGTGTCCGAAACTTTCTTGGTTTCCCGCCTCCTCTTATCGAGGAGGCACGGTTTTTATAAGCTGTCCCTGCCAGCCGCCAAGCATCTTGCCCACCTCGTCCATCCTCGCCGAAAGCGCAGCGTATTTTTTGGTGTCGAGCGATTTTGTTTCCCACAACACCATCAGCAAGACTTTCGTGACATCAAGTTTCCGAATGGCGAGGCGCACATACGGCTGTTTTTCATGTCGTGCGAGAAAACCTGCGCACGCAATTGCTTCCATCATCTCAACAAAGAGCGTATCGAGTCGTTGGCCGAGCGTGTGCCGGTGCAGTTTAGGGAGTGTTTGGTAGTAGCTATACCAGAGAAGATACGCCGCTTTCAATTTTTCGAGGAGCGGCAAGAGGCGTGGTTGCAAAAAGTTCAGGGGGGGGGCAGTCTTAGAAGCGTGGCGTTCTTCACTCATCCCTACGAGGATATCATCTCCGTCGAGAATCTGCTTGAGGCGTGGAAGGAATTCGTGTGCGGGAAGCGGAAGAAAAAGGATGTGCAAGAGTTTCAATACCGGCTGATGGATAACGTCCTCGCACTCCATCGCGATCTTGCCGCAAAGACGTATACGCACGGCCCCTACCACGCCTTCAACGTTTCCGATCCGAAGCCGAGGAACATCCACAAAGCGACCGTGCGCGACCGCTTGTTGCATCACGCACTCTACCGGAAGCTCTACCCCTTTTTCGACCGCACCTTCATCGCGGATTCGTATTCATGCCGCAAGGGGAAAGGAACGCATCGAGCGATGAATCGCTTCCGGAAGTTTGCCTACCAAGTCTCGCGCAATCACACCCGAACGTGCTGGGTCCTGAAATGCGACATCCGGAGATTTTTTGCAAGCATCGATCAGGCGACACTGATGCGCATTCTTGCGCGACGTATTACCAATCAACGCATCCTCTGGCTTTTCGAGCGCGTCATCTCAAGTTTCCACTCTATCGCGCCAGGCAAAGGCCTACCACTCGGCAATCTTACCTCTCAACTTCTCGTCAACATCTACATGAACGAACTTGACCAGTTCGTAAAGCATCGCTTGAAGGCGGAATACTATATCCGGTATGCCGATGATTTTGTCTTCCTTTCGCATGACAGGGCGACGCTTGCCGTTCTCTTGCCGCGCATCCACGATTTTTTACTGGGACGGCTTCAACTTAAGTTGCATCCGGACAAAATTTCTGTTCGCACACTTGCCGCGGGCATCGATTTCTTAGGCTGGGTGCACTTTCCGGACCATCGCGTGCTACGCACGACGACAAAACGAAGGATGTTTGCACGTCTGCGCGGAGAAAGAAACGATGCTTGCGCACAGTCATATCTTGGACTGCTTTCGCACGGAAATACTCGGAAGCTTCGAGAAATTGTCCGAACGTCCAGCAAGTAAATGGCTCGTTCTGTCTTTTGTGATGATATAATTCAACGATGGCGTTATCGCTAGGGACTTTGACACAAAAATTGGCAAGTGCGCTTACGGGGAAAGGCGAAGGAAGCGTCGTTGGTGTCGATATCGGCGCCTCGTCGGCGAAGGTCGTGCAATTGCGTAGCTCGCACGGTGCGGCGGTCTTGGAAACGTACGGTGAGATCGCGCTCGGGCCCTACGCCAAGGAGCCTGTCGGGAAAGCCGTGAAGCTCTCGCCGGAGCAGACGACCGAAGCACTTCTTGACCTTATGCGCGAAGCGAACGTGACCGCGAAGGCGGCCGGCATGTCCATCCCGTTCTCATCAAGCCTCGTTTCCATCCTTGACCTTCCAAAATCCGACCCGGAGCAGCTGAAGCGCATGATACCCATCGAGGCGCGCAAATACATTCCGATGCAGGTCTCGGAAGTGATGCTTGATTGGTTCGTCATCCCGCCGGATGAAGGTGATACCGCCTTCGACCGCGTGCAGGGGAAAACACCGCTCCAAGCGAAGGGGCAGGAAGTGTTGCTTGTCGCCATCCACAACGATACGGTGCGCAATTACCAGACCATCGCGACCGGCGCCGGGCTCTCCACGCATTTCTATGAAATAGAGATATTTAGCGCCATCCGTTCGTCCTTAGGGCACGGCGTCGCGCCCGTTCTCGTCATCGATCTTGGCGCTTCGACGACTAAGATGTATATCGTCGAGCGCGGTGTCGTGCGCATGACGCACCTCGTCACCATGGGCGGGCAGCAGATGACGGAACAACTCGGGCGCTCGTTAGGCTGGGATTTCGAAAAGGCGGAACGCACGAAGCGCGAGCGCGGGCTTGTCGAGAGCGCGGCGTATTCGACCGACGAGAACGACCGTATTAGGCAATCGCTCATATCCACACTGGAGAGGGTGTTCGGGGAGGCAGATAGGGTACTATTGAGCTACGGGAAGCGATACAACAAGGATGTATCGCACGTGCTCCTCTCCGGCGGCGGGGCATCGCTTCCCGGACTCTTGGGGTTCGCAAGTCAGGCGCTGCACGGGCAAGTAGAGGTCGCGAACCCGTTCAGCCGCACGGAATCACCGGCATTTCTTGACCAAGTGCTCTCTGCGATCGGTCCGTCGTTTGCCGTGAGTGTGGGGCTCGCCTTACGGGAGCTGCGAAAAGGTTAGAGGAAAATAAGGAGCGCAGCGACTATACTTTCCCTAATCCCGCCCCAATTGTGCCGAACACCCCCTATTTTAAATGGTATGATGTCCACGAAGCGGGAAACTGGCAGTAAAAGCTTGTCTGGAAGACAAGCTTTCGAGACGGCTCTTCCCGCACAATTGGGGCGGGATGTAAGATTTTCTAATCTCGCTTCGTTCGCCAAGAAAATCTAACATGGTCCCGTTAGAAATCGCGGACACTGGTATACAATACTCTATGGATATGAAGGTCGAGTTTACTAACAGGAGCCGAATAGGGAGTGGCGCTTTTGCGGCCGCGTCCTATTTCTAACGGGATGGAATCCAACATACGTTCATCATTCATCCCCCAGGCGCCCATCATCGCGCCGACGGGAACGGGGCAGCGGAAAAGCAGCGGCTTCGACATGTTCATGTTGCTCTCCTTGGTCCTCTTCATCGCCTCCGCGGTCCTCGCGGTCGGCGTTTTTCTCTATGTGCAGTACATGCAGACGTCGTCCGCGAGCAAGCTCGAACAACTGAATCGCGCGAAGGCGGCATTCGAGCCGGCCCTCATTGCGGAGTTGACACGTCTCGATGACCGGATGCGCGCAGCGGATGAAGTGTTAGGGAAACACGTCGCACCATCATTTTTGTTCCACTTACTTGAGCAGTTGACCTTGCAAACGGTCGCATTCTCGACTTTGGATCTTGCTGCGCAGAACTCGAGTGAGATCTCGCTTACGATGCAGGGCGCGGCACAGAGCATGAACTCGATCGCGCTTCAGGCTGACCTTCTCTCGAAAAGCGGTGTCATCACGAACCCCATTTTCTCGAACATCAACCGCGTGTTGGGTGGCGTGCGTTTTGATTTCACCTCGAAGCTGAATGCAGAATCTTTGCGCTATCGGCAGGTTTTGCAGGGAGGGGCGGCGGGAGTGCAGGCTATTCTTGAGGATCAGACGCTTGAAGCCCCCTTCAATATCGCGCCCGGAGGGGCCGTGCCGCCTGAGAGCCAATAACAGTTATGACACGCACACTTTTCTCACTTTTGTTCCTTGCTGGGGCGCTCGCGCTCTTCTTCCTCTATACGAAACCAGCGTATGACAGCGTGCGCGCGATCCAAGAGAAGATCACACAATACGACCAGGCGCTTGATAAAGCGGCGGAATTACAGCGTCTGAAGCAGTCACTCCTCTCGCGCTACAATGCGTTCAATCCGATCGATATCGACCGCTTGCACAAGCTTTTGCCCGACCATGTCGACAACGTGAGGCTCGTTTTGGACCTCGATACCTTAGCGGGCCAGCACGGGTTTGCCTTGCAGAACGTCGTCATCGATACCGCGGGGTCGGTCAAGACCGCCGAGCAAGCGGCACCGACGATCGGCCCGAACCGCCAGACCTTTGATTCCCTGACCTTGCGTTTTGCGACGGCGGGCACGTATCCGGAGTTCGTCGAGTTCATTATGGCAATTGAGCAGAGCCTCCGCATCGTCGATGTCGTGGCACTCACGATGGATGTGGATTCTGCCGCTCCCGCGGGAGGGGAGCCGGTGTATCGTTTTGATATAACGCTCCGCACCTATTGGCTCAAATAACCTATGGCACTCCTCCAAAACAAAACTCTCATACTCATTCTCGGCAGCGTCCTTGTTGCAGGAGCAGCATGGTATCTCTTCTTACGCGACACGAAGACCGCACCTCTTTTGCAGACGCAGGATCTCACCGTTGCCTCGGAAGCCGATAAAGACGTGGTAGAAACGCTTCTCCAGCTGCGCGCCATCACGCTCTCTGGCACTATCTTGACGGACCCGGCATTTACCTCGCTTAAAGACACTGGGATACAGATAGTTCCTGAACCGGTGGGACGCCAGAACCCCTTCGCGCCGCTTTCGGTCACCGCGACTTCAACGTCGGCACCTGCCTCGTCGCGCTAGCCTATGCCCCCACTGGAGGCACAGTCCTTGGGAGCCGTCGCAGGGGGAGGAACGCCGGGTATTCCGGTCACGAATTCGCCTATTCCGCAGCGGAAGCTCCCCGATGGGAAAATCCCCTATGAGGTCTTGCGCTACATTCCGGAAGAATCAGCCGAACACTACGGCGTCGCGCCTCTGAGCGTTACTGAAGGGGTGTTGGAAGTCGGGATGACCGATCCCGACAATATCGCCGCGATCGATGCATTGAATTTCATCGCGCGGAAGACCGGGATGCCCTTCAAGATCTTCCGTATCACGAAGGAAGATCTCGCACGGGTCATCGAGATGTATCGCGGCCTCGGAGGTGAGGTCGATCGTGCACTCTCCGACCTCGAGACTGAAGAGAAGAGTGGGCGGATGAAAGATATCACGAGCGACGAGGAGAGCCTTCTTGAGCTGGGGAATCTCGCAGGCGTTACCGATGCAAAGCAAGGGGCCATCCAAGAAGATGCTCCCGCGATCAAGATCGTCTCTACCATTTTGCGCTACGCGATCGACGGAAAGGCATCCGACATCCATGTGGAACCGACACCGCAAGGGTTGCGCGTTCGTTACCGCGTGGACGGCGACCTCCATACGTCCGTCGTTCTTCCCATCGAAACGCACCGGGCGGTCGTCGCGCGCATTAAGGTGCTTTCTTCCATCCGTCTCGACGAGAAAAGGAAACCCCAAGACGGCCGCTTTTCCGCGACCTTTGATAATCGCCAGATCGACTTCCGTGTTTCTACGTTCCCGTCCTACCAGGGTGAGAAGGTGGTGATGCGTATCCTCGATCGCGACCAGGGATTCATCCCTTTGGACCAGATCGGCCTTACCGAGCGGAACCTTGCCATCATGCGCCGCGCCATCCAGCGTCCGCACGGCATCGTTCTTATCTCGGGCCCGACGGGGAGCGGTAAATCGACAACCTTGTACTCGATGCTTGCGGAATTGGATCGCGAGCACAAGAACGTACTCTCTCTTGAGGACCCGATCGAATATCACATCGACGGCATCATCCAGTCGCAGGTGCGCCCCGAGATCGGCTACACGTTCGCGACCGGCCTTCGTACGACACTCCGTCAAGACCCAGACATCATCATGGTCGGCGAGATCCGCGACGCGGAGACGGCGAAACTCGCGATCCAAGCAGCCCTTACCGGCCACCTCGTGCTCTCGACCATCCACACCAATAACGCGGTCGGGACCATCCCGCGCCTTATCGACATGGGCGTCGAGCCGTATCTCATACCTCCGGTCCTCATCTGTTCCATCGCGCAGCGCCTTGTCCGCACGCTCTGCCCCGATACGGGAACTGAAACGAAGCTCTCGCCAAGCGACCGGAAGGGGATCGAAGCCGACCTGGAATCGCTTTCTAAAGAATACCGTTTCAAGATGCAGGAGACGGTCTACGAGCCGGAGCGCACGGCTGCATGCCCAACGGGATTGCGGGGGCGCATGGCAGTTTTTGAAGTTATGGAAATGTCGCCGGCAATTGAGAAGATCATCCTCACAAACCCCGTCGAGTCAAAGATATGGACGGCTGCGCGTGCCGAAGGGATGCTCACGATGCGCGAAGATGCTACTATGAAGGCGTTCGCGAAGAAGACACCGTTTTCCGAAGTGAACACACTCTCACCGCTCCTCCTTTCCCTCGAAGATGAGGTTGAGGCGAAACCGGAGGAAACGGCATCGGAAAGCGGGGCAGAAGGAGAAAAAGAAGTAGTGGCGGAAGAAGAAGAGCCACAGACCGAGGCCAAAGACACTACTAAAACTAAAAAGGACGTATGACCCCACACACGAAACGACAGAGCGCGGGAATAGCCTCCCTGGAGGTATACTTGTTATTGTCTTTAACATGCACGATCGGAGGAAATGCCGTTTCGTGTGAAGGGGTATGACCGTAGAGACAGGAAAAGGAGCGACCGTAATGCTCGTCGATGACGACAAGTTCCTCTTGGATATGTATAGCCTTAAGTTCTCGCAAGAGGGCTTTAGCATCGTATCGTGCTTTTCGACCAACGAAGCGCTCGAGGCGCTGCGCGGCGGCGCGAAGCCGACGGTCATTCTCTTTGATATCACGATGCCGGGCGAAGACGGCTTCGCGCTTCTCACGAAGATGCGTGAAGAAAAGCTGGCAGAAGGCGCGAAATTGATCGCGCTCACAAATCAGAGCAATGAGGCGGACAAGAAGCATGCGGAAGAGTTGGGGGCAGAGCGCTACGTCGTGAAGGCGAGCATGATCCCCTCTGAGGTCGTTGCGCTCGTGAAGGAAGAGATGGGGAAGAAGTAAGTCATGTGGTGGGCAGTAGGTTGAAATGTGTTTTGGATTTCGTGCTTTGTGCAGCATGTTTATACAGTGTGGATAGAGAATGCCGTGCCAAAAAGTACGTTACAATACATCCATGGCAGTTGATTACAGTTCACTTCTCAAAAAGTACATCAACGTCCTTGTGCACGAAGGCGGCTCTGACTTGCATTTCTCGACCGGCGCACATCCGACGATCCGCGTTGCAGGCTCACTCACGCCGATGCTCAAAGAACCACTCCTCACGCCGGAGGACACGTCTGCATTTGCGAAGGAACTCTTGACCAAGGACCAGCAAGGGCGCTTTTTTGCGAATCTTGAAGTGGACTTTGCCTACCAAACGCAGGACGGCAACCGCTTCCGCGGGAATGCCTTCTTCCAGCGCGGTTCGGTCGGCATCGCGCTCCGGCTCATCACCAAGGAGATACGAACGATCCAGGAGTTGAATCTGCCTGATGTACTAACGACATTCGCACGAAAAAGCCAAGGGTTCTTTTTGGTTGTGGGTCCCGTGGGGCAGGGTAAGACGACGACCTTGGCATCTCTTATCGAGATGATAAATACCGAGCGCATGGAGCACATCATCACGATCGAGGACCCCATCGAATATATTTTTGAGCCGAAACGCTCCCTCATCGAGCAACGCGAGGTGCTTCTCGATACGCGGGATTTCCATACGGCACTCGTGTCCGCGTTCCGCCAAGACGTCGATGTCATCTTGGTCGGCGAGATGCGCGGGCTGGAGACGATGGCAGCGGCAGTAACTGCTGCGGAGACGGGGCACCTCGTGTTCTCGACCTTGCACACGAATAACGCGGCGCAGACGATCGATCGCATCATCGATACTTTCCCTGCGAACCAGCAGGACCAGATACGCATTCAGCTTGGCGCGTCCTTGGCGGGCATTTTCAGCCAGCGCCTCATCCCACGCATCTCCGGCGGTCTCATTCCCGCCTACGAACTATTGATAAACAATAAGGCCATTGCGAACCTCATTCACGAGAAGCGCACGCACGAGATCAACACCGTTATCGAGACGTCCTCGTCGGAGGGGATGATCGACATGAACCGCTCGCTCGCGGAATTGGTGCAGAAAGGGGAGATTACCGTCGAGAGCGCCTACCAGTATTCGCTTAATCCGAATGTGTTACAAAAACTTCTTTAATAGTTTGTAGTGTGTAGACTGTAGTCAGTAGAAAAACAACATGGGTACGATTTTCAACATCACGACTACAAACTACAAACTACAAACTACAAACTGACCTATGCTTTTCAACTACAAGGCCGTTGACGAAAAAGGCGCTGATCGAAGCGGCACGATCGACGCGGTCAATATCGACGTAGCGATCGCTGCTTTGCAGCGCCGCGGCCTCATCATCGCCTCTATCGATCCTGTCGAGCAGAAGCTCTCGCTCTCAAGCAATATCAACATCTTCAAGGGCATCAAGAACGCGGATGTGGTGATGCTCTCGCGCCAGATGACGACTTTGTTTGAAGCGCAGGTCTCGGCCCTGCGCGCGTTCCAGCTTCTTGCGGCCGAGGCGCGCACGCCGCAGCTCGCGGAAAAACTCTCCGCGATCGCGAGCGACATCCAGAGCGGCAGCGCCATTTCTGCCGCGCTCTCAAGGCACCCCGATGTCTTCTCGCCATTCTATGTCAACATGGTGCGCGCCGGCGAAGAAGCGGGGAAACTGGACGAGACCTTCTCTTTCCTCGCGGATTATCTGGACCGTAATTACGAGATCACGCAGAAGGCAAAGAACGCTCTTATTTATCCGACCTTCATCGTGGGGACCTTCATTATCGTCATCGTCCTCATGATGACTTTGGTCATCCCGAAACTCGCGGCGATGCTCGAGGAAGTGGGGCAGGCGGTCCCCATCTATACGCGCATTGTGATCGGCATCAGCAATACCTTCGCCAATTACGCGCTTCTGTGGGGACTCTTGTTCGTCATCAGCACGTTCTTCCTCGTGCGCTTTATCCGGACGGAGCGCGGCAAGGTCGTCTTTTCGCGCGCGCGCCTGCAAGTTCCGGTTATCGGCGGCATTTATAAGAAACTCTACCTCTCGCGCATCGCCGACACCCTCTCGACCATGTTAAAAAGCGGGATACAAATGCTGCGCGGCTTGGAGATTAC
>ERZ1292623.3331-Hain-H51-01um-R1-3331-length-13745-cov-11_pt1 | contig 13745 bp, 8 predicted proteins | sample MGYA00564398_ERZ1292623 | MGnify/ENA primary metagenome ERZ1292623 (study PRJEB36523, sample SAMEA6512633) | groundwater metagenome | collected 2019-01-07 | study: AquaDiva: Metagenomics assemblies of 32 groundwater samples
TCGTTGTTGAGTTTGTCGCTGTGAATGTTGTTGTTGTCAGATTAGAGAAGATTCCTGTGATTATGTTAGCCAAAGTGGTGTAGAAACTTGTAGTAGTTGCATTAGTGATTGTTGCGTTAGTTGATGTAAATCGTGGAAATGATGATTCTAGTGTTGTGCTTGTTGCTATGAAATTTGGAGCATCAACTAATCCTGTGAAATGTCCGAGTCCTGAAACATCTAATTTGTATGTTGGAGATGTGTTTCCTATTCCGAAATTATTGGTAGATGTACTAAACCTCGCCACTTCAGAATCATTTATAGTAAATAAAAGCGGAACATTAGCAATACTCCCCAAAAACATCACGTCTTTAAATGTTCCCACATTTATATTTCCATAACCAACATGTCCTTTTATTTGATCATTGGCATCATAAAAAATTATATTCGCATGATCCGTCAAAGAGGAACTTTGAACTATCAATGGGACCTGCGGTGACGGTGCTTTAATGTGTATGGTCCCATAACTATTTGTCGTACCAACACCTATTCTCCCAGTGGTAGTATCCACATTCAATACATTAGTTGTTCCATCTGCTTTATTTATTTGAAATGCAGTTGTTGAATCTGTTGCCGGATATATTTTAGGAACAATAAGTCCCGCTGATATTTTCGTCGTCCCAATAACATCAAGTTTTACCCCCGGACTCGCAGTCCCAATCCCAATATTTCCACTTGTCTGTTGAACAACAAATTGATTTGTACCAACAGCTAAACCGTTTGTTGATATCGTAGAAGTTGCAGAGGTATTAAATTGAAATGCTCCGTTTGCAGCAGTAAGAGAAGTGTCATTTAAATAAAGTGAATTTGTTCCAGTTCTCAATGTTCCTTTTATCCACAAGTTTGATGCGATTGTTGATGTTGCGTTTGCTCCTGTTCCGTTCACATCAATAAATCCCGCAAATGTTGATGTTGCAGTTGTAGATGTCGCTGTTAGTGATGCAACCTGAGGGGTTGATGATGATACTAACTTTCCTGTTGAATCAGTTGTTATGACCATATTGGAACCCGTGTATGACAGAGTCGCTGAAGATGTGGCAGTTAGAGAACCGATTGTTCCTGTTCCTGATGTTAGTGATGAGAATATTGAAGTTATTCCATTAAGAACCGATGTAAAAAAGCTTGTTGTCGTAGCGTTTGTTATTGTTGCGTTTGTTCCAGAAAGATTTGGGAGCGTAACAAGACCTGTACCAAATGTTGTTGATGCATTGTTTGTTGTATTGAAAAGAATTCCGTTTGTAGAATCAATTGTGTAAGTTCCGGATGAAAGAAGAGATGAACCTGTTGATGTCGCAGTTCCTCCAATTCCAACAGATGTTCCAAAGAAACCACTTCTCCATCTCAACCAATTCGTGCTATCGCCAAAATCTAATACATTATCAACTGTTGAAATTAAACTTGTTCCTATTCTTGAATTGAAATATGTAATGTCTGATGTTGTAGCATTTCCGAGAGTTGAATTTCCAGTGACATCAAAATTCCCTCCTATCGTTTCTCCTGCAGAAGTAACAATGCTTGAAACATTTAATGTTCCAACAATGTCTAAGGCATATTGAGGAGTCGATGTTCCTATCCCGATTCTGTTATTTAAAGAATCAATAAATAAAGTATTATTGTCAAAATTAACATCTCCTGCAAGAGTTGATGTCGCTGTGCCAGAAACTGTTAATTGACCTCCAATTGTTGCCCCGCCAGTTAATGTTAGTGTGGAACCGCTCATTGAAGTTCCAGCAAATGTTGAACCCGTTATTATTAAATCTTTTAACGTTCCGCCGGTTATTGCTGGAGATACAATTTCAACTCCACTCGCAAGTTTATCTATTTTATTTGACTGAGATATCATTTGATACACCGTTTGAACGCTGTTTGGAGTTCCTGACGATACATTATAGATTTTTGAGCTTAGTTTGTTATCTAACTGCTGTATTCTTGCATCCAATTCTTCTTTTGAGATGCTTGCGGGAGATGTTTTTTCTAAAATTCTTTCTATAATTTTTGTTGGCCCTTCAATTACAATCGTTTTTGTTGGTCGTGGTGTTGTTTGTGATTTGGTTAGTGTTGATTTTGGTGTTGGGGTTGTAGTTTCAGCCAATGGCTGAGGAGTTTGTGTTCCTGCCTGCGCAGACATGGCAGACAGATTATTATTTTTAGTATTTTTTACTAATTGGGTTCCACCCCCCGTTCTATTTTTTGTATTTGTAAAGAAAGAATTTATTGAAACATAAATTCCTTTAGCAATATTTTTCAAAGAGAGTTGTGTACTCTGAACATCTGTAGATAAAATCGTGCTTGCGGTATTTACAACAATTTTTCTTGTTTCGTTTTTTAATAAATCTTTTGTGTAGCCAATTGAGTCAGTTACTAAAATAATCACTCCATCATTATTTATTTTTTGGGCAATTTCTTTTCCAATTTCGTAAGTATAACCGGCAAGAGATTTTATTTTCTCCAACCCGGCTTCTGCATACGGAGTTTTCAAAAATGTGTACGGGCCCAAAACAACGACTATCGCAAGACAGATGGAAACAACTTTTTTAAAAAATGTATCACTCGCAAAATGTTCATTAGACAAAAAAGGCGATTTAATAAATGATTCATCATTTTTTGGTGTTGTTATAAAAAAATCTTTTTTCTTTAAATTAGGTAAAAGTGAAAATTCATCATTTGAATAATTTATTTTATTTTTGTTATTTATACTTTCGTAAGTAAATTTTGATTTCGAGATTTCCTGATTTTGTGATTTAATTGTTTCTACATTCTCGTTTCCGTTTCCGTTTCTGTTTTTGTGTAATAATTTATTATTTTTTACAATTTCCAAATATTTAAACAGTCCCTCTTCTTCAACAAATTTTGTTTTTCCTATAATTGTTGATTTTACAAAACCACCACGAGAAAGTTGCCCAATATAGTCACTGGTATAACCAGAAAGTTCTGATGCCCTATTTGTTGAAATATATTTTTTCCCTTCTATGTTTAGGTCTTTTGTCATCATTTTTTCTTAGTATTAATTTTAACTGATTTTTTGAATTTTAGCCCAAAAACTGTGGATATCTCGCCTAAACGAGAGTGAGGTTTTTATCAAGAAATATCCATTTCTCGTTCTCGTCATTCAAAAAATTTTCGTTTACAAAGGATTCGCCTTTGCAAAGGCGAATCCTTTGTTTTTTAAGAGGTTGCTTACGAGGTTGTTCTGCAAATAAGGTCACGTTAATTAAATCGAAACAAACCTATATAATTTCCTCGCTTATATGACGAGATACCACTAGTGAAATATCATTCAGATTTTACTGAGCAAGCAAAATTTTAAAATCATTCTATAATAAACAGAAAAAAGATTATAAAAGAAGTAATCCTCTGTGAAACATATAGTCCACAAACAGATGACGAGATTATAAAAAATACCCTTAAATAAGAGTATCTCGTTATCTCGCCATTTTTTGAAAAAAATGTTTCACAGAGAGGTAAAACAAAAAAAACCCCAAAATGAACTTTTAATTTAAAATATTTTTATCCTTGAAGTCAGACTTCAATATTATTGAAGTCTGACTTCAAAATTGACTCAAAAATCTCTTTTAAAACTTCAGGGTTTGCAGAACCATTACTTTTCTTCATTCCCTGCCCTATAAGATACTGTAGGGACGATTTTTTGCCTTTTTTATACTCTTCAACAACTTCTGGGTTATCTTTGATTATTTCTTTTACAATGTTTTCCAACTCTTTTTTATCACTAATTTGTAGTAGATTATTTTCTTTTGCTATTTTTTTCGGACTACCACCATTTTTATACATAATAAGTAATATATTTTTTGCTCCTCTTGAAGACAAAATATTCGTGCTAATCATTTTAATAAGCTCTGATAAATATTTTGGTTCTATCTTCCCAACTGCATTATCACTATTTTTTGAAAAACCAGCAATGTCAGATGTTATGTAATTTGAAGTGAGTTTAATTAAATTTTTATCATTATCAAAAAATTTTATTGTCTTTTCAAAAAAATTTCCGAGTTCTTTATTGATGATAAAAATTTCTATATCTTCATTTTTAATTTTATATTCTTTTTTATATCTTTCTCTCTTGCCTGACGGAAGCTCTGACATTTCTTTCAAAAGTGATTTTTTTGAAAATTCTTTTATTTCACTTAATTTGAGTTTCGGTAAATCTGGTTCCGGAAAATATCTGTAGTCGTGAGAAAGTTCTTTTTCTCTTTGAGAAAATGTAATTTGTTTTTTATCATCCCACCCTCTTGTTTCGTGCTTAACACTCTCTCCCCTTTTTAAAATTTCTATCTGTCTTTTTATTTCAAAATCAATTGCAAGGCCAACAGACCTGAATGAGTTTAAATTTTTCACTTCAACTTTTGTACCTAATTTATTTTTATCTGCGTTTATCTGCGTGTCATCTGCATTCATCTGCGGTTTCGGTGCAACTGAAATGTTGGCTTCAACACGCATCTGTCCTTTTTCCATGTCAGCAAAACTCACATTTAAATATTTTAAAATTAGTTGCAATTCTTTTGCAAACTTAACCGCCGTTTCTCCGTCTTCAATCACAGGTTCGGTAACAAGTTCCATCAACGGAACTCCGGCTCTATTGTAGTCAACCAAACTAAAATCTCCTCTATCATGAATAGTTTTCGCAGTGTCCTCTTCCAAATGTATTCTTGTAACTTTTACACCGACTAATTCGCCACCAGAAACAAGCGGATATTTATACTGACTTATTTGATAACCCTTTGGAATATCAGGATAAAAATAATTTTTTCGGTCAAATTCTGAAAAATCAGCAATCTTACCATTTAGCGCTACGCCAACCTTAAGAACACTTTTTACTGCTTCTTTGTTTATGGTTGGCAATGTCCCAGGATGTGCCATACAAACAGGACAAATATTCACGTTTGGGCTTTTCTCTTCCGGGTCATTCTTTGAATTACAAAACATCTTTGTTTTGGTTTTTAATTCTGCGTGAATTTCAAGCCCTATTGTTGGTTTGTATTTATTATTCATGAGTCGTTTAATAATAGTATTATATCTTATTTTTTACTTTTATATTAGAAACTCACTTCTGCTCTTCCCCGCACCAAGGACAGTACCATTTTTTCTTGTTTCTGGGTATTGAGCTCACAGACCACCATTTTTGGCATTTTAAACACCTAAAATGTGTGAGAATTTCCTCAGAAATGTTATTTTTTGTCTTATTTTTCATAAAAATTATTTAAACAAATCGTTATGATTGCCTATGTCTAGAAGAAAAATGACTTTATTTTTGATATCTCTTTTGTATATAAGTAATAAATCCGACCCAACATGACATTCTCTATAATCAGACATGTCACCGGACAGGGGGTGGTTTCTATATTTTGAATTTAATAATGTATCAAGAGATAGTTCGTCAATAATATTTTCTAATTTTCTAAAATTATTTTTATTTCCTGATTTTTCTATTTTTTTTACAGATTTCCTAAAACTTTTTGAGCGAAGTATTTTATACATAAACTATTTTAAAAGATCTTTAAATAATTCTTTTGCATTATTATATCTTTTGCCGTGTTTCATGGCATATTTTTCTTCTCTTAAATATTGTTTTTCTCTTTTAATAGTGAAACCATTTTCAGTTCTTGGTTCAAAAGGTATAGATTCTGTATTAACAACTTGAGACAAAAAAAGATTTATACCGGAAGACATGTCCAAACCAAGATTATTAAAAATCTTTTTTGCTTTTTCTTTTGTTTTTTTATTTACTCTTATTTGAAGAGTTGTATTCATAATGATTGGTTTAATTTTTTAATGTCTTAAGTTTATCATATTTGTAATGACAATGTCAATACAAGCTTATTTTACTTTCCAGCTGTTTCACCGCTGAAATTTAAAAAAAGTTTTTACCAATGAGTATTTCTGGATTGTCTTTATCTTCTTTTGTTTTCAAAATTTCTTTTAAAGAAGATTCAGCAAAATCTTTATATTCTTTGATTGATTTAAATTGTCCAAGTATTATATTTTTCTTACAAATATCCTGACTGATTTGCCCCATATATTCATTCCAACTAGATCTTACCTTCCCAGCGGTTTCACCGCTGATTTTATGAACCTTCCAATTTAGATTTACATATGTATTTACATGTAAAAGCTGTTCGTTTGATTTAATATGCACTGATTTAAATCTTCCTTGAAAAAGTGTTCCTGATCTTTTGTGTTTATTATTAAAATACCATGTATATCCTCCTCCAACTCTTTTCATAAATTCACTAATACCACCATCTTTTATTTCTTTCAATAAAAGATGATAATGGTTCGGATTTAAACAATAACAAATAATTTGTACTAACATGTCAGTAGATTTTTTTGTTTTGTTATCATTGTCAGAAATGACATCGCGTAAACTTATAATGGGCTCTTTTGAATTAAAAAATTCCAAGCTTTTTATAAATCTATCCGCATCTTCGTTGTCTTTAACAACTTGTCTTTTATCAACACCACGATTGTAAATATGATAATATTCTCCTATAGCTATTTTTTCTCTGTTTGCCATAATGATACTATTTTCCAGCGGTTGAACCGCTGTGAAGATTTTTTATTTTATTTGCCATGACAATGTTTATATTTAATTGGGGTTCCGTCGCTTTTTGTCGCGCCACACGGGCATGGGTCATTTCTACCTATCTTTTGTCTATAGGAACCTTTCACTTTATTTTCATAAACAGTAGCATTTCCTCGGTTAGTATCTCCTATCATTTTCGCACTTTCATGTATTTCTTCTAACTTTTTTTCTTCTTCATTTAATTTCATTCCTTCCCCCATTTTGGATATAAGCTGGAATATTTGCTCGTTTATACCAAACTCCATTTGTTTGAACATATTTAATCCTTCTTTTTTGTATTCAACAAGCGGGTCTCTTTGACCGTAAGCTCTTAGATTAACGCTTGAACGCATGTAATCCATCATCTCTAAATGTTCAACCCAGAACATATCAATAGTTTGCAATATGATTTGTCTTACTGTTTCAAAAAAATTATCTTCACCTAGTATAGATTTTTTCTCTTCCATTATTTTTTTGAATTCCACTATATCATCAGCCCTTTCTTCTAAAAATTCTGTCAAAAAAACATTATCAGAAAATAATATTTTTCTTCTTCTTTCATATATTGTTCTTCTTTGATGATTCAAAACATCGTCAAATTCAAGAATGTGTTTTCTTGCATCAAAATTAAAACCTTCAATTTTGGTTTGAGCCGATTCAAGTGATTTTGTTATCATTTTATTTTCAATCGGCTGGTCTTCCGGGATGCCAAATCTGTTCATCATTTTTTTAATTGAATCCGAAGCAAACACTCTCATCAAATCATCCTCCAGAGAGACAAAAAATTGTGTTTCTCCCGGGTCGCCCTGTCTTCCAGAACGCCCTCTCAACTGATTATCAATCCTTCTTGCTTCATGTCTTTCCGTACCTAAAACAAAAAGTCCTCCTAATCTTTTCACTTCATTATATTCTTCTTCTGTCGCAGATTGCCCACCCAACTTTATATCAACACCTCTACCTGCCATGTTTGTAGCAATTGTAACAAGACACTTCTTCCCTGCTTCAGCTATTATTTCTCCTTCTCTCTCGTGATTTTTTGCATTTAATATATTATGTTTAACGCCTTGTATTGAAAGATATTCGGAAAGAAGTTCATTTTTTTCTATGGAAACAGTGCCTATTAACACTGGTTGGCCTTTATCGTTTAATTCTTTAACTTTTTTTGAAATCGCTTTAAATTTTCCTTGTTCTGTTTGAAATATTTGGTCTGTGCGGTCATCTCTTTTTAAATCTTTGTTTGTTGGAATTACAATAGTATCCAGACCATAAACTTTTCTAAATTCTTCCTCTGAAGTTAGTGCCGTACCTGTCATACCTGATAATTTTTTATATAATCTAAAATAATTTTGAAATGTTATTGATGCAAATGTTCTAGATTCTTTTTGAACAAAAACATTTTCTTTTGCCTCTATCGCCTGATGTATGCCCTCTGAATATCTTCTTCCGGGTAAAATTCTTCCAGTAAATGAATCGACAATTAAAATCTGGTCGTCACGAACAACATAATCTTTGTCTTTTGAAAAAAGCGCTTTTGCGCGAATTGCTGTTTCCAAATGGTGAACATATTTTATGCCCATCTCCGTATAAATATTTTCAACTCCAAGAAATTTTTCGGCTTTTTCAATACCAGCATCTGTTAATGTTGTGGCTTTTAATTTTTCGTCAACTTCATAGTCCTCATCCTTCTTCATTTTATTTGCAATGTCTGCAAACTTTTTATATAAATCTTCCGACTCGGTTGTTGTGGCAGAAATAATTAAAGGAGTTCTTGCTTCATCTATAAGTATGGAGTCAATCTCATCAACTATTGCATAATTAAATTCTCTTTGTCTTGTTTCATTTTTTTTGTATGCAATATTATCTCTTAAATAATCAAAACCAAATTCATTATTTGTTCCATATGTTATATCGGCTTCATATGCTTCTCTTCTCGTGCATGGTCTTAAAAAATCGTGAACAACTTTAAAATAACCAAATTCATCTCGTTCTTTATCGTCTCCTTGCTTTTCATATTTTGGGTCATATAAATATGAAGCATCGCTATTTATGACACCAATGGATAATCCTAAAAAATAATATATTTGTCCCATCCAAACTGCATCTCTTCTTGCGAGGTAATCATTAACCGTAACAATGTGGACACCTTTCTCCGTGAGCGCATTTAAATAAGCAGGTAGAGTTGCGGCAAGAGTTTTCCCTTCTCCGGTTTTCATCTCAACAATATTACCATTATGTAAAACAATTCCTCCCATTAGCTGAACATCAAAATGTCTTTGTCTAAGAGTTCTTTTTGAAACCTCTCTGACAACCGCAAACGCTTCCGGTAAAATGTTATCTAAACCTTCATCATTTTTAATTCTATCTTTAAAATATTTTGTCTTTTCACTTAGTTTTTCGTCCGGCAAAGAAGACAGCTCTTTTTCAAAAGAATTTATGCCTTCTACAATAAACCACATTTTGTCCAGAGTTTTTGTATTATTGTTTTTAAATATCTTATTTATAAAGTTTATAGCCATAATTTCATTGATTTTATCATAAAAATCAAAATTTACCCAGCATCACTTCTGTATTTTCGTTTTTGAATTTTTGAAATAAAAAATTTCTTCAAATTTTTTAATCTTAAAATTCTTCACGAAAATATAGAAGTTATGCTGGATTCTCAAAAAATATAGTCGTTTCACTCCTTATTTTTTGAAAAAAAATAACCGCTTAAATCTTTGATTTTAGCGGTTATTTCTTATGCTGATACTATTTTTTTCTTTTAGGAGTCTTCTTTGTTACTTTTTTCTTTGCTACTTTTCTTTTTTTCATTTTTATTTTTTGCTTTAACTTAATGTAAAAGCATTTTAGTTGAAGATGTCCGACCTTATTTTTTTCCAGCACTTATTTTTGCAACTAATTATTATTTTAATGTCTGTTTCTTTTGTCTATAAATTTTTTAAAATCAGAAACAAAAATAAGTGCTGGATAAAAAATATTTCGCATAAATTAACAACATCACAACTTTAATATGTATTAATTATCTTACATTAAGAAAATAAAAACAAGAATTTTTTTGAAATTTTGTGGATAACCCAAAGTTCATGAAAACACAAAATCATAAAATCACTAAAACAAAAAAATATTTAACAGGACAAGCAAGAAATTAAAAATTAAAAAATCACAACACCTAAATGCTGTGATTTTTTATCTGCGTTAATCTGCGGTTTGTTATCTGCGCCTGCCCCGTAGGAAAATTACTTTCCTTCGGGGTTTATCTGCGATTTTCCGTTCAATTAAGGCCAGCGGGTGCGAGCTCCATGTTAAAGTTCTATGTGAGTGCAGCCGCTGACCGTAGTTAAAAACAAAACATTTTTACACTATTAATTATATTGGTATGCTTACAAATTGCAACAAAAATTACTTTTTACCGCCACAGACCTTTATAAATTCAGTAAACAATGGGTGCGGTGAAAGCGGTTGGGCCTTAAATTCTGGATGAAATTGTGTCCCAACAAAAAATGGATGCTTCTTTGGAGAAAGTTCCATTATCTCCATTAATCTGTCATCGGGTGATTTACCAGAAAATATTATTCCTCCATCTTCTAATTTTTGAATGTATTCCGGATTGACTTCATAACGATGTCTGTGTCTCTCGTTTATTTCATCCACGCCATAGGCCTTTCTAGAAATGGTGCCTTCCATTAAAACAGCGGGATATGAACCCAAGCGCATTGTTCCTCCATAATCATTTTTCTCAAGTTTCTTTTTTTGTTCTGGCATTACATCAATAATTGGATTTGCAGTATTTGGATTAATTTCAACTGTGTTTGCATCTTTTACTCCTAAAACATTTCGTGCGTATTCAATTACAGCAAGTTGCATACCATAACATAAACCGAGAAATGGAATTTTGTTTTCACGAACATATTTTATTATATTTATTTTTCCATCAACCCCAGATTCTCCAAAACCACCCGGTACTATTACTCCGTCAAATTTTTTCAAAGAATTTAATTTTCTTGTAGCTTTATCAAAATCCTTTGAATTAAGCCAAGTGAGAGTCGGTTTAACGCCTAAAACATACGAAGAAATTTTTATTGCCTCAATAACAGAAATGTATGAATCCGAAAGAACAAAATTACCTGTATCAAAATATTTACCAGCTATTGCGATATTCAATTTTTTCTTTGCATTCTTACTTTTTAATACAAAATCTTTCCATTCTTTTAAATCAATTTTATTTTTAGCATTCAAACCAAGTGACTTTAATAATTTGCTACCAATCTTATCCATTTCAAAATTAATCGGCACATCGTATATGCTTTCTATGTCAGGCGCAGAGATTATATTTTTTTCTGGAACATTGCAAGATATCGCTAATTTTTCTTTTCTTTTTTTATCAAGTTTTATACTGCTTCTCGCGATTATAAAGTCCGCTTGAACTCCGTAGGAGTTCAGTGTGCCAGATGCCATCCTCGTCGGTCTGGTCTTCATTTCTCCTACCTTCGCCGGTATAGGTAAATAACTAACTAAAACAAACAAAACATTTTTAGGATTTTTTAATTTTAATGTTCTGCCGGCTTCTATAAACATTATGTTTTGATAGTCCCCTATTGTTCCGCCAACTTCTATTATGGATATCTCCGAGCGATTTTCTTGTTCTGAAAGTTTTATTCTTCTTACTATTTCATTTACTATGTCAGGCACCGCCTCTACACATTTCCCTTTATATCCCAAATTTCTTTCTTTCTCTATCACATGTTTATAAATCATCCCACTGGTTATGTAATCATCATTCGTAGATGTTATTCCTGTAAATCTTTCATAATTACCTATGTCCTGGTCTGACTCAAGCCCTGAATCCAAAACAAAAACTTCACCGTGTTCTATTGGATTCATGGTGCCGGCATCAACATTTAAATATGGGTCAATTTTTATAAGATTGATTTTAAAACCACTCGCTTGGAGAATTTTCCCTATTGAAGAGACCGCTATACCTTTGCCTATTCCAGACATTACGCCACCTAAAACAAAAATGTACTTGTGGTTATTTTTTTTGGTCATTATTTATTAATAACAAAAAATATTACTTGTCCCGTAGTGAGCTTTGCTCTACTACTGGGATGGATTCAAATGCTCAAAATAGGATTAAATCTGACACGGCTCTTTTAAAACCTCTCCCAGAGGTTTTAAAAGAGCCAAACACAGAAAAATATTATGGATTCAAATGCTCATTTAGAGCATTTGAATTCCCAGAGGTTTTGAATTTAAATTTTCAAATATTTTTTTACAGCAAGATAACTTGATATGCCACCCAAAAACACACCTGACAAAACAAGGACGACAAAAATCTGCGCAAAATTATTTACATAGTAATTAAAGACATTTGCCCCGCCAAAAAAGTTTTCTGTGAGAGGCGCCATCCATATTGTGACAGGATAAAACAAAATTAGAGCGATTAATGCGGACGATATCCCATACATTATTCCTTCAACAACGAATGGACCTCGCACATAAAAATTACCAGCTCCAACAAGTTTCATAACAGAAATTTCTTCTCTTGATGTATAAATCGCTAAACGTATTGTGTTGAAAATAATTAATATTGAGATAATCATAAATATAACAACCACACCAAAACTTAATTTATCTACAGATGAAATAATATCTGAGAGCTTGTCTATTGCAACTTTATTTTGAAAGAAATTTACTTTATCAACAATAGAAACTCCACCAGAAGATGTTTGATAATTTTCAAGGAAAGTCGCTATACTTTCATATTGAGAAGTTTCTTTGGCTCTAATATTAAAGTGAGCGCCGAGAGGGTTGTCATTTAATTCTTGAAGCGCTTGTAAAATAAGTTGGTCATTTTCGTGTCTTTTTTTAAATTCTTCTATGGACCGTTCTCTGGAAACATATTCAACAGAACTTACTTCCGGCAATTGTTCCAGAGAAGATTTTAATGAAATGATATCTTCTTCTGGTGCGGTTGTTACAAAATAAACATTTATATCTACTTTATTTTTTATTTGACTGAGTGAAGAATCAAGTATTGCCCCGATAAAAATTAAAGAGCCAATAACAAAAAGTGTTACCGTCATAACCAAAATTGACGCAAGAGTAACAAACCCATTTCTCCAGAAATTTATAAAACCATACTTAACTATTCTTTTTGTATTCATCCAGAACATATCAAAAAAATTCTTTGAATTTTTTAAATTTCTAATTTCTAATTTCTAATTTCTAATAAAATTTTCACCTCACTTCCAACATTAATTTTTCTAATTAATCATTTCATTGGAAATTGGGTATTGGACATTTGTAATTTTTAAATAATATATTTTCCGTTTTCATTATCTCTTATTATTTTACCATTTTCCATAGTAATAACTCTATTGTTTAGTGAATCTATAACACCTTTATTGTGAGTCGTTAATATAACGGTAGTTCCTATATCATTTATTTTTTTTAAAATTTGGGCAATCTCGTATGTATTTATTGGGTCAAGGTTTCCAGTGGGCTCATCGGCTATCAAAACCTCTGGCTGATTAACAATTGCGCGAGCAATCGCCAATCTTTGTTTCTCCCCGCCAGAAAGCTCGCTTGGGAAATTCCATATTTTGTTTCCTAAATCAACCAAATCAAGAACATGTGGAACATCTAATTCTATTTCTCTATCTTCTCTACCGCATGCTTCCATCGCGAACGCAACATTTTCATAGGCCGTCTTTCCTGGTATCAAACGAAAGTCCTGAAAAACTGTTCCTATTTTTCTTCTATAGTATGTTATATCTTTTCTGTTTAAAGAATGGACATCTGTTGTATCAAAATATACTTTTCCTTCTGTTGGTTTTTCTTCTGCTAAAAGCATTTTCAATAATGTTGTTTTCCCCGCGCCTGAATGTCCAACGATTGAAACAAATTCATTTTTACCAATGCTAAGTGTAACTCCATCAAGAGCAATAGCATTTTCTGAATACATTTTTTTAACATTATCAAAATGTATTATATTTTCGTTCTTTTTTGGGTCTGAATGCATCCTGTAGTGAAAAATGACATTGCTCTAAAAGAGCACGGCTATTTTTGTTATTAATGTTGATAAATTTTCTTTCATCCTGTAGTGAAATTTCAAATTGTTTTCTCTATTAAT
>ERZ1292623.3332-Hain-H51-01um-R1-3332-length-13745-cov-7_pt1 | contig 13745 bp, 17 predicted proteins | sample MGYA00564398_ERZ1292623 | MGnify/ENA primary metagenome ERZ1292623 (study PRJEB36523, sample SAMEA6512633) | groundwater metagenome | collected 2019-01-07 | study: AquaDiva: Metagenomics assemblies of 32 groundwater samples
CATGATGTATCCCCTCTGAAAGATCTCGAGCGCCCATTCCGTAATCAATCAGGACACTCCGGTATAGAGTATCCGTAGGGAGCCACAGATAAAAACAGTATAAATCAAACGAGCAAGAAAGTCAACCCCTCGCGTTCGTATAGCCCCAAGTCCCACCGGGAACCTCCACATCGGCACCGCGCGTGCGGCACTTTTCAATTATTTGTTTGCCAAAAAGCACGGCGGGGTTTTTGTCCTGCGGATAGAGGATACGGACATGGAGCGCTCGGACAAGAAGTATGAGCAAAACATTTTTGAGGGCCTGCGGTGGCTCGGCATTGATCCAGACGAGGGGCCGGAGCAGGAAGGGCCGTTCGCGCCATATCGCCAAAGCGAGCGCACCGCAGTATACGAAAAATATATCCGGCAGATGCTCGCCGAGGGCAAGGCGTTCTATTGTTTCCATTCGGAAAAAGAACTGGCGGAAGAAAAGGAGCGCATGATGGCGGAGAAACGCGCCGTCCTGCATATATGCGAATACCGCGATATGCCGATGGCAGCGGCAGCGGCCCTGACAGAGAAAAACCCCGATCATATTGTCCGTTTCAAGACACCGGCGGGCAGAAAAATCACTTTCCACGATCTTATCCGCGGAGAGGTCTCTTTTGATTCCGACCTCTTGGGCGACTTTTCCATTGCCAGAAAAGTAGATGCGCCACTCTACCATTTCGCGGTAATAGTGGATGATATTGAGATGAAGACCACTCATGTCATCCGCGGCGAGGATCATATCCCCAACACACCCAAACACATACTTCTCTTTGAGGCGCTGGACGCTACTATCCCGCAATTCGCCCACATTCCCTTGATTCTCGGTTCTGACCGTTCCAAGCTCTCCAAGCGCCATGGCGCCACCTCCGTGGACGAATACCGCGCCGCAGGATACTTGCCCGAGGCGCTCTTCAATTTTATGGCGCTCTTGGGATGGAATCCTGGAGGAGACAAAGAGATTTTTTCCAAAGAAGAATTGATAGAAAAGTTTTCCCTTGAAAAGGTGCAGAAGTCCGGCGCGGTGTTTGACATCAAAAAACTGGATTGGATGAATGGAGAGTATATACGAAGGAAATCTGTAGAGGAGCTGACAGAAATCTGCCTTCCTTATCTTAAGGATTTCCTGCAAGTCTCAATTCCTAGCAATCAATTTTCAAACGAGTACATCAAGAAAGTTGTGGAATTGGAACAGCCGCGGCTTAAAAAAATTTCCGAAATAGGGGAGCTTACTGACTATTTTTTTAGGACCCCGCAATACGATAAGCAATTGCTCCGCTGGAAACTTATGAGTGATCAAGAAATTTTTGATTCACTTAGTCGCTCGGAAAAAATAATCTCGGAAGTAAAAATTTTTGAATCTGAATTTCGCAGCCCATATGCTGATCTTCTCAGAAAAGATGGTGCCTCTGTAAAAGTTGGCGATATAGGTTTGATTTTTTGGCCCCTGCGCGTGGCGCTCACCGGAAAAAAAGCGTCTCCCGGGCCGTTTGAGATAATGGAGATTTTGGGAATTGAGGAATCCCTCGCGCGCATCCGCGCGGCAAAAGATACGCTCGGGCGGGAGAACGGGCAAACGGGATAGAAATATACAAAAGAAAGGATGAAATGACCACTGCATTCTTATCAATGTTTATCAAACTTACTAAAATACACCCTACGATCGTAGGGTATGTTTTAGTAAGTTTGATACTTACTCTTTTCTTGTTTATTGGCGGCAGATCAGCCGATGCCGAAACCCTGCAGGATTTGAAACAAGCGATTGAGGAAAGAAACCAAGAGATACAGCGGCTGGAGGCGGAGGCAAAAAAATTCCGCGAGGAGATCGCGGTGCAGCATGGACGCGCAAAAACATTGAGTGGCGAGCTTACGCGCATTGACCGGCTCATCAAGGGTCTGAAAAACGATATCACGCTCACCGAACGGAGGATTTCGGTCAAGACGCTGGAAATCGGAGCGCTGGGAGGCGAGATACAAGAAAAAAACGCCGCCGTTGGGCGCTTACAGACAGGGCTGGGAGCCGCGCTTCGCGCGGTCTCCCACCGCGACCGGGAGCCGATGGCGTTGACCCTCGCAAAGCGCAAGCGCCTCTCGGATCTCCTGCAAGAGTTTGACCAGTTTGAAATGCTGGAGACCAAGATTTTGGGATCCGTCGCGCAATTGCGGGAATTGCGTGAGGAACTGGAAATGAAAAAAGGAGCGGCCGAGGAAAAGAAGTCAGAACTGGAGGATCTGAAATTCCAACTGCGCGACCGCACGGCCATCCAAGAAGGAGAAAAGCGGGGCCGCGCGGATCTCCTCACCGTCACCAAAAGCCAGGAGAAAAAGTATCAGAATTTATTGCATGAGTATGAGGCAAAGCGCGCGGCGCTGGAGGACGAGATACGCGGCATTGAGGAGAAGATACGGATTACGATTGATCCGTCCCTCTTGCCGTCGCGAGGCGCCGGAGTGCTCGCATCTCCGCTGCCAAAAGCGGTGCTCGCACCATGTGCCACGAGCATGAAAGCGGACCCGCTGACAAATTGCCTAACCCAGCGGTTCGGGTACACCTCGTTTGCGGCTGCCGGGGGATACAACGGCAACGGGCACAACGGCGTGGATTTCCGGGCTGAAGTGGGTACGCCGGTGTCTGCCGCAGAAGCGGGTGTCGTCGCGGCAGTGGGGGACACGGACATCGGGTGCCGCCGCGCGTCCTACGGCAAATGGATCCTCGTGCGCCACCCCAACAATCTCACGACCCTCTACGCGCACCTGTCTGCGGTCGGCGTGTCCGCCGGGGACGCGGTAGAGCGGGATGCCAGAATCGGGTATACAGGCATGACCGGGTATGCCACAGGACCGCATCTGCATTTTTCGGTCTTGGCAACCCAAGGCGCGCGCGTGGAGAATATCCGCTCGCGCGTCTGCGGCACCACCATGACAGTCCCTATCGCCGCGGTCAACGCCTACTTGAACCCGCTTGATTATTTATAATTTGTCTGACAGTATGAGGTAGTATGAAGTTTCAAAAATTCATTCGCGTCTTTTCAATCATAGTCGGTCTTGTGCTGATTTGGCGGGGCATATGGTTGCTGCTGGACAGCATTGATAGGACTCTCTTTGGCGGGAGCCATGCATTTACCGCTTTGGGAGGAATTGTTGTCGGACTGCTCATTCTCTACCTGCCGGACCGAGATTTGAAGGAATTGGAAAAGCTATAAAAAGTGGTAAGCGCACATTTCATTTTTTCAGCGGATGAAATTGTCGATGCGTCTTCTCGGCGTATTTGTCGGATGCGTGCACGTAGCGCGTGGTGGTATGGAGGGACTCGTGGCCGAGTAATATCTGAATCGCGGCCGGATTAGCTCCCTGCTCCGCCAGATATGTCGCAAATCCGTGTCTGAGTGAATGAGGCGAAGTCGGCACATTGATACCCAGACGTTCACGGTACTGCTTCATCCTCATCTGGACGTAGTTCGGAGAGATTCTGGTGGTTATCTTTTTCGCGTTGCGACCGCGGTATGGGATAAAGAGAGCCATATATTCGTCTGTTCGCATGGCAAGGTAGGATTTGATATGTTCATATGCGCGATCAGTCAAATAAACAAACCGCTCTTTTTTGCCTTTGCCGCGGATAAAAATCCGTCCGGTTTTGTCAATCTGATTGCGATTGAGTGAGATAAGCTCGGAAATTCGCATACCGGTTGAAAAAAGCGTTTCCAACATGGCGCGATTGCGGAGCTTCAACTCTTTTATTTTTTCAAACTTGGTAGGGGATTCAATGAGCAAAATCAGAGCGTCTAATTCCGTAACTCGTGAATGGGGATAAGGCATTTTGATTAGTTTTACTACTTCAGGTGGTACTGGAATAACATGGTCGGCGTCAACAAGATACCTCAAATAGACCCGCAAGCTTGAAAGAGAGCGATTGATTGACCCGGCCGAAAGCTTTCGTGAAGTTTTCTTGTTGTCCGCGGTTTTACGATCTTGAGAATTAAGATATGCCTTATAAAGTTCTATAGTACGCTTTGATATTTCAGTGAATGGTATTTTTACATCTTCATTAAGAAAGCGATCAAATGTAGCAAGATCACGCTCATAATTATAGAGTGTTTCAGAAGAATAATTATTGCTTCTGATACTCAAAAGAAAATCATCAAGGTAAGGAAGGACGCTTTTATTTTTCATGTTCAACGATTTTTTTACCCCGATTACATTCTCTGCATAAAATTCTCAGATTATCCATATCGTTAGTTCCTTTTTTTACCACGGGAACGATATGATCTACTTCAGGTGTAGCTTCTTTTGAATCTCTGCCGCACAAGGCACAACGAAAATTGTCTCGCTTCATTACATTACATCTTATTTTCAAAGAAATACCTCGTCTGTATTCGCTCGCTCTTATTGGTTTGCGTAATTTAGTATAATCCTTGCGACCCCTAGTGATCGCGAGTAGAAATGCCTCGCTTAAACTTCGAGTAATACCCAAGGATTTAGTGACTTTTTGGAGATGACGAGGAGTTATTTTAACTGCACTTTCCATAAATATTTTCTCCGCGATTTCTCTAGTACTCATCTCTTGGGCAGTATAGAAATCTTTCACCAATTCTTGAAATGGGGTGTCATAGAAACGCTCTATTTGCTTCATTTTATTTTTGGGCATAAAACTCACTATATTAATTAGGCATTAGGGATATTATACTCAATTCGGTCTGGGAAAGAAAGCCAGAGTTATCCACAATAAAAAATGGCGGAGAGTTCCCTCCCCGCCCGTAAAAGATTTGCCCGACACTGCCATTATTATTTCTGTTCATTCTCTACATAACCTTTCTTTTCAAAAGACCTGTACTTGTATTATACTTCTTATACCATGCGCACGTCGTATTCGGCAATAGATACCTATCTGCAGTGCCCGCAGAGGTATAAGTTTCAGGAGATTGACCGCATCCGGGCGCCCAAAGGCAAGGAGGCGATTTTTGGCACGCTCATCCATTCCACGCTCCACTTCATGTTTGAGCGGACCCCGCTCTACCCTACCCTGGACGAGGTGGTGGCGCACTTTCGCGAACACTGGCCGCAACGCGAAGTATTTTTACAGGAGGAAAAAAACGATCCCTTGAAGCGCGCGTGGACGCCGGAGGAGGAGAAGGCGTACTTTGAGGAGGGCGTCCGGATGCTCAAGCGGTTTTATGAAAAAAACGCGCCGTGGAACTTTGCGGTGCTGGATCTGGAGTCGCGCTTTGAGGTGACGCTCACCGACCCACGGACAGGCGAGACACACATTCTCGCGGGTATCATTGATCGGATAGACAAACTGCCGGATGAGACCTATGAGATCATTGATTACAAAACCGCCAAGCGCATGCCGTCGCAAGACGCGCTCAACCGCGATCTCCAACTCTCACTCTATTCGCTGGGGGTGCAGAGCCGCTGGCCGCACATCAGACCCGAGGACATCAAACTGTCTCTCTATTTCGTGAAGCACGGCGAGAAGTTGAGCACCCGAGCCACCGCGGAGACCACGGAGAAGACCAAACAGCATATCTTGAAGACCATCGCCGACATTCAGGACAAGGTGCGCAATGGGAAAAATTTTGACCCGATGCCGAATGTACTCTGTAACTGGTGCGGATACCGGCCGATGTGCCCCGCGTGGAAGCATCTCTACAAAAAGCAGGATCCGGCGATTCGCAATGAGGCGGACGCCACCGGCGCCATCAATGAATATCTGGAATTGAAAAAGAGCGAAGAGCGGCTGAAAAAGCGGATGGAGGAATTGCAGGGAGAGATACGGGAGTACATGGACCGCGAGGGGTTGACACGGGTATTCGGCGATGAAGGGTATGTGTCCCGGCGCACCCAGACGCGCTACGAGTACGACTTTCAAAAAATAGAAGTGCTGCTCTCCCCGTTTGGGAAATGGCAGGACATCTTGACTGCTGATGCGGCGAAACTGCGCAAAATTTTGTACGAAGTGCCGGAGGACGTACGGCTCGCGGTGGAAGAGGCGAGGGTAGTTGCCAAAGAATACGCGGTGCTCACCGCGTCGCTCAAAAAGATCAAAGGTCCGGAAGACGCGGCAAGCGAACTGCCCCTGCCTCCCGAAATGTAGGAATAGCTGTCCACGCTCCGAAAGATCACGATTTGTCCACGGGGCTCTAAAGGCCGGGGCAGTTGCCGGCGGGGTTGTATCCCTTTGCTTCGGCTTCTTTTTTGGTTGGGAACCAGATTTTATTTGTTTCTTTGATGCGCAGCGCCCCCGGGCACCACGGGAGGTGGTAGCTCGTGCCGGATTTTGAACCCACGTATTTTCCCGCCGTGGTGGCCGCCGCTTTCGCGGCAAAAGCCCCCTCCTTCGTAGCAGCGGAAGACGCGTCCGCGCCGCCCCGGCCCGCGGGCCGGGGCGGCAGCACGGTTATCGGCTGCTTTGGGTTCTGGAGTGCGGATAATCTGCCCAGTCCGAAGCTCCCCAGCCCTACCAGAAAGATGACCGCCGCGGTGAAGAGATCGCCCTGGCGCTCCCCTGCCCAGGCCTTGACCTTTTTATATACGTCCGGTATCATGGGCAGGCGAGACATAGGATATTTTTTCGTTTTTCATTTATCATATGGCGCACACCAAAAGCGCGGGCGCGGGCAAATACGGCCGCGACTCGCAGCCAAAGTATCTCGGCGTCAAGAAGTCAGACGGCATGGCGGTGAGGCCGGGCAACATTCTCATCCGCCAGCGGGGCGGCAAGTTTATCGCTGGCGCCGGGGTGCGGCGCGGCGGCGATGATACGCTATATGCCGTCTCCACGGGTATGGTGCGATTCCGTACTGTCCGCAAAGCACGGTTTGACGGGTCGTGGCGGCACGCAAAAGCGGTGAGCGTTGCGGCGGCTCCGGCAGCCGCATAGCCGTGGCTAGACCGGCGCGCATGAGGTAAACGTGCGTGCGCGGCGGTGCTGGTCATAACGCTATGAATGGAGGGAAGCACTTTGAAAATTAACCAATTTGTCCACATCGAGCAGTTTCTCCGTGAAAAAGTAGAGGTTGAGGGGCTTATAGATGCGCAGATTGCTCTTCTGCTCAATGTCGGGACGAGCACGGCCAGTCACTGGCGCAACAAGTTCAACATCAAGCCGGCTGATAAGTTCCTGCGTCATTTCAAGGAAAAATACGGCCCGGATGCGCTTGATTCCTTTCGTGCTATGGTAAGGAAGGGCGCTACGTTGGTGGAGATAGCCCGTTATTTCTGCTTCAGCCGCGAAAACGCCCGGCAGGTATTCGTCAAATTGTACGGAATGAGCTTTACCGAGTATCACAGACTGATGAGGCGAATACCCGCGAGAAATGCCTGATCACTCCGTCTCACGCATCACACACAGAGAGAGCAGTGCTCGCCTCTCGCGACCGCAGCGTCGCCGGCGGGCTTTTTATTTTGTGGAACCCAGTGCCGCGCGGATAAATGCCGCATACAGGGGATGCGGAGCAAGCGGTCGGGACTTGAACTCCGGATGGAATTGGACGCCCACGAAAAACGGGTGGTCGCGCAATTCCACGATTTCCACGAGATTGCGCTCCGGATTGACGCCAGCAATCACGAGACCCTTGCTCTCCAACTGCGCGCGATACTGATTGTTGAATTCGTACCGATGCCGGTGGCGCTCAGAGATGGCGGGGGCTCCGTACGCCTCACGGCTGATCGTGCTTTCGGCAAGCGCGCACGGATACGCTCCCAGACGCATGGATCCGCCCATCTTTTTTTCCTGGATGTTGATCCCCTGTTCGGGCATGACGTCAATCACCGGATACGGCGTCTCAGGATGTACTTCCGTGGTATGGGCATCTTTCATGCCGCAGACGTTGCGACTGAATTCAACGGTCGCCATCTGCATGCCGTAGCAGAGCCCAAAATACGGAATTTTGTTTTCCCGCGCGTACCGGACAGTGAGGATTTTTCCCTCCACCCCGCGCGGCCCGAATCCGCCGGGGACGATGATGCCGTCATACTCATCAAGTTCCCGCAATTTTTTCGGATCACCCTCATACGCTTCGGCATTGAGCCAGGTGATTTCCGGTCTGACTCCGTGGGTCCCGGCGGCGTGCTTGATCGCCTCAATGACGGAGATATAGGAGTCGGCAAGCACGAAGTCGCCGGTCTGGAAATACTTGCCGACGATGGCAATCCGTGCTACTTGTGTCGCACCATTGGCGCGCGCGACCATATCTTTCCACTCCGTGAGATCGGGTGCCGCCTGCTCCATGCCGAATTTCCGCAGAATTTTATCTCCCAGCGCGTCTTTTTCAAAATTGAGCGGCACTTCATAAATGGACGTGACGTCGGGCGCCGCAATGACGTCCTCCATCTGCGCGTTGCAGAAGATAGCCAGCTTCTTCTTTCGCGGCTCGTCAATGGAGACCGCGGATCGGGCGATGATGAAATCCGGCTGGAGCCCGGTGGCGTTCATGGCGCGGACCGCATGCTGGGTGGGCTTGGTCTTCATCTCGCCGATGATGCTGGGCACCGGCAGGTACGAGACGAGAACCGTGAGGACGTCGCGAGGCCTGGCAAGCCGCATCATCCGCGCCGCTTCCAGAAAGAGGATGTTCTCGTACTCCCCTACCGTGCCGCCGATTTCCACGAGGGTCACGTCGGCCTCGGCTTTTTTGCTCGCCGTATCCAGCCGCTCTATCACCTCCTGCGGGATCGCGGGCACCACCTGCACGCACGCCCCTCCGTATTCCAAATTGCGCTCGCGCTGGATGACGCGCTGATACACGGCACCGGTGGTCATGTAGTTCTCCCGCGGGATGTCCGCGCCGAGAAACCGTTCATAATTCCCCACGTCCTGGTCGCACTCCATGCCGTCCTCGGTCACAAAAACCTCCCCGTGCTCAATGGGGTTCATGGTGCCCGCGTCCACGTTGACGTAGGGGTCGATTTTTACCGCGGTCACGCAGAGCCCCCGTGACGCAAGAATGCGGGCGATGGAGGCGGTGGTAACCCCCTTGCCGATGCCCGACATGACGCCGCCTGCTACAAAAATGTATTTTGCCATACCGTCATCCTCCAGCATCCTCCAGGGATCCGATCTCTGCATACGGGGATTGGATTCCTGTATCCCTGTATGCTACTCCGCTTCTACGATTAGTTTTATTTCGCCCGACACGCCGTGCGGAAAATGAATCGGCACGGTTTTTTCTCCCGTTGTTTTGATCGGCTCCTCCAGTAGAATCCAGTCCTTATCCGCCGCAATCCCCTGCTCTTTGAGCGCGTCCGCAATTTTTTGCGCGGTGACGGATCCGAACGCTCTCCCCTTCTCCCCTATTTTTATTCTAAACGAGAGGGTCATGTTTTTCAATCGTGCTACCGCGGCCTGCAGGCCGCGGCGTTCGTCCGTTTTTTTCCGCTCATCCCGCTCTTTGTGCGCCGCCAGATCCGCAATCGCCGCGTCTGTCGCGGGTCGCGCGAGCCCCCGCGGCAGGAGGAAATTCCGCGCGTATCCCCCGCTCACTTCCTTGATGTCGTATTTCCTGCCCACATTTTGGATGTCTCGAAGGAGGATTATTTTCACGGTTATATTTTTTTCAACAAGGCGAGAAAGTCCTTTACGGATATTCCTGCTTGTTTCAGGATTTTAAGGATAAGATCGCGCGAAAGGTCTTTCGCGTGCATGGCAATAGTGGTTGCTCGGCCGGTCCTTGGATGCGCAAGGCGGATATGGCTTCCTTTTTGACGGATCACCCGGAATCCGGCTTTCAGAAGGAGCGCGAGCATCCGGGCGGGGGTAAGAATCGGAATGATGCTCATGCCAAAGCCCGTTCGCGTATACGGCGCGCTGGTGCGGATACCAAGACCCTCTCTGCCGCAATTTTCGCTTCGGCCATCGATTCCACACACAGTTCAATCGCCTCACGGATCATTCTCTTGGCTTCAGTCAGATTTTTCCCCCAAGTGATTACTCCTTGAAGGTCGGGTGCCATGGCAACATACCCCTTTCTTTCGTCCGGTTCAAAAATCACCCGATGGCTCCCGTACGAGGTTTCTATTGATATTATTTTTTTCGCGGATTTATTCTCCTTCATGATTCAATTTTATCTTACGGCGCGGATATTCGTCAAGGCATTCCTCATTGCATATATGCGATTATTTGATATATTGTGGCTATGGAAGATAAACTTGATTCAACCGAGGCGCTAGCACACAATCTTCGTAGGCGTTGGAAACGCAATCCGATGGGTACGATTATTCTCTTGTGTCTTATCTGTCTCGGTAACATCGTCTTTGCATTCTTTACCGCGATGGGCACTCGTCTATACTCGAGTTTTGAGGAAATATTTCATCGTCAAGATATACAAACGACAGCAATTCAACAGTCAGAGAGGCCTTCTCTTGGATTGACTTACGAAAAGACAGAGGAGTATAAGGACGAGAGTACGGGCATTTACAGCACCACATTTTTATTGACACTGAATGTGCCACCCTACTTTATGCCTTACTACCCCGATGGTAGATTTTCACTTTTATGGACTGGCGATACGAATAGGGAATGCGGAGATCTGCAATCACTCGGTAGCACATGGGAGTTTGCGGGTTCTTATTCTTCTACCACAAAACGATATGAAATAACTTGTAAAACCTATAGGCCTATTTTAGACAACAAGCGTCTATTCTCTGTCGTAGAGAAGGCCGAGTAAGGCATTCTATTTTGTAAGCAAATATCTCCTGCGAATAGGCGGGGTCGAGACGTTTTGTCGGTCGCGAGAAACAAAAAGCCAGCGGGAACCGCGATATTCACAACCCTTTCAGCACCTCAATCCCTTTTTCAAAAATCAGGTCTTTCCCTTCCTCCCCTTCTTTGGGGCTTTCCGGCAATTCCACTTTGACATCCGGCTCCAGGCCCTTGCCGTCTATCTCGCTGCCTTTGGGCGTGAGCCACTTGGCGATGGTCACTTTGAGCGACGCGGCGTGCGGTAGCTGCACGACTTCCTGCACCGAGCCCTTGCCAAATGTCTTGGCGCCCACGAGCCGGATTGCCTTGTGGTCGCGGAGCGCCCCGGCGACGATCTCGGAGGCCGAGGCCGACCCTTCGTTGACCAAAATTACCGTGGGGACAGCGGCGAGAACGCCGTATCCGGATGAGCGGTAGATCTCCTCGCTCGCGTCCGCGTGCCGCTCGCGCACCACGGTCTCACCCGCGGGCACCCACCAACTCGCAATGTCCACCGCGACCGTGAGAAACCCGCCCGGGTTGTTGCGCACGTCCAGGATGATCTTTTTTGAGTGCGAGTTGAAAAATTCCTGCACCGCTTTGCGAAATTCATACGCGGCACTCTCGGTGAAGTGATTGAGCTTGATGACAAATATGCCGTCGGGTCTCGCCTCGGTGCTGACAATCTGCACCTTGATGATGTCGCGCGTGATGGTGTATTCCTTGGCGCGTTCCACGCTGTCGCGGAGAATCGTGAGCCGCACTGAGGTACCCGGCTCCCCACGGATGAGCCGCACCGCCTCATCCAACGCCAAATCCACAGTCGCCGTGTCATCCACTTTCAATATCTTATCACCCGCCTTGATGCCGGCTTTCTCCGCTGGATTGCCTTTGAGGGGCGCTATAACGGTGAGGATGCCCTTCCGGATGCCTATCTCCGCTCCAATCCCGCCGAAGGCACCCCTGATGTCCTCTTGGAACTGCTTGGACTCGGCGGGCGGCAGGAACTCAGTATACGGATCTTTGAGCGAGCGCGCGAGGCCCGCAATCGCGCCATAGACCATCTGGTCGCGGTTGATCTTGCCGCGGTCAACGAACTTATCCTCCAAGTGCGACCATACCTCCCAGAAGAGATTGAAATCCGCTGCGGCAAACTCCTGCGGCTGCTTCTGCCCCGCCACATTGAGCACTTTTTCCACCGCCGGCCGGTTGGCGTACCCGTACCAGACGCCAAGGGAAAAAGCGGCGCCCAAAATAAAAACAGAGGCGGCGATGACGGCGGCCTTCGTATATTTTCTCCAGAGGGAAACGCGCATAACTCGTATATTATTGCAGACCCTGCGGAGAAGGTCAACAACGGTATTCTCGCGAGGGATGGTTTCAAAGAAGCGACTCCCATCGTTCAATCACGCGCATGGCCTGCGCTCTATTGAGAATTGAATTGTGACCGGGCAGGACAAGTGTAAAATCAAGGGTCTTAAGATAGTGCAGCGAACGTTTGAACGCCGCTTTATCCGAGTTCGGAAAATCCGCGTAGATCTCACCATCATAAAGCATATCGCCTGTGATGAGAATTTCATTTTTTTGATCATACAATACAACGGAATCGTCGGTGTGTCCGGGAAGCGAGATGATATAGAACAAATGCTTCCCCACGTCTATTTCTGATGTTTGGGATGGTATCGCTTTTGGCGGTCGGATAGCGAAATCCAAACCTATCTCCAGAGGAGATTTCCCCATCATTTCATGGGTAAGTTTTGGATCAAAATATTCTGGTTTGAGAAAGTCAAGCCCCCAAAGATGTCTTTTCCGTACGTTTGCCGCTAATTTTTCAGAGACAATGATGTCATCAGCCGGAAAATGCGAAAGACCGCCAATGTGGTCAAAATGTCCGTGCGTGATCGTCACTTTCGGAGAGAAACCCTGCGACAAGAGAAACTTGTTCAAATCACAAAGTCCGAGTCCGGCATCCACTAAGAGATCAAACGGCGATCCTTGCATCACAAAGAGATTGGCGTGCTCACGGAAATACGGCTCGGTTATGAGATAAATATCAGATGTTATTTTTTCTATTTTGAAAGCGTTTGCCATAAGCTAAGAAAATGAGATCAGGGAGGGATGCGTGCATCCCTCCCTGATAGGTTAACCAGCAAACGGATGCCGGTATATCACCCAGCATCCCGCATTGCGGGATTCAGGATCCTCCATTGAATAAGGAACTGGCTTCAGGATCTCCGCACCCATACGCTCATGGAAGCGCAGAACTGGATCATGGAGTTTTCCATCTCCACGGCGGAGTTGGCAATACTCCTCAACAGTGAGTCCCGGACGGAGATGATATCCAGGGATACGGGCGTTTCCGATTATCTGTTCCACGCCAAGCTGGAAGAGATTATCGAGCGTAACGGCAATAAGCAATTCCGATATTCGCATGGGTTTCGTCCAATACGGTACGCCTCGTCTGTCTAATCGCCGTGCTCCACCCCATGGGCAAGTAGGAGTAAGATGATTATGGTGGAAAAGGTCTCGCCGATACTCCGGCACTACACCTACCCCAACCAAGAAACCCGTTTTCCCAGCTGGGCAATGGACGGTGTCAGTCCAGCCATTGGCGGTATGCGCGTCCCAAGTGCCCAAAGACGTGGGATTGCCGTCCCATTCGCAGCGAAACGCATACTGCGAACCCGCAGGAATTGGCTTACTCTCCTCGTCGATTTTTCTCGGTCTCCAAAGAGTCGCAAGGGTAACTCCTTCGGGAAATGACTGCATGCGGCGGATGATCTTTTCTCTGGATGCTTCCAGATTTTCTCCGCCTGCGATCCCTCATGCCTGTGCTTCCACAAGCAAAAGATCGCCAAGGTTTCCTGGCTTCGGAGTCGTGATTTCGATGACCCCCGAAAGACCCAACACAAACCCGAAGCGCTTTTTGTCGTTTTCCATGGAACCCTGCACTTGCACATCAGAATAGAACATGGTTTTTTCCTCCTGAAGAGTGAAAGGACTTCGCAAAACGACCTCAAGCGTCATTGCTTGAGGTCGC
>ERZ1292623.3335-Hain-H51-01um-R1-3335-length-13742-cov-5_pt1 | contig 13742 bp, 10 predicted proteins | sample MGYA00564398_ERZ1292623 | MGnify/ENA primary metagenome ERZ1292623 (study PRJEB36523, sample SAMEA6512633) | groundwater metagenome | collected 2019-01-07 | study: AquaDiva: Metagenomics assemblies of 32 groundwater samples
TTTGTCGCCGCCGCCTTGACCAAGATCCACCACCCAGTCGGCGCTCTTGATAACATCCAGGTTATGTTCAATGACGAGTACGCTGTTGCCCTTGTCGACAAGCTGATTCAAAACGCCGAGCAAGCGCTTCACGTCATCCACATGCAAGCCGGTCGTGGGCTCGTCCAGAATGTACAGCGTGCGCCCGGTGGCCCGGCGCGAAAGTTCCGTCGCCAGTTTTACGCGCTGCGCTTCGCCGCCCGAAAGTGTGGTCGCGCTCTGGCCCAAGTGTATGTAACCCAGCCCGACGTCCATGAGCGTTTGGAGCTTGCCTTTGATAGCGGGAATGTGCCGAAAGAATTCCAGCGACTCTTCCACGGTCATGTTCAGCACGTCGGCAATAGTCTTGCCCTTGTACAGAATTTCGAGCACTTGGCTGGAGTAGCGCTTGCCGTGGCACTCCTCACACTCCACGTAGACATCCGGCAAGAAGTGCATTTCAATCCTGACCAAGCCGTCACCTTCGCACGCTTCGCAACGGCCACCGGGGACGTTGAAACTAAACCGGCCCGGCCCAAACCCGCGCGTCTTGGCCTCGGGAATCTGCGTGAACAAATCCCGAATGGGCGTGAACACGCCGGTGTAGGTGGCAGGATTTGAACGCGGCGTGCGGCCGATGGGCGACTGGTCAATGGTGATTACTTTATCCAAATGCTCCATGCCGGTGATGCTATCGTGCTTGCCGGGTAATTCCTTGGCGTTGTAGAACTCTTGGGCGAGTGCCCGGGAGAGAATGTCGGTAATGAGCGTAGACTTGCCGCTGCCCGACACGCCGGTAATGCAAATGAACATACCGAGCGGAAGTTTGACCGTAAGGTTCTGCAAGTTGAATTCCTGCGCACCTTTGATGATGAGTGTTTTCCCATTCCCCTTTCGGTAATTTTTGGGTGAGGGAATGAATTTCTTCCCGCTCAAGTACTGGCCCGTGAGCGACCGTGGATTCTTCGCGAGCTCTTTAGGGCTGCCCTGCGCCACCACCGTACCGCCGTGCTCGCCCGCACCCGGGCCAATATCTACCACGTGGTCGGCAGCTTGGATGGTTTCTTCATCATGCTCCACGACCAGCACGGTGTTGCCCAGATCGCGTAAAGACTTGAGGGTTTGAATGAGCTTGGCATTATCCCGCTGGTGCAGACCAATCGAAGGTTCATCCAAAATGTAGAGCACGCCCACCAGCGAGCTGCCAATTTGCGTGGCTAAGTTAATGCGCTGCGATTCCCCGCCCGAAAGCGTCGAAGCCGCCCGGTCCAGGGTCAAGTAGTCCAAGCCAACGTTTCGCAAGAAGCCAAGGCGGGCCCGAATTTCTTTCAGAATTTGCTTGGCAATGGCGGCATCGCGGTCGGTGAACGCTTTGGGCTTCGCCAGGTCGTTAAAGAAATCTGCAGCCTTTTCCACAGTGCAGGCAGTGACGTCGGAAATGTTTTTAGCCGCCACGGTCACGCCCAGCACGTCGGGTTTCAGGCGCTTACCTTTGCACGTCGGGCACGGCCACACGCGCATGTAGCGTTCAATTTCCGTACGGATGTAATCCGAGTCGGTTTCTTTGTAGCGGCGCATCAGGTTGGGAATGACGCCTTCGTAACTGGTCATAAAGGCGCGCACTTTGCCCGAGCCGGATTCGTTGTTCACGTCGTACTCCTTGTCGCCGGTCCCGCGCAGCACGGCATCAATGGCTTTCTTGGGCAAGTCTTTAACCGGCGTGCGCAGGTTAAACTTCAAATCCCGCGCCACGGCCTCGACCACGCGCATGTACCAGGTCTGGCTGGAAGCGCTGCGCGACCACGGCCGGATAGCGCCTTCGGCAATGGAGAGCTTCGGATTCGGAATAACGAGTTCGGGATCGATTTCCAGCTTCGTCCCCAAGCCCGTGCAATCGGGGCAGGCGCCGTGGGGGTTGTTGAACGAAAAATTCCGCGGCTCAATGGGCGGCAGGCTGGTGCCGTCGTGCGGGCAGGCAAAGTGCTGACTGAACAACGTGTCCGTCATCTTTTGCTTTGCATCAATTTTGCTCACAATAATTAAGCCCTTGCCCAAACGCCCTGCTGCCTCGAGTGATTCAGTCAGGCGTTGCCGGTCTAATTCGGCACCGAGCGTCAGTCGGTCAATGACAATATCTATGCTGTGCTTCTTCTGCTTATCCAGCTCCAAGTTTTCGGCTTCGTCCAACGGCGTCACAATGTTGTCCAGACGCACGCGTACGTAGCCAGCTTTGCGCACATCGGCAAAAACGTGTCGGTGCTCCCCTTTCATGTCCCGCACCTTGGGCGCCAAAATGAGGATGGGCGTGTTTGCGGGCCAAGCCAGCACTTGCTTGCGGATTTGCTCCACGGTTTGGCGCTGCACTTCCCGGCCGCAAACAGGGCAATGCGGCGTACCCACGCGGGCGTAGAGGAGCCGGAGGTAATCGTAAATTTCCGTCACCGTACCCACGGTAGAACGTGGGTTGTGCGTGACGGACTTCTGGTCAATGGCAATTGCTGGGGATAAGCCGTCAATCTGGTCCACGTCTGGCTTGTCCATGAGGCCCAAAAACTGCCGGGCGTACGAGGACAGGGATTCCACGTAGCGGCGCTGGCCTTCGGCATAAATGGTGTCGAACGCCAAGCTGGATTTGCCCGAACCGGACAAACCCGTGAAGACGACAAACGCATTCCGCGGGATATCGAGAGAGACGTTCTTAAGGTTGTGGACCCGAGCGCCGCGGACGCGGATAATGTCTGCCATTGTGTGGAGGTAACCCTCTACACCCTGAGCGAGTCCGCCAACTGGCGGAACGAGTCGAAGGGTAGAGGAAAATTAGCCAACGAAGTGCGAGCAGTGTATCACTGGTGTCAAGAAGGGTCAAGGGGGAAGCTGTAGAGCTGTAGGCCATAGAGCCGTAGGGGCAGAGCTTGTTGTACCCCGCCAAAGGCGGCGGCTCTGCCCAGACATAAAGCGAGGAAACGTTTTGGACGTAAAACAAAAACCCCTGTGTTTCCACAAGGGTTTGGGGGAAAAAACCAACCACGCCAACGGTAGTTAGCGCGGTGGTATACCATGAGGGATTTGCGAGCGCGGACGAACCGATAGCTCCGATTCCACCTGTTGTCGAGCTGGTTGCGGTTGAGGTTCCGTCCGTTGTCGTTGAGGTAGACGTACGCAACGTTATCACCGACAACCGTACCGTCGTTCACGTGCAGCGTGCCATCCATGGCACTGCCCTTCGACTACTCTCGGGGCTGTATTTTATTCGGGGTCATGGGTAACCCACCAGCACCCTGCACCAAGTACCTTATGGTAAGGAGGATCGCGGGAGGCACGCTGCCGGAGGGCTGTGCCCGACGGCATTCTGGCCAGTACCAGCGCCCTAGAGGTCGGCCGCCCGCAGTCTTAACCGCGGGCAGATTCGCCTACTGTCCAAAAGCATTGTAGCAGATGGGATAAAAAATTGCCCCACACCTTCTTCAGAAGATGTGGGGCGAGTGCAAAGTGCAAAGGGACCAAAAGTACCAAGGGTCCCAGGTTCAAAGTTCAGACTTGCGAGCGCGGACGAACCGATAGCTCCGATTCCACCTGTAGTCGAGCTGGTTGCGGTCGAGGCTCCGGCCGCCCCCGCCGCTGAGGCCGACGAACGCAACGTGACCACCGAAAACCGTACACAGGCAGACGATTGGCGACTTACCCAGGTCGGACTTCGTATCCGGCACCGTGTCCAGGTAGGTCTCGCTCTCGGCACGATCCAGGGGACGGAACCCCGGTTCGTTCTGCCAGTCCACAACTTCTTGGGTCGTCGGGTCGTGGTCAAAGGTGCGCACGTCGTACTCGACTTCCCGCGTTGCCAAAGCGACTGGAAAGTCAGCGACCGACAATCTGGCATTGACGTAGTAGTAGTCCTCCGTACGGATAGACTGCCAGCGCGGGTTACTACCATCCACGGTGAGTCGCGTCGGCGTGGCAAAGGGGTTCTGCTTCTTCGCGTACAGTTTGGCGGATTCTAGGGTTAGCGACCCGTTCGCCAGTTTCGTCGTAATGTCTGCAACCACGCGCAGATACTCACTGTCCCGCGTATTCCCGATCGTGGAGTTTTCCATGATCAGCTCCTTATGTTTTTGCAATTGTCCGATTCCGTCGGCACCACGGTGGTCCCGCACTGCGGGACATTTGTAAAGTCTTTATTTGACTAGCAAAGGTAACATGGGGAAGCGTTTTCGTCAACCCCTTGTACACAAAAACTCACATGAATGGGTTATTGGCTATCATATACTATATTATCCCGAAAAAACTATAATTTCTCTCGAATTGTTTCCCAGCTAACTCCCGAAACTTCTTCAATGGCTTTTAGGACGTAATGCAGCACGTCCTTACGCAATTCCGAAGGAATCGTTACGGATTTTTGATTCCTCGGCCACGTGGCCTTGTAGTGGCTGCCTGCTCCACCAGTAACATCAATTACGAAGCCGACCCGGATGAGGGCCTTAAGGAATTTTCGTCTTTTTATTTCGCCGGGCAGCTCGCTACGCGAGGGCATACTCCTCGCTCCGCTCACCCTCGCGTTGTACCTTGGCATCTTTAGCGTATGCGGATGGAACGCTAAAGGAGGTAAGAATGGCGTCCTTAATATTTTTATCCAACTCTTCGGGCGTGGCACCAGAGGTCACAATTGAACCGTAACGATAGTTTTCACTAACGGCGATAAGACGTTCCCCTTCTTTACTGAATTTGAACTTGATCGAACCGAATTGACGAAAATATTGTGACAACTCAAAAAGACCCAAGGGAACGTATCCATTTCCTCGAATTGCTCTTAAAATACGATCGAACGCAATTTTCGCAACTGACATATATAATTACTTTAAAGCTACTATAGCACAACAGTGTACTAGCATTTTTCCTTATAGTCAAGCATAGTACAAACATGTCCCCCGCCCTCCGCCGCCAACTGCAAACCCTGCCCGCCAAGCCGGGGGTCTACACCTTCTTCGATGTTAAAGGTGATGTGCTGTACGTGGGCAAAGCCACCAGCCTAAGATCCCGAGTATCGTCTTACTTTTCAAAAAGTAACGGTTTGTCCCCGGCGAAAAAAATAATGGTAAGCAAGATTGTGCGGCTGGAAACAATAGTAACCAGCAGCGAACTAGAGGCCCTGATGTTGGAAACCACGCGGATTAAAAGCTTGCACCCGCCCTACAACATTGTGATGCGGGATGATAAGAATTTTCTGTTTATTAAAGTTGGGCTTGCGGAACAATACCCCAGCGTGACCACGGTGCGGCGCCTCACCAAAGACGGCTCGCGTTACTTTGGTCCGTACGTTTCTGCCGGGGCCGTCTACACCACCCTCAAGCTTCTTAAAAAAATATTCCCATATAAAAACTGCAGCAACCCACCCACCAAACCCTGCTTCGAATACCATCTCCACCGCTGCCTAGGCCACGGCACCGATGAAACAAGCAAAGAACAGTATCAAAAAATAATCCATGACCTCATGCACTTCTTGCGCGGCGACACCAAAGATGTCCGCAAGGAACTGGAAAAACACATGAAGCTCGCCAGCCAGAAGCGCCAATTTGAAAAAGCGGCCGTGGCGCGCGACCGCGTGTTCGCCATCAACAAGCTCATGCAGCAGCAAAATGCCATCATGCCCGCGGCGGTGAACCTGGACTGTATTGGCTATGCAACTGCAGGGAGCTTGGCCGCAGTAAATCGGCTATTGATTCGGAATGGGAAAATTTTAGACCGCCAAACTTTTTTGCTGCAACATGTCCTCGACGAAAATCCTAGCACTGTGGTGAGTAGCTTTATGGAACAGTTCTACAGCCAGGTAACCGACCCGCCCGAAAAAATTGCCCTGCCGTTTGCGCTTACGCTGTCTCCCGCGTTCTATAGCGCGGTGGAAGCCGAGACGTTCATCCCGCAGCGTGGCCGTCTAAAAAAACTCATGAAAGTGAGCGAGCTCAATGCTGCAGAATTTCTGCGCCAACAAAAAGCCAGCTTTGAAAAAGACGACGTGCGCTTGCTCAAAGGCTTGCGTGAACTTGCCGCGGCACTGAATTTAGAAAACCCTCCGAAGCGCATTGAGGCCTTTGACGTGGCGAATGTCCAAGGCGAACACGCCACGGGCAGCATGGTGACGTTCGTCAACGGCCGGCCGGAGAAAAAGTGGTATCGCCGGTTCACCATTAAAACTGTACAAGGCTCCAATGACCCCGCCATGATGGCGGAAATGCTCACCCGCCGCTACGCGCACGCGAAAGACGCCACGCATAGCTGGCCCCTCCCCGACCTCATCATACTCGACGGCGGCGCGGGGCAGCTCGGCGTGGTTACACGCGCCTTAGGAAAGATGGAAACTCCAATCGTCGCGCTGGCTAAAGGTGGCCACGCCCATGAACCGCAGCAAGGCGACCGCGAACGGATTTTCCGCGTGGGCAAACCCCCGGTGAAGTTACCTAACCCGTCGGATGGTCTCTTTCTCATCGAGCGCATTCGCGACGAAGCCCACCGCTTTACCATTGCCGGTTACCGCGGCAAGCACCGCAAAGCCAGCATCGGCTCGGCACTCGATGCAATTCCGGGCGTGGGCTCGACAATGAAAAAGAAACTTTTGAAAGCCTTTGGCTCGGTAACAAAAATCCGCCAGGCGTCGGAGGCAGAATTGGTGAAGGTTGTCGGACCGAAGCTTACGGAGAAAATTATTGCTCATCTTTAACCTGTCTATCCCCTCTCTCGGCCTTCGGCCACTCTCCCCCCAAGGTGGGAGAGCGATGAGAAGTAGCTATCTTCAATATTTCCCTCCCCGCATGCGGGGAGGGACCAAGGGAGAGGCGAAATATACCTATGACCGATACCGAACGAAAACTTGAACTCAAAGTAAAGCGCCGCGAAAAAAAGCAGAAACCCAAAATGGCCGTTCAAGGCAAACGGGTGTTTCAGATTGTGGCCTTACATGCCAAGCGAAGGAAGCGTGCTACTTCGTGAAGGCGAAGGTGGAGAGAATCTGATTCACGTTTACAAACGAAGCATTAGTACCAGTTACTAGCAAAAAATCTCCTCTGGTCCAAATAACAGGAATTTTATTTAAAGAAATCAAACTTCTGACGGTACACACAGAACAAGTGCCTGGGCCGGTAAATGTGTATATTGACTCGTTTGCCTGCGCATTGCCGACTGACCTTCCCTTTTTTACCGAAGTCCACTCTCCGTCTTGAAAAAGCGTACAACCAGGACCACGTTTATCTGGGCAAACTTGAAATTTTTCACCAGTGACTGAATTTTCCACTGCAATACTGTCTCCCCCTTGAGCCAAACCTTCATCAGCTGTTGGATCAAAAATTGATTTCAATAACGACCAGTTGCTCGGATATCGAAAACTAAAACTATACTGTGTATTCGTATACGTCTTCCACCCCGCCGTCTCGTCGAGGAAGGTGAAGGTGGAGAGGATGGTAGCTGCAAGCACCTTTTGATCAGCGTTCTTGTCAGGCAAATACAAACCATATGTAAGCCCACCTTTGGTTAGATAAACCACGGTCCAATTCCCATACGCGCCTTGGTACACTTCTTTCACACCAGCAACACCGCCGACATTAATAGCTGTACTTGAAAGCTTCTTTGTATTTGGATCTTTTGCATTTGCTACGGCACTCGCGTCTTTATATGTAACCCGGAAATAATATAGTGTATCGGTGGGCATCCATTCCGTTCCATCTGGAATAAGTTTTTTGTAGTCTGCCTTGCTCCAAAATGTTGTTACTTCGCCGACGGGATTCTCCGCGCCGGTCTCACTATCAATGACTTGCGTAACCCAATCACTCGGATACTTCACGGAATAACCCTGGGTTGCGTTCGTATATGTCTTCCACCCGGCAGTTGGGTCGACCGCGGTGTTTGTATTTGCGTTAGTTGACGCATTCACATTTACACTTGTGTTCGTATTCGCTGCTGGCACAATAGGCCCGCAGAGCGAGCGGCAGGTGCAGGAGCCCGTCCCGCCAATGGTGGTGGTGCCGCAAATGGGCTGGAAGCACGCGTCGGCTCCACAATAGGAAGAGCAGTCCGCATCAATGGTGCAGGCCAGGTTGAGCGCAGCGTTCGTGTTCGTTGCGGCAGGTGCGGCAGGTTTACGCTGGATAAGCACAACCCCAGTAACCGCCACAGCAATGATGCCGAGGGAGATAACCACGCCGAGGATGACTGCAATGCCGCGGGGATGCTGCATATAGCAGTAGTATGGCACGCAAGAACGACAGTTGACAAATGCCAATGAACATTGTAGGCTGCACCCTACGTATGAACTGGGACCTTACCCTTAGCATCACCCAAATTTCCACCGTCGTGCTTATGACCGTGGCCATCTTGCTGCAAGCCAAAGGCGCGGGCCTGGGCGCGGTGTTTGGCGGCGAAGGCAACGTGTACCGTACCAAGCGCGGCGCGGAGAAAGTCCTCTTCATTGCCACCATCGTACTCGGCATTATCTTCGCCGGCGCCACATTCGCTTCACTCTTGCTCCGCAACAGCACCACGTAAGGTTTTGTGCGTAACCCCCTAGCCCCGCTCGCCAGCCGCGCACGGCAACTCGTTGCCCGTTTTCGCCGTCCGCAATCAGCACCCGCGGTGCCCCTGGCGCACGACCAGGCCATGGTGCAGAATCTCAACGAATCGCGCTGGCCCAGCTGGAGCCAGTTCTCCTACATCTTCCGCTACGTGGGCAAACGGGAAGGCTGGGTGTTCCGCCTCGGAATTATCTTCCTCTTCCTCTCGGCGGCGCTCCTGGTTGGTCGCTACATTGGCCGGCACTGGATTGCCCAGCCGGCCGTGGGTGGCAACTTTACCGAAGCCATTGTCGGGACGCCGAGATTTATCAACCCGGTCCTCGCATCCAGCGATGTCGACCTGGCCATAACTCCCCTGCTCTACAGCGGCTTGCTGCGCCAACTTCCTGACGGCACGTTCGTCAACGACCTGGCGGAGAAACTGGAGCTGAGCAGCGATGGGAAGGTATACACGGCCACGCTCACCCAAGGCCGCACCTGGCACGACGGTGAAAAAATAACCGCCGACGACGTGAGCTTTACCATTGAAACTATCCAAAACCCGAACGTGGCCAGCGTGCACTACGCGCACTTCCGCGACGTCAAGGTGGAAGTCAAAGATGAGCGGACCCTGACCCTGACCTTGGAAAAGGCCGACCCGGCTTTCCGCCGGCTGCTCACGCTCGGCATTATTCCGGCGCACATCTGGGCCGAAATCCCGCCCGCGTCCATGAGCACTACCGACTACAACCTCAAGCCTATTGGCAACGGCCCTTTCAAGTTCAAAGAGGTCCGCAAGAAAGAGCGCTCGGGCGATGTGACCAGCATCATGCTGGAACGGAACCCCGCCGCGGCCACCCCGGCACTCCTGCAGGATCTGCGCATCCGCTTCGTTGACGATGGGCAGGCGGCCCTGGATAGTTTAGGCGGCCAAGCCGACGGTACGCGCCTGGTGAGCAATGACCTGTACGGCAAAGCCGAAAAACTTCGCGGCGCCGAAGTGGACTACGTGCCCATGCCGCAATCGGTGGCGGCATTCTTCAACACCAAACGAAGCTTGTTCGGAAACTCTGACGTACGTTTGGCCCTCCGGGATGCGATAGACCCGGAAAACGTACGCAGTGCTGCCCGTCCATCCGCGCGGACTATTAACAGCCCAGTGCTGCGAGACATGCCGGGTTGGAGCGAACTCCCCGATCGCCACGCCGACCTGGCTGGCGCCCGCCAGCGCCTGGAAAAAGCGGGCTGGAAAAAGGAGGGGGACGTGTACGTAAAAGGGAAGGTGAAACTGGAATTTACGCTCACCGTCCCAGACGTCAAAGAGTATGTTGATGCCGCAAATGTAATCGTTGGGGCGTGGAAAGAGCTCGGGGCGGTCGTCACGGTACATGCCGTAGACCCCAGCGCACTGAACAAAGAGGTTATTAAAGATCGCACATTTGATGTGCTCCTCTACGCTGATCGGTACGACGCCACGCTCGACCTCTACCCCTTCTGGCACTCCACGCAAAGTTACGACCCCGGGCTCAACCTGACGAGCTTCTACAGTAAAGAGCTCGACGCTGCACTCGATAAAGCCCGCACGGCAAACGTCAACGAAGCGGATAGGGCGGCGGCGTACGCCAAAGTGCAGCAGATTATGGTCCAGGAGGCGCCGGCGATTTTCCTCTACCAACCAGCGGCGGCAATCGTGCATACCAAAACCCTGCACGTCACGAATGCGCCAACCCTGCTCACGGCAAGCAATCGCTTCCTCGATGTTGCCAACTGGTACGTAAATACGGACCACGTGTGGCGCTGGAGCCCCTAAGGGCAAAGTGGTCAATGGATAAACTCTGCTAGGGGCGACACCCCGCCGATGCTGTGCATGAAGTGCCTGGCGGGGTGGAACCCATAGCGTGTCAGGAGGGAGACCACGATACTACGTAATAAGGTAAACTTTAAGAAGATAAGCCGCGGTGGTGAAATTGGTATACACGCACGGTTCAGAGCCGTGTGGGAGCAATCCCATGGGAGTTCAAGTCTCCCCCGCGGCACCATGAACCACTCACTTCGTTCGGGTTCATGGCGAGCCATAACGTATAGCTACGTACTCGCCAGAAACCTAAATCAAGCGCGTGGTTCAGGGCAGCCCATAAGCCAAAAAAAATCAATAAAATATAAAACCTTTTCTGTTTCTCATTTAACTACTTTTCTCATGTCAAAGCATCGCAAACCCCGCCCGGTAACCACCCGGAGCTTCAGCAAGCCCGAACCCGGCCTCAACCTGCCGCCCAAAGATAGTCTGCGGATTATCCCCATTGGCGGCAACGAAGAAGTTGGTCGCAACTGCACCATCTTCGAGTACGGCAACGATATCATCATCCTGGATATGGGCGTCCAGTTCCCAGAAGAAGATATGCCGGGCGTGGACTACATCATCCCCAACCTCTCGTACCTCCGCGGCAAAGAAAACCGCATCCGCGGCGTGGTCTTTAGCCACGGCCACTTAGACCACATTGGCGCGTCGGCAATCCTGCTGGAGCAACTTGGCTACCCGCAAATCGTCGGCCGGCCGCTGACCTTGGCCATGATCAAACACCGGGTGGACGACTTTCAAAAAGGCGCGGCCAAACGCCTGAAGACCATCGTTATTAAAAACGTGCATGACCGCATCTCGCTTGGCGGCTTTAAAATTGGCTTCTTCCCCGTCGACCACTCCATCATGGATGCGGTGGGCGTGATTATTCACACCCCGCACGGCACGGTGGTACACCCCGGCGACTGGACGTACGAGAAAGATCCGGTGGGCCGAAAAATTATCGAGTACACGCACTTGGCCAACCTGCCCAAGCCAACCATTCTCATGCTGGAATCGCTCGGTTCCATGAGCAGCAAAGAACGGGTACCCGAACGCGTGATGTACGCCAACCTCGAGAAGCTCATTACCGAAGCGCCGGGTCGGCTGATCATTGGCACATTCTCTAGCCAGTTAGAGCGCATAAAGCACGTCTTAGAATTTGCCGAAAAAATCGGGAAGAAAGTTTCGCTGGATGGCTTTAGCATGAAGAACAACGTCGAGATAGCCAAAGTGCTGGGCTACATTGCAGTGAAGAAAGAAACTATTGTCCCGGTAGAAAAAATTCACGACTACCCCGACCGGCGCGTCATCGTGCTGTGCACCGGCGCGCAGGGCGAGAGCAATGCCGTGCTCTCCCGTATTATGAACGGCGACCACCGCAGCATAAAAATTCGGAAGACCGATACTATCGTCTTCTCCTCTTCGGTTATCCCGGGCAACGAGCGGACAATCCAACGCTTGAAAGACAGCTTGTACCGGCTTACGGATAACGTCATTCACAGCGACATCATGGACGTGCATTCCAGCGGCCACAGCACGGCCGAAGATATGCGCGCCGTCATCCGCCAGATCAAACCCACGTACTTCCTGCCGGTCTACGCCAACCACTACTTCCTCAAAGAAGCGCAGAAGCTGGCGGTACGCGATGGCTTTCCCAAAGACAAAACCTTTATCCTGGATAACGGCAACGTGATGGAATTCGTGCAAGGCAAACCCAAGCTGCTCCCGGGGAAAGTGAAAACCGATTACGTCTTCGTGGACGGCCTGGGCGTGGGCGATGTTTCCAACGTCGTGCTGCGAGACCGGCAGACCATGGCTAACGAAGGCATGGTGGTGGTCATTGTGAGTGTAGACCGCCGGACGGGCCGGTTGGTAAATGAGCCGAATATTATTACCCACGGCTTTGTATACGCCAAGACGAACACGCGCTTGATCGAAGAAACCAAGAAAAAAGTTCAAGCCCTGCTCAAGGATACGGACAAGCGCACCGGCCCAAACGAAGGGTATCTGGCCAACCGCATCCGCGATGGCCTCGGCACGTTCCTCTTCCAGAAAACCGAGCGCCGACCCATGATTATTCCGGTGATACTGGACGTGTAGTATTGTCATTGCGAGTCCCGCCTTGGCGGGACGAAGCAATCTCCCAGAATGCATCGAGATTGCTTCGTCGTCCCGCACGTGCGGGACTCCTCGCAATGACAGATGGAGAGCCCCGCCCCACCAGGGCGGGGGTTTTGGTATCTCCTAGTTTCTCTGTATACTTAGCGGCGTACTCACTCAGGCTCAGCTTGTCGGCTATTGCATGAGTAACCCAAAACAATTCTACGATTTGCTCACAAACACACCGTGTGTCGGCGGTGTGCTCACTTTTTCTAGCTTTAATTTTCGCTAACCTATGCGGAAAACTACCTTTCGCGCAGTCCGGGCCACCCTCGGCACCCTGACTGTGCTGGTTACGTTGTTTGGACCGTTTGGTGGCAATGTCTTCTCCACGCTAACGGCCCGGGCCGAAGAACGGCCAAAAACCGTTACCGGAACGATTACCTACGTCGGTACGAGTACGCCGGTCGTCGGCGCCAACGTCAACGTCTGGCCATTCCAGAACGGGTTCGGCGGCGGCTCGGGCACGACCAACAGCAGCGGCGTGTATACCGTTACGCTCATGCAAACCACGTCTAAGTACGGCATGAACCTGTACGCCACGTCGAACGTGGACTGGACCTATAACCAACCTCCGGTTGAAATCCAATTTGCAAACGACAGCACGCTGGAAACGCAAACTGTAAACTTCCAGGTAACCAAGGCAACCGCTACCATCACCGGCACGGTTACGAAAGACGGCGCCCCGGTCATGGAGGGCAACATCAACGCCTGGTCCACCAACGGCCCGGGCGGGGGCGGCAATGCCCAGGTGAGCAACGGGGGCTACACCCTGCGCGTACCCGCAGGATCGTTCAGTGTTGGTTTCTGGAGCCCGGACCAAACTCTGACGGCCATGCAGGCTGCGGTTGTTATTGCCGATGGGCAAACGGTTACGCAGAACTTCGTGGTAAAAGCCAAAACCGCACACCTCACCGGCCGATTGATTGACGGCAGCGGAACACCCATTGCAGGCGTCCGTATGAATGGTTTCTGTATGGCACCGGGTACTGCAGGCGTCCAGAATGGCCCGCAGCCCGGGGTAAACGGAAACGGCACGTCCGGCGCCGATGGAACCTTTGACCTGGCGGTTCTCGCCGGGCGCTGCAACGTGAATGTCGATAACTGGCAGGACCCTAGCAACCCCAGTCCAGGGCCGTCGTACGTATACAATGGCAAGCCGCTCGAAACCACACTGGATACCGATACGTCGT
>ERZ1292623.2851-Hain-H51-01um-R1-2851-length-15140-cov-5_pt1 | contig 13741 bp, 9 predicted proteins | sample MGYA00564398_ERZ1292623 | MGnify/ENA primary metagenome ERZ1292623 (study PRJEB36523, sample SAMEA6512633) | groundwater metagenome | collected 2019-01-07 | study: AquaDiva: Metagenomics assemblies of 32 groundwater samples
CGATTACTTTCACTGACTCGGGAGTATTTAATATGCGGACACGACTGCGCGGGATCATTAGCAATGCGGCTTATCGCATCGCCATCAATACTTTTCACGGTTTTTGTAACGACATCATCCGCAATCGACCGGAAGATTTTCCGACCATTATCGGCGCGGTTAATATTACCGAGGTAGATCAGGTGCGCGTGCTGGAAGAAGTTTTTAACGAATTGTCACTCCTGAAACTGACTACCTTTGGCGATTCGTTTTACTATCTCAAAAGCGCTAAGAATTCGATTGGGCAACTCAAACAGGAGGGGATTAATCCGGCCAAATTCGCCGCGGCCATTAAAAAACTGGCTGAAGAATTTTGGCAGACCCCCGATTTATACAGTGAGCGAAAAGGTTATGAGGGAAAATTGAAATCCAAATACGACGGTGAGTTAAAGAAAATTGAGAAAAACAAAGAATTGGCGCTGGTTTACGGCGCTTACGAAAAAAAACTGCGCGAGCGTAAATATTACGACTTTACCGATATGATTACCCAGACTCGGGAAGCGCTGGAGCGCGACAAAGATTTACTCCTATCTTTGCAAGAAACTTACCAATATATTTTGGTGGATGAGCATCAGGATACCAATAACGCGCAAAATGGCATTTTGGAATTATTGGCCAGTTTCTATGATGAACCGAATTTGTTTGTGGTGGGCGATGAAAAGCAGGCCATCTTTCGCTTTCAGGGCGCGAGCTTGGAAAATTTTCTCTATTTCAGACATAAATATCCACGCGCTAAATTTATTGTTTTGGAAGAAAACTATCGCTCCAGCCAGACAATTTTAGATTCGGCGCATAGTCTGTTGGTGGGTGAGAAAAAACTGCAAGCCAAAGCTGGCCAGCCCGAGGAAAAAATAAAAGTGGTTGAACTAGCTACCCAGGAAGTGGAAGATTATTTTGTGGCCAAAAATATTAGTGAAAAAATCGCGGCCGGCACGAAACCGGAAGCCATAGCCGTTATCTATCGGGAAAACAAAGATGCTGGTACATTATCCGCGATGCTCGCAAAACTGGGCGTGCCGTTTGCGATTGAATCCAATCAGGATCTCTTGGATGACGGCGCGGTAAAAAAACTGATCAAAATTTTACGGGCCGTGAATGATTTTGGCCAGAGCGAGTTTTTTATTGAATCTCTGCATCTTGATTGGTTGGGCATTGAACCGCTGGATATTTTTAAATTTACCGAAGCCGTTGGCCGGCAAAAAGTTAATGCCTATGACGCGGCTAAACACCTGTCTTTTATGGCTAAGGCGGGGGTAGAAACGGCGGACAAAATTAATGCCTGGTATCTAAAATTAGCCGAATTTAACAAATTAGCGGCCAATGAAGATGCGGCGGTGGTTTTTGAAACGATTGTGCGGGAGAGCGGGTTGCTCGCCTCCATTTTAAACAGTCCGGATAATGTGGAGAAAATCAGTCGGATCAATGCTCTATTTGACGAAGTGCAAGCATTGATTGAGAAGAAACGCGATGCTCGCCTGACGGACTTTATGGAATACTTGGTGATGCTCCAAAAACACGAAATTCGCTTAAAAAAGAACAGTGAAGGCGCGCGAGTGGGACAGGTACGATTAATGACCGCCCATGGGGCCAAAGGTTTGGAATTTGATCAGGTTTATCTTGTTTATGCCAATGATAAACATTGGGGCAATAAAACGCATCGCGAACTGATCACTTTGCCCCCTCGAATTTTTTCGCTGCTTGGACAAAATCCTGGTGAAGGAGATGGAAATGATGACGAACGCCGGCTATTTTATGTGGCGCTCACGCGGGCTAAACAGGGCGTAACTATTTCTTACGCCCGCCAAGACAAAAATTTAAAAGAGATGTTACCCAGTCTGTTTTTAGACGAATTGGATAAAAATCTATGGGCCAAAGGAGACAGTGCCTTTTATGAAAAAGATTTTGCCGCGGCTATCGGTTTGCGTTACGCGCCACGACAAATGGCCAGCGTTAATCTGAAGGATAAAGAATTTGTTCATGATTTGTTCTTGTCCCGCGGATTGGCGGTAACCCATCTTAATAATTATCTGGACTGTCCGTGGAAATATTTTTATATGAATCTCTTACATCTGCCCCATGCGCCGGCCCGGTACCTACTTTATGGTACGGCTATTCACGCGGCGCTCTGTGATTTCTTCAGTCAATTTAAAGAAAACGATAATCCATCCAAGGAGTTTTTGTTAGCGGCTTTTAATCGCAGTTTGGCGTTACAGCCCATACCGGAAGATGAATACGGAGATTACCAAAAGCGCGGCAAGGAGGCTCTCTCTGGCTACTATGACGAATACCACGGACGATGGCGGATAAATGTCTTAACGGAATTTGATATCAAGGGTATTATTCTAACGCCGGAAATAGTGCTAACGGGTAAAATTGATAAGCTGGAATTTTTGGGCTCTGGTAATGAAGTTAATGTGGTGGACTACAAAACCGGCCAGCCAAAAAGCCGGAATAAAATTGAGGGCCTGTCCGCCTCGGGCAGATACGGCGACGATGAGTCGGAGGGGGCGATTAAACGCCAGCTGTCTTTTTACAAATTATTGCTAGATCATTATGACAATGGCCGGTATAAAATGGTCTCCGGCGATATAGATTTCGTGGAACCGAACAAGTCCGGCAAATATAAAAAGGAAAGTTTCATTGTAACAGACGATGATTTAAAAGAATTGGAAAAGACCATTAAACGCGTGGCCGAGGAAATAATCAACCTGTCTTTCTGGGACAGGCGCTGCGATAAACCAGATTGTGCCTTTTGCGAGTTGCGCGAGATGATTATTTAGTGTCCCTCAATTTTAAAATCGGATAGATTCCAGTTAAAACCACCAGTCCCAAGAAAAGAAAAATATAGCGCAGATCAAAAACTGTTAGAAATACGCAACCAACAATCGGGCCGATAATGTAAGCCACCGGCGCCAAATTGCGGGAAATACACAATACGCTCGCGTCTTGTTCATCAATCTGTTTAAACAGATAAGTTTCCTTCATTATCTCCATGATACTGGCGCCGACTCTGGTAGCCATTAATGCTAAAGCCCAGACCCACAGCGCTTGGCTCGTAATGAAGGATATGACCATGGTGGTCGCCGCCATAAACAATAAGGACAACAGTAAAGATTTTTTCTCACCATAACGATCGGCGATTTTCCCCATCGGATAATCAAGAACGACAAAGGGAATGAGCATGATAGTAAAAATAACGCTAATGGCCAAAACGGAAAAGTGTTTTTCATTGATCAGATATAGCCCCATATAAACGATCATTATGGTATAAAAGAAATTTAGCAGGAAATCCACCAATAAAATGTGGAAAACATTTTTGGTCAGCTGATCTTTTTTGGCCAAAACTTGTCTTAGAGCGTGAAAGACATTGGTTTTCTTGATGTTTCCCGCCGGCGTTTCCTTGAGCTTAAAAACAGTCAGGTAAATTAGCGGCAATAACACTACGGCGGTGAGCAGATAAAGGCCGTCGAAACCGGCCTGGCTACGGAGCAAATATCCAGCCAGAAAGGGGGAACAAAGCCAAGCCAGATTGACAACTGTCAGGTAGATACCGCGTATCTTTCCGGTCTTGGCGTCATCAGACAGACTTTCTAGATATAAGTCCATATTGTAAAAGAAGGTGTAATTGACAGCGTAGTACAGAACGAAAAAGAACAATGACCAAAAACCGGAATGAGAGGAAATCAGGAATAAAACAATAGCAACTTTCAAAACTGCCATCCAAGTCGTAGTCCTAAGGATACCAACCCGCCGGGCGACTTTGGGCATCAAAGAGATAAAGAAGATTCCCAAAACGGAAGAAATGGCAAAAATTATGCCAACCTTGGTTTCGTCCAAAAACTGATTGATAAACTGGGCGTTGAAATATGACGGCAGAGCAACATTCATGCTTAAAAAGAAACCGGACAAGTAGGTGAACATCCTCATCTTCCCTTTCGTTTTACTGGAAAGCATTACTCGTCTATTTTACCGCAATAGCTTGAAAGAAAAAAGGTAAAACTAAAAAACCCCGATAGATATCGGGGTTTTTTAGTTAAACTTCAATTAGCACAGGCAGGATCATCGGTCGCTTGTGAGTTTTTTGGAAGAGATATTTACCCAATTCTTCGCGCACGATGTTTTTGACGTAATCAAAGTTAATCGGATGCATTTGGGCGGTGGCTTCTTCCACCGTTTTCTTGGTCAGTGAGCGAACGTGTCGTAGTAAGTCCTGCGATTCTTTGAGATAAACAAAACCGCGAGAAATAATATCCGGCGACTTGCGAATCTTGCCGGTTTTAATATCTATCAAAGCGATCAAGACAAACATCCCATCTTCCGAGAGCATCTGGCGATCGCGAATCACCACCTCCTTTACATTATTAGTGCCCAAGCCGTCTACCATCACTACCCGGCTTGAGGCGGTTTCCTTCAGCGATTCTATTTTTTTACCCCCATCAGTGATGTCAATGACGCTACCGTTATCCGGCACAATAATATTTTTCTCGGGAATGCCAACCTTCATCGCCAAATCGGCGTGAACGCGCAACATATGGTGATGACCATGTACCGGAATAAAAAATTGCGGGCGGATCATCCGTAAAATCCACTCTACCTCACCTTGGTAAGAGTGGCCGGAGGAGTGGATGTTAGCGATTCCATAGTGGACAATTCGGGCTCTCAAGCGCGACAAATTATCTTTCAACTTTTGCACCGCTTTCTCGTTGCCGGGCACCACCGAAGCGGACAAAAGTACCGTATCCCCCCTCTTAATTTTAATCAGACGGTGTTCTTTTTGCGCAATTCGCATTAAGGCGGCGTATTCGTCGCCCTGTGCGCCAGTGGCTAGCACGACGATCTTATTGTCGGGATATTCGTCAATCGATTCCGTGCTGATCAAAGTGTCTTTCTTCACCTTGAGAATGCCGAGCTCCTTGGCGATTTCAATATTGGTTTTCATCGATCGTCCTTCAATGGCCACTTTTTTCCCCAGCTCTTCACAGGCCATGATAATATAGACCAGCCGGTCAAAGAGAGAAGAAAAAGTGCTGATAATCACGCGTCCTTTCACTTCATCAATTATTTTTTTGACATTGGCCTGCACTTCTTTTTCCGAGAAAGAGAAACCGATTCTTTCCACATTGGTGGAGTCGGACATCAAAACCAGATTTTTTTCGTTGCCTAATTTTTTGAAAAGTTCTGTTTCTTCTTTGATCGGCACGCCGTTTTGGTGCTCAATTTTAATATCGCCGGTGCAAATGATATTGCCATATGGCGTTTCAATGATGGCGCCGAGTGAATCCGGAATGGTGTGAGTGGTGGCGAAAAAACGCACCTTGATTTTGCCGAGTCGCGGGGCATCGTTCTCATTTATCACCTGCAAGTTTAGGGGCGGTAAATGAGGAAATTCTTCTTGTCGTTTCTTGATCATCACGGCGGACAAAAGCGAGGTGTAAATCGGAGGATTACCGATCTTGTTCATAATATAAGGAATGCCGCCAATGTGATCTAAGTGGCCGTGGGTGATAAAAACTCCGCGGATTCTATCTTTTCTTTCTTCTAGAAAAGTAGTGTCCGGAATAATATAATCTACTCCCGGCGCTTCCTCTCCCGGGAAGGCAAAACCGGCATCTACCACGATAATATCACCGTCTATCTCTATGGCAGTCATATTTTTACCAATTTCTTCCACCCCGCCTAAGATGACAATGCGAATGTTTCCTGGTGCGAGAGGTGGGATTTTGTTGATCGGCAACTCGCCGGTTTCTTCACCTCTCTCTAAGGGTGAGAAATCACCTCTGGGCCTATTTTTTGATCTGTTTGGCGCCTCAATTTTTGATTTAGGGTAGTCTCGTCTCGGTGTTTTATTCCCCGAGTCTCGGCCAGGGTTTATCCTAGATCCTGTTCCTTGCGACCGTGCTCTAAACTGGTTCCGCCCTCCACGATTTAGCGACACCGCTCCCATATCGTCCGGTGTGACATGTAATTCTCTGCTCATAAAGTTGTCATAAATAATTAGTTGATAATTCTTGAATTACGAAACCCTTCTTGAGTCAGTCTCGCCTCCTTACAGGAGCAGTACACCTTTTGGATCTTTTGGTCACTTTGTCCAAAAGCTCTCAAAAGGTCTTGCCTGCCTGCGGTAGGCAGGCGGAGCTACGCCAGCTCGCTCCTCACCCCCTAAAAAGTCTCTGTCTCAACGAGTTTCGTCATTCAAGGTGATAATATAAAAATTTTATTCCGCCGGAGAATGATAGTTGGCAAAAATTTTCCATACTCGTTCTTGGTTGATGTACCATTTATAGACAGAAGCAAAGCGTTCTGCTTGGGTAACTAAGGATGGAAATTCTGCTCCCTGAATTTTATCCGGCATCACATAAAGGAAATAAGGAGAATATAAAAAAATGGCTGGCCTGTCTTTTTTCAGTTCCGTTTGAAATTTTTCATATTTAGCCTGCCCATCTGTCGGATCAATCGTCTGGCGGATATTTTCCAGTTTTTTATCAGCCTCTACATTGGCGTACCCCGCAATATTTAATCCAGGCCAATAGCGTTGTGAAGAATGCCAAAAAGAATAGAGGTCCGGGTTGCGGCCGATAATCTCGCCAAATACTAAGGTGTCAAATTTACGTGGCCTGATGACATTTTGATCCAAATCACCTAGCTCAAACACGTTAACTGTTACCCGGGCGCCGATTTTTTGCCAATTGTTTTGGAGTAAATTAGCGATCGCTTTCAATTCCGACACATTAGGAACGGCCAGGGAAAATTCGAGCTTAACGGTATTTTTCTTGTTGGTTTTTTGTCTGATATTATCCGATCCGATAATCCAGCCGTTTGTCTCTAAAAGTTGTTTAGCTTTCTCTAAATCAAACGGCGGTTCGCTGTCTTTTTTTAAGTAACCGAGTGAGCCGGGCGGAATTGGATTGTCTATCATCACTGCTTTATTTTTCATAATATCTTTGACAATGGCTTGTCGATTGGTCGCCAGATCAAGAGCTTGGCGAACGGACAAATCATTCAAGGCGGGTGTCCCTCCCTGATTAAAAAAGACGGCAAAAATGCGCGGCAAAAAGATCTCGGTAATGGTTGCCCCCCGAGCTTCCAAAGACAAGGCCAGGGCTGGCGAAATCGCTCCCAAACTCTCTACCTCGCCACGCTCATAAGCAGTTTTTAGATCCTCCTCATTGCCATAAAAACGGAGAGTTAAATTAGTAATCTTAGGAGACCAGAGAGCAAATTTATCGAAAGGCGAGAGATTATAAGCAAGCGGGAGTCCGGCCGCACTTTTGGTTACTTTAGAGACTTTGTACGGGCCGCTACCAATCGGTTTAATATTATAATCAGATAAAGACCAGGCTTCACTTTTTAGGTTAACCCACAAATGTTTGGGCAAGATACCCAAGGTCGCGTTTTCTAAGAAAGAAGCGTAGGGTTTTTTCAGTATAAACTTAATCTCATCCGGTCCATTAATTACCACACGCACCCCTTCCCAATTGGCTCGCTTCGGACTCTTGATGGACGGATCTTGAGCTTTCTCTATGGTAAAGGCTACATCTCCACTGGTTAAGGGCTGGCCATCTTGCCAAGTCAGAGCGGATCGAAGCTTGAAGATGTAGGTTAACCCGTCGGGCGAGACCTCATAGCTTTTGGCTAGATCCAAAATGAGCTCGCTGTTTGTTCCGGGTCGCAAGAGACCAGAATAAACGAGCATCGACAAATCGCGGTCAGCATCAGTTACGGCCAAAAGGGGATTAATGTGGCTTGGTGCTCCAATCACCCCTTCGGTGAGCGAGCCCCCAGGCACGGCCACATCTACAATGAAAAAATTATTCACCTGCCACAAAATGCCTAAGCCACTTAAGGTAAACACTATTAAAATAACCAGAAAAATAATTTTCTGCTTGACGGAGAAAGAGGAAACAGATTGATAGATTTCTTCCCGTGAGGGTAGGCCGAAACGGCCGGGAGATGAGGACATTATTTAATTAAAAGTTAAAATTTGGAGAGATTAGCATACGAATTTATGCGAATGATGCTAACAATGCGAATATGGCGAATAGTTTTATTCGTAGTTATTCGTAGATTTGTATAATTCGTATATTTCGTATGTTTATCTTAAATTTTGAGATAGGAGGTCAAAAGCACGGAGGTAATGAATAGTACGGCCAAGATAATAGTGGCGATGAATAGTTGTTTCTCCACGCCCCGCTTAGTTTTAAAAGGATTGGTCTGGCTGGAACCGCCAAAAGTACCGCCGAGTCCTGCCCCAGATTGCTGCAGTAAAATGGCTCCCACTAGCAAGATAGAAAGCAGGATTTGAATCCAGGGTAAAATTGAGCTTAAATTCATTGTTCTTTATTATAGCAAAAAACACAAAATTCTGCAACCTAACTCCAGCCCAAAAAGGCCAGACGAACTTATTAAGGTAAGTCCCTATTCAGGGCACGCGCTCGCTCTGGGATTGGGGGCGGTGAGGAACGAGCTGGCGTAGCTCCGCCTGCCTACCGCAGGCAGGCAAGACCTTTTGAGAGCTTTTGGATCCGCCAGCTGGCGGAGAACAAAAGATCCAAAAAGTGTACTGAATCTGTAAGATTTGCCAATTTTTATAGTCTATACTCTTTAAAAATTAGCAAAAAAAGCCCCCATTCCACTGGCTATCTGCTTGTGGAATGGGGGCTTAGGGATTTTTGGCCGCCGGCGATTAAGCCACCGCTACCAAAAACAGTGCAAAGGGGTGGGGGTCAAGTGGAGAAACCTGCTGTACCGGTGAAACTGCTTCTTTCACCTGTGCCGCCCCGTGAACCCGATGGCCATTGATGGGACGATACTGGATCTCCCCATTCGTCAACCCAACGACCTCCAGAGGAATGGTCCGGCTTGGGATATCCACAACCTTGGGAGTATCCCAATGTTTAATGGGTACCATAAAAATAATGGCACCGACTACCAAATCCTCTTCCGAGAGGGGACGAAAACCCGCTCTTTTCTCGGCTGGGATGATACCAAACCAATCTCTCACATTTACCTCTCCATTAGTCAAGAACAAAGCAAATACCTCCTTTTTGTATATTAGGAATCTAATAGAAACTAAGAGATATCCAATAATTTCTATCTTAACATAAACAGATTTCTATGTCAACCCCGTTAGAGAAAAGTCGCTGCCCAGCGACTGAAGTCGTCCGCCCTGGGCGAACAGCGTTCTCTAACGGGGTCAACCACGTTAGAAGCCGCTCTCCCGCTTCAGACGGGACGGCTACAGCCGCTCTGGAGGGCGGCTTGCTTCTAACGGGGTCAATAAAAAGGTCTTGCTTTTAGGTTTTTTTTAGTTTAAGATGGGTTGTTATTAGTGCCCATTAAAATAAAGTGGGTTAATGGTTTTAGTTTCCAAAATTAAACTATGAATAAAACAAGCATTAAACCTTTGGGTGATCGGGTTTTGGTAGAACCCTTAGGCAAAGAAGCCAAAACCAAAGGAGGTATTATTATTCCTGATACCATTGATAAGGAACGGCCGGAGCAGGGCGTAGTAGTGGCCGTCGGCGCCGGAAAGACCACTGATGACGGCAAGCTCATCCCGATCAAAGTTAAAAAAGGGCAAACTATTATTTTTTCCAAGTATGGTCCGGATGAGATTAAGATAAACGATAAGGAGTATCTCATTATCAGTGAATCAAATATTTTAGCTATAATTGAGTAAAAAATACTTGTCCCGTTACCTGCCTGCGGCAGGCAGGAAAATAAATGTGATTATTGAAAATGGGCGGGACGAAAAGTAAGTCAGACTTAACAACTATAAAGATATCTATTAGCAAATAAATTTTTAATGGGATGGCAAAACAAATTATTTTTAGCGATAACGCACGCCAAGCTCTGAAACGGGGGATTGATAAAGTGGCGGGTGCGGTTAAGATCACACTCGGACCGCGTGGACGCAATGTGCTTCTAGATAAAGGTTATGGAGCGCCAACCATTACCAACGACGGCGTATTTATCGCCAAGGAAATTACGCTAGCTGATAAAGTAGAGAATATGGGAGCGGAAATTGTAAAAGAAGTGGCGTCCAAGACGAATGACATTGCCGGCGACGGTACCACCACGGCCATTATTTTAACTCAAGCTTTAATTGACGAGGGTTTCAAAAAAACGACGCTCGGGGTGAATGCGATGGGAGTGCGGCTGGGCATTGAAGCGGCTACGCGCGAAGTAGTGGCGGAGCTGAAAAAAATCGCCAAACCGATCAAAAGTAAAAATGAAATTGCTCAAGTGGCGGCTATTTCCGCTGAATCAGAAGAGCTGGGCAACATTATTGCCGACGCGATTGATAAGGTGGGTAAGGACGGTGTGGTGACGGTAGAGGAATCGCAAACTCTGGCCGTAGAGTCGGAGTTGGTAGAAGGGATGCAATTTGATAAGGGCTATGTGTCTGCCTATATGATTACTGATGCCGAGCGGATGGAGGCAGAATACAACGATCCGTACATTTTAATTATCGACAAAAAGATTTCGACTGTTAAAGAAATTGTGCCGCTCTTGGAAAAGCTGGCCCAGGGCGGACGAAAAGAATTGGTGATTATTGCCGAAGATGTGGATGGAGAAGCCCTGGCCACCTTGGTGGTGAATAAAATTCGCGGTGTCTTCAATACCTTGGCCATCAAGGCCCCGGGGTTTGGTGATCGGCGCCAGGAAATGCTCGGGGACATTGCGGCTTTAGTTGGTGGCAAAGTAATCTCGGAAGAAGTCGGTTTGAAACTGGAGAGTGTGGAGCTCGCGATGCTGGGCCGGGCGCGCAAGGTGGTAGCTAATAAAGATTTGACCACGATTGTCGGCGGCAAAGGCAAAAAGACGGATATTGACGCGCGCATCGCGCAAATTAAGAAACAACTGGAGAAAATCGATTCATCATATGATAAAGAAAAATTGCAGGAACGGCTAGGCAAGCTTTCGGGCGGTGTGGCGGTGATTAAAGTGGGAGCGGCGACGGAATCAGAAATGAAATACATCAAGCTGAAGATTGAAGACGCGGTGAATGCCACCAAGGCGGCGGTGGAGGAAGGGATTGTCCCAGGCGGCGGTGTGGCCCTCATCAAAGCCGGCGAAAAAGTGGCGGGAAGAGCCGTCAAAGCGCCGTCATCTGACATTGCCCAAGAATTTGAAGTGGGCGTGAAGATCTTGCTTAAATCATTGGAAGCCCCGTTGCGTCAGATTGCGGTCAATGCTGGCAAAGATAACGGCGCGGTAATTGTGGCCAAGGTCAAAAGTGGCAAAGGGAATGAAGGCTATGATGCTCAAGCTGATAAAATGGTAGAGGATATGGTGAAAGAAGGCATTATTGATCCGGTCAAAGTAACGCGCACCGGCTTGGAACGCGCCGCCAGCGCCGCGGCGATGCTTCTTACCACTGAAGTGGCGATTACTGATGAACCGAAAAAAGATGAACATAACCACGGAACCGGAATGCCAGGCGGAATGCCCGACATGGACTACTAAGATAATGACGAATCCCGACGCGCGAAGCAGTTGGGACCCGACCGAAGCGTCAGGTTACGGATGAAATTCACAAAAAGCGGCTTTAGCCGCTTTTTGTCTGCCCCGTAATGAGCTCTGCTCTACATATCGGGGTCATCTTCCTGAAAAAACGGAATCCAGGCTCAATTTGGTGTGAGTATTAAAAATATACCTATTTTAGTCCATATTTTATGGTTTAACCATCACCATCTTAGAAAATGATTGACTTTTAATGTAGAATATGATAATATAAACAACATAAGGGTGGTGGGACTTACTTACCCATTTAGCCACTCAAGGAGCCTGTCCCACCTCATTAGCGAGGGGGCAGGCTTTTTTTTTGTTCCACTTGCTCTAATTTTATGCTATAATCACAATGTTTCTGTTATTAGATTAATTTTAAATATTAACTATATGACAATTTTTTGGATAATAATACTGCTAGTTGTGGTGTGGGCGGTTCTGGTCTACAACAGTTTCATTCGGCGAATCAATCAGACGAATGAGGCGTGGTCGGACATTGATGTCCAACTCAAACGGCGCCATGACCTCATTCCTAATTTGGTGGAGACGGTCAAAGGCTATGCGACCCACGAAAGCTTGGTATTTGAAAATGTAACAAAAGCCCGAGCCAAAGCTTTATCAGCTGGGACAGTCGCCGAAAAAGGGGCGGCGGAAAATCAATTAAGTGCGGCCATGAAGAGTATTTTTGCGGTGGCCGAAGCCTATCCGCAATTGCGCGCGGTAGAGAGTTTTACCAAACTGCAAGATGAACTCTCGGACACGGAAAATAAGGTCCAAGCTTCTCGTCGTTTTTACAACGGTAACGTGCGCGATTTGAACATCAGTCTGGATTCTTTTCCGGGTAATTTCTTAGCCAAGATGTTCAGCTTTGCCAAGCGCGAATTTTTCCAAGCCGACGAGGGAGATAAAGAGCCAGTGCAGGTAAAATTCTAGTTAGAAGAGTGAATAGTTAATAGTGAAATGCAGGAATTTATTGAATTCTAACTTTTAATTTTTAACTATTTATGTCCACCTTGTATTCCCAACAATCAAACAATGTCCGCAAAACGTGGTTTTTGGTCACGCTCTTTTTGGTGGTGATAGTCGGCGTTGGCTGGACCTTCAGCGCGGCCTATAATTCTCCGGCTATTCTTTATTTTGCGGTGATATTTAGTTTGCTGATGAATTTTGCCAGCTATTGGTGGTCGGATAAAGTGGCTTTGGCTATGACTGGGGCTAAACCAGCGAATCACGACGAACATACCGAGCTTTATCATCTTGTGGAAAATCTCTCTATCACGGCTGGTCTACCAATGCCGAAAATTTACATCATCAACGATCCGGCGCCAAATGCTTTTGCTACCGGCCGCAATAAACAGCACGCGGTGGTGGCGGTGACAACTGGTCTCTTGGCCGTTTTAAATAAAACAGAATTAGAAGGAGTGATTGCCCACGAACTGGCTCATGTCAAAAATATGGATATCCTACTCTCTACCGTGGTAGTAGTTTTAGTCGGCTTTCTGGCCATTGCTTCCAATTTTTTTCTGCGTTCGGCGCTGTGGGGGCGACGAGGCAATGATCGCGGAGGGGGTAATAGACTGGCTTTGATTGTCGGCTTGGTACTAGCCATTCTGGCACCGATTTCCGCTACTTTGATTCAACTCGCCATTTCGCGCAAACGGGAATTTCTGGCTGATGCCTCCGGCGCGCTCCTGACTCGCTATCCGGAAGGACTGGCCAGCGCTCTGCGCAAAATCTCGCAATATTCCCAACCAATGGCGCGAGCCAATAATGCGACAGCTCACCTTTTTATTGCTAATCCCTTTGGCCGGCAAGCCATGAGTGGGATGGCTAAACTGTTTATGACTCATCCGCCGGTGGAGGAACGCATACACGCTTTACTTAACGATTAAAATAAGGGGTAGTTATGAAATGAGTCTCGCCCCGTTAAATGCGTAGCTATTTAACTTGGGGTGACTCATCCGCCGGTGGAGGAACGCATACACGCTTTACTTAACGATTAAAATAAGGGGTAGTTATGAAATGAGTCTCGCCCCGTTAAATGCGTAGCTATTTAACTTGGGGTGACTCATCCGCCAGTGGAGGAACGCATACACGCTTTACTTAACGATTAAAATAAAGGGTAGTTATGAAATAAGTCTCGCCCCGTTAAATGCGTAGCTATTTAACTTGGGGTGACTCATCCGCCAGT
>ERZ1292623.3336-Hain-H51-01um-R1-3336-length-13741-cov-7_pt1 | contig 13741 bp, 11 predicted proteins | sample MGYA00564398_ERZ1292623 | MGnify/ENA primary metagenome ERZ1292623 (study PRJEB36523, sample SAMEA6512633) | groundwater metagenome | collected 2019-01-07 | study: AquaDiva: Metagenomics assemblies of 32 groundwater samples
TTTGGTGGATTTTTCGTCAGGCAAAAACAGGAGTAAACCAAGCGTTCACGTTTGGTAAAATCAATCTCAAGCTCTTCTCTGCTCTAAAAGACAAGATAACTTTTAAAGACGTCGCGGGTCAGAAAGAAGCCAAAGAAGAATTAGAAGAGGTAGTAGACTTTCTTAAAAATCCGAAAAAATTTTTGGCGATGGGCGCAAAAATTCCTCGGGGCGTGCTTTTAATGGGGCAACCGGGTACTGGCAAAACTCTTCTTGCTCGTGCCGTTGCTGGAGAAAGCAACGTGCCTTTCTTCCATATTTCTGCATCGGAGTTTGTAGAGATGTTTGTCGGAGTGGGCGCTTCTCGGGTAAGAGACCTTTTCCAGACAGCAAAACGCGCTGCCCCTTCTATTATTTTTATAGACGAAATTGATGCTGTTGGGCGTGAACGAGGAGCTGGTTTGGGTGGGGGTCATGACGAGCGAGAACAAACCCTGAACCAGATTTTGGTTGAGATGGATGGATTTGATAGAGATACCAATATTATTGTCATGGCGGCCACAAACCGACCCGATATTTTAGATTCCGCACTCCTCCGACCCGGCAGATTTGACAGAAGAGTCATACTCGATATGCCCGACATAAAGGACAGGGAAGAAATATTGAGAATTCATTCCAAAGGAAAGCCGATTGAGAAAGATGTTGATCTTAAGATTGTCGCGATCCGTACGCCGGGGTTCTCTGGGGCTGACTTGGCTAATTTGGTTAATGAAGCAGCGATTTGGGCAGCGCGACACGGACGCAAGCAAGTTGTACAAATGGACTTTTTTAGTTCAATCGAAAAAGTTATTTTGGGTCCAGAGCGGAAGAGCCGTGTGATTTCAGAGAAAGAAAAAGAAATAACCGCTTATCATGAGGCGGGGCATGCGCTTGTTGCCGCTGGTTTAAAAGCGTCAGATCCGGTTCATAAGGTTTCTATTATTAGTCGTGGAATGGCCGGAGGTTACACATTGAAACTCCCAAGCGAAGAAAGACATCTTCGTACCAAATCACAATTTTTGGCTGACCTTGCTGTTGCTTTTGGTGGATACATAGCGGAGCTAACAATGTTCAAAGATTTGAGCACTGGTTCATCAAATGATATCCGTGAAGCAACCAAGCTCGCTCATCGGTTGGTCACTCAATATGGGATGAGTGATAAACTTGGTCCAAGGACTTTTGGTAAGTCGCACGAATTGATTTTTCTAGGACGCGAGATGACAACCGAGAAGGATTATTCCGAAGCGATTGCGGGAAAGATTGATGAGGAAGTAAGCGGATTAATAGACAAGGCGTTTCTCGCCGCAAAGAAAATAATAACTACTCATAAAAATGTGTTAACCAAGATTGCAAAAACTCTTATTGAGAAAGAGACCCTAGAACAGGAGGAGTTTTACAAAATCATAAAAAGTTTTAATCTAAAGCCAGTAGTGATAACATAGGTTCTTGCGCGTGTAGCTCAACGGCAGAGCAGTCGTCTTATACACGACCGGTTCTAGGTTCGAATCCTAGCACGCGCACACGTTGCGCGCTTAGCTCAGTGGTAGAGCGACTCGTTTACACCGAGTAGGTCCGGGGTTCGATCCCTCGAGCGCGCACACTTTAACTGATTTATTCTCTTCGTCTTGCGTGAAAAGTCTCGTGTATTTCGCGTAGTTCTTTATTTGTGAGGTGGGTATAAACTTGGGTGGTAGATATGTTGGAATGCCCCAAAAGTTCTTGGACCGAACGAAGGTCGGCGCCGTTTATTAAAAGATCGGTTGCAAAACTGTGTCGCAATTGGTGCGGATGTACTTTCTTTGGGATTCCAGCCTCTTTCGCTCTCGTCTCAACCAATCTCTGAACCGCGCGAGGGGTGATCTTTCCTAGTGCGTTACCGGCTTTGGTTAAGCTCACAAAAAGAGCTTCGTCTGTATCACCGCGCTTATCTAAATATTTTTTTATAGATGATTTCGCTCCATCCGAAAGGAATACCACCCTTAGTTTTTCCCCCTTCCCGCGTACCGATATTTCTCCTCTTATCAAATCTATTTTTCTCTTTAAGTTGCACAGCTCGGAGAGCCGGAGCCCGGTTGAAAACAGCGTTTCTAATATTGCCTTGTCGCGTAATGCGCGGATGTCTTCATTTTTGGGGGCTTCAAGCAAACGAGTGAGTTCGTTGTAATCCAAAACGTCTATGTCGCGTCTTGCGATTTTTGGGAGCTCTATCGTTTCAGGCGACGCCACATCAATGCCACGCTTTATAAGGTATTTCAGGAAATTACGGAGTGCTATTACATAATAACTTTGAGTTATTTTTTTAATCGGCGAGCGAGCGAGCTGTAGTCTGAACTTCCGGATATTTTCTTCGGTTATATCCTCAATAGAAGAAACTCCTGATTTTTCAACGAACACTTTAAGGTATCGTTCGTAATTTTCTCTGGTTTTTGGAGATCTATTCTTTTCTATTTCCAAGTAATCCAGATAATCTTTAATAAATTTTTCAATTTCTCTTATCGCCATTGCTTTTATTATATCACCGTTGTGTGTCGCAAAATAAGGTTTATTGCAACAAAAATTAAAATATTTGTCGCAAAAACCGGAAAGATTTTGCAACGCTTCGGAGAATCATCGCAAAATCTTTCCTAATTTTGACAAAAAACGCAATTTATAATACAATCCGTTCATGCTTTCAAAACGGTCTAAAACGGCAGCGGTTAAAGAAATTCAGAGACACGATAAGGACACGGGTTCAGCCGAGGTTCAGGTTTCGCTTTTAACAAAACAGATTACAGCCTTAGCCAGTCATTTAAAGAAACACTCGAAAGATAATCACTCGCGTCGCGGGTTATTGATGATGGTTGGTAAGCGCAGGAAGTTCTTGCAATATCTTAGGAGAGAAAACGAAAAGATGTACGAAAAATTAATGAAGAAACTCAAGATTGAGGGTTAATTATGATGCCGGCCTATAAAAAACATAAATCATACATAGCTTAAAAAAGGCTTATTTTTTTATGGGGAATTAATATTATGAAACCAACGAATATAAAAAGAACAGATATAAATATAGTAAACACAGCACAGAGGGTGGGTATTTTTATCGATGTGCAAAACGTATATCATTCCGCCAAGAATCTTTATGGCGCGAGAGTTAATTTCGAAGAGCTCATCAAAACCCTAACTGCCGGAAGGCCCCTCATAAGATCGGTTGCTTATGTGGTGAAGAGCGAAACGGCATTGGGCGAGGACTCTTTTTTTGAAGCCTTGAGAAAAACCGGGCTTGAATTGCGGCTCAAGGATCTACAAATATATCCTGGTGGGAGCAAGAAGGCTGATTGGGATGTGGGAATGGCGGTTGATGCGATACGAATGGCCTCAATGTTTGATGTGGTAGTTCTTGTGACAGGAGATGGGGATTTCGTCCCTTTAGTTGATTACCTAAAATGGGGCTTGGGGAAGCAGGTTGAAGTCGCTGCTTTTTCTAAAACCACCTCTGGCAGACTTAGAGAGGTAGCGGATAAGTTCACGGAATTAGAGAATATACCAAAGATTTTATTAAAAATTAGAAGGAGATAACAAAAACATGAAATTAAACAAAAAGATTTACGAAACCGAATTGGATGGCGTACTGATAAGCCTTGAGGTCTCCGAGATGGCTCGTCAGGCCAACGCCGCCGTGCTCGGTCGTTACGGCGACACAATCGTACTAGCAACGGTTGTAATGGGGAAAGAAGACAAGTCGGGAGATTTCTTTCCGCTTACGGTAGATTATGAGGAAAGATTTTATGCCGCCGGTAAAATTATGGGTAGTAGGTTTATGCGTCGCGAAGGAAAAGCATCAGATGAGGCCATTCTATCCGGCCGTTTGATAGACAGGACCATTCGTCCGCTTTTCGATCAAAGAATGCGTCGCGAGGTTCAAGTTACCATCACTATTCTTTCTTACGACGAGAAAAACGATCCAGATGTAATTTCGCTTCTCGCCTCTTCTGCTGCCTTGAGCATTTCTGATATTCCTTGGGGAGGGCCGGTTGCCGGAGTTAAATTTTTATCTTTGAAGCCCGATAAAGAAATTGAATATCAGGCTTTTTTTGCCGGACCAGAGAAAAGGATAAGTATGATTGAGTTCGAGGGCGATGAGATAAAAGAAGAAAAAGCTTTAGAACTTTTTGTGGAAGCAGAGAAAAAAATAAAAAACATTGTTGATTTTCAGAATAAAATAGTAAGTGATATAGGCAAAGAGAAAGTAAAAATTAATTTAGCAGAACCCGACCCAATATTGGTGAAAAAAATTACCGACTTCATTAAAGGCACTTTGGAAGACGCGATAAAAAACAAGAAACTGGGTGAACTGAAACATAACCTCTTTATGCATCTCAATGATACAGAAGGCGAATCTGCTGATTGGAAGGGCGCTGATGTCATCTTTGAAGAAGAGATTAATCGTTTTGTTCATGAAGATGTAATGAAGCGCGATCAACGTCCTGATGGAAGAAAACTGGACGAGGTTCGCGATCTTTATTCGGAAGTCGGGCTTTTTAAGCGTACCCATGGCTCAGCGTTGTTTATGAGAGGCGATACGCAAATTCTGGCGGTTACAACTCTTGGTACTTCGGACGCGGAGCAATTAGTTGAAAACATTGAGTTCTCTGGCACCAAAAGATTTATGTTGCATTATAACTTTCCTCCATTTTCAACCGGCGAAACGGGTAGGTCGCGTGGTCCTGGAAGGCGAGAGATTGGTCATGGCGCTTTGGCTGCAAAAGCTGTGAAAGCTATGCTGCCATCAAAAGACCAATTCCCTTACACAATAAGAATCGTCTGTGAGACGCTTTCTTCAAACGGATCTTCTTCAATGGCCTCCGCCTGCTCAGCGATACTTTCTCTTATGGATGCCGGCGTACCAATCAGGAAGCCAGTTGCCGGTATTGCTATGGGTTTGATGTTGGGAGAAAAAGGAGAATTTAAAGTTTTAACTGATATACAGGGACCAGAAGATCATCACGGAGACATGGATTTTAAAGTTGCAGGAACCAAAGATGGCGTAACTGCGATTCAGATGGATGTGAAAGTTGAGGGAATCACTAAAGAAATTTTTTCACGCACCTTGGAACAAGGAAAGCGTGCTCGTCTGCATATCTTGGAATCAATGAACAAGACGTTGTCCGAGTCCCGTAAGGAGATTTCTGTTTTTGCCCCGAAGATACTTATGCTCGAAATACCGGTTGATAAGATTGGGGAAGTCATTGGTCCGGGCGGGAAGGTCATAAACGGTATCATCGCTGCAACTGGAGGCGAAACTTCTATTAATATAGAACAGACGGGTAGGGTTTATGTTGCGGGCATAGATTTAGAGATGGTTCAAAAAGCCTATGAGATGGTTAAACAGATTGTAAAAGAATTTAAGGTTGGTGAGATTATTGAGGGAGATATAATAAAAATATTAGATTTTGGTGCGATAGTTGATTTGGGAGGCGGTAGAGACGGCATGATTCATGTTTCGGAACTTAAGGAGGGTTTTGTTAAGAAAGTAGACGACGTTGTCCACTTAGGAGATAGGGTTAAAGCAAAAATAATAAAAGCCGAAGACGGAAGGATTGGTCTTTCTATAAAACAACTCAAATAAGCTTATCCACAGCTACGAGCAAAATCAGTTGTTATAATAATAGTAATGGCTGATCAAAATTTTAATCCACTGGGAACAGGGGAAGGCGAGTCGCCTATCGTTCCTTCTCAGGGCTCAGAAAAATTGGATGTAACGATGCGTACGTCTGCTTCTGATATTAAATCTATGCAAGATTCTGGCGGGCAAGTGCCCAGGCCTTATGTTCCTCCACCGTCAGTTCCTACTTATTCGCCTAGTGGATTGAGTGGTATTGGTGGCCAACCGTTTCAACCACCACAATTGGATCAGTATCCTCCAGCTTCGATGCCCGGAAACGAACCTAAAAAACTAGAGAGTATGTCACAGGAGTTTCCGCCTGCTATTCCTGGCGAAAAGAAATCTAACAAAAAATTATTCATAACAATACTTGTGGCGCTAGTTGTCGTTGGAGCAGGCGCCTTGGGCTACTTCTTTATTTATCCAAAGTTTTTTAAGACAACCACGCCGGTACCGGCAATCCAAACCCCAGAGGTTCCAGCTGTCCCAGAAGTGCCGACAGTGCCGGAGGTGCCTCCTGCGCCTATTACCGAAGCCTTAGAAACGATTCCGGCTCACGTTTCTTTATTCAAGTCTCCTGCGGACCTGATGGTAGAAATAAAGTTGCCCACATCTAATTTAACCGGACTGCAAAACTCTGTGCCTTTCGAGACTGCGGAAGTCGCCGTCTTGAAAGAAATAAAATTAGCTAATGCCGATGGCAATCTTTTGAGTCTATCGGGTCTTATGAAATTTTTGATGCCGGATGTTTTTAATCAGGATTTGTTGAAATCATTTGAACCGGATTTCACTATGTTTGTTTATTCCGACAGCAAGGGGGCTTGGCCGGGTTATGTGCTTAGTCTCGGAAAAGATGCCGTCTTGGCCGATGTTCAAGCTAAGGCGACTGCGATAGAGGGGGTTGGTCTCAATAATGTTTTTCTAAGTGATCCGGGTCAGGCATCAACTTGGAAGAACGGGGCTTCGAATCGATATCTATCATATAGTCAGAGTGGCGCAGGCATTAACTACGGATGGGTTGGAAACAATCTTGTGATTGCAACGTCTTATTCTGGATTCCAAGAGGCCGCAAAGAGGCTAAAGTAAAACTTGACTTCTGGGCGCTCTCTTTTATACTGGATTTATCGTTGAGCCGCTCCTTTTGAGCGGTTTCTTTATAAGATAAGAATATGGATTTAAAAACATTATCTTCTGCCGCAAATCAGATTGCAGCGGAAAAAGGAATTAAGCCGGAGCAGGTTTTGGGCGCCATTGAAAACGCCCTTGCTGCCGCTTACAAAAAAGAATATCGAAAAAGAACAGAGCTTGTTAAAGCCAAATTTGATTCCAAAACGGGTGATATTAAATTTTGGGCGGTTAAATACGTCGTTGATCCGAAAGAGGTAAGAGTTGTTGAGGAGGGCGAGGTTTACGAAGAAAAAGAACCTACCGGAGCCGAGGGCGAACCCCTACCTCGTTATAATTCGGATCGTCACATTTTTATTGATGAGGCTAAAAAAATAAAGAAAGGCGTGATTGTTGGTGACGAGTTGGAATTTCCGCTCGAAGCACATGAGGATTTCGGAAGAATTGCGGCCCAGGCGGCAAAACAGGTAATTTTGCAGACGATTCGCGAAGCAGAACGATCTTCGATTAAAGACGAATTTGCTGACAAGGAAGGCGGGATTGTAAGTGGTTTAATACAGCGATTCGAGCGTGGCAATATTTATATTGACCTTGGACGTGCCGTTGGCGTTATGTTTCACAACGAAAGCGTTCCGGGTGAACACTATCGTATTGGGCAGCGATTGAGATTTTTTGTTGTGGCTGTTCAGGACGACCCGAAGCGTCCCGGCATAATTCTCTCTCGTTCGCATCCTAAGTTTGTGACCAAGCTTTTTGAGCTCGAAGTTCCTGAGATTCATGATGGTGTAGTTGAAATAAAACAAGTTGCGAGAGAGCCTGGTTCGCGAACAAAAATTGCGGTTGCTTCAAACCAAGAGGGTGTTGATCCGGTTGGTTCTGCTGTTGGTCAGCGCGGGACACGCGTTATGGCGGTTACAAATGAGCTTGGAAATGAAAAAATTGACGTCATAGAATGGTCTGATATTCCCGAAAAATATATCGGAAATGCATTGTCTCCGGCTAAGGTAAAATTAGTTGAGGCCTTTCCTAGGCGTGGAGCAAAAGTGCTTGTTGCTGAAGATCAATTAAGTTTGGCTATTGGAAAAGGCGGACAAAATGTTCGTTTGGCGGCAAAGCTCACTGGTTGGAAAATAGATGTTCGTTCTCAGTCTCGCCCAGAAGAAGTACAAGAAGGAGGTGTCGCGGATTCTCCAGAAGAAAAGGCGGCCGAAAAATCCGAAGAAGATTAATTTATATATTTTGGAATGATTTATTTAATTTTTGGACCAATTGTACTCGGCATTATCTATACGGCCTACTTGATGAGTTGGTTGAAGCGTCAACCCCCGGGAGATGCAAAGATGCAAGAGATTTCTCGTGCGATTCAGGAAGGTTCGTCCGCTTATCTAAACCGTCAATATAGGGCAATTGGCGTTGTTGCCTTTGTAATATTATTAATAATTTGGCTTGCCCTCGGGTATCTTGCCGCTCTGGGATTTTTAATAGGATCTGTTGCCTCGGCTCTTGCGGGGTATATAGGGATGAACGTTTCGGTTCGCTCCAATTCAAAGACAACCGAAGCTGCCAAAAAGGGACTTTCTGAATCTCTTGATCTCGCTTTCAAAGCGGGTTCGGTTACGGGTTTTTTGGTTGTTATTCTGGGGCTTCTTTCTGTCTCCGCTTTTTATCTAATTACAAAAGATATCACGAGCTTGATTGGTCTTGGGTTCGGAGCTAGTTTGATATCGGTTTTTGCAAGATTGGGCGGAGGGATTTTTACAAAAGCAGCTGATGTTGGAACAGATTTGGTCGGCAAAGTTGAGGCGGGAATTCCAGAGGATGATCCAAGAAATCCCGGTGTTATAGCAGATAATGTTGGTGATAATGTTGGTGATTGTGCTGGAATGGCGGCGGATTTATTTGAAACCTATGCAGTAACATTAACCGCAGCAATAATTTTGGGAGCAATCACAGTAACCGGCGACCAGGTATATTTTCCATTACTTCTGGGTGGTGCAGCGATACTCGCCTCAATTGCCGGAACATTTTTTGTAAAAATCGGACCGATTTTACCTTGGATAAAAGAAACGAGAGATGGCAGCATAATGAACGCTTTGTATAAAGGCTTGGGCGCCTCGCTTGTCGTTTCCGCTATATTATTTTTTGAACTTTCAAAATATATGTTTCCGGAAAATTATTGGAAAGTTTTCGGTGCCACACTTATAGGTTTAGCCGTTACGGCGCTAATGGTTATCGTGACCGATTATTATACTGCCAAAAGATTTAGACCAGTGAAGAGCATCGCAGAAGCGTCACGTTCTGGCCACGGCACAAATATTATTTTAGGTCTTTCGGTTGGAATGGAATCAACTTTTATACCGATACTTATTATCTCCGGAGGTATTTTTGGGGCCTTCGCACTTTTGGGTATATACGGCGTTGCTATAGCTGCAACGGCAATGTTGTCAGTTGCAGGCATTGTTGTCGCAATTGATTCTTTTGGGCCGGTAACTGATAACGCCGGGGGAATTGCAGAGATGACGGGTGCGCCAGAAAGCGTTAGAGAGATCACTGATGCTTTGGACGCTGTTGGTAATACCACAAAGGCCGTAACAAAGGGTTATGCTATTGCATCGGCCGGACTTGCCGCGCTCGTTCTATTCTCGGGTTACGCGGAAGAGCTTTTGAAAATGGGAAAATCATTTTCGTTTGATTTACAGAATCCCTCTGTAGTTATCGGTCTTTTCTTGGGCGCCTCAATACCTTATTTGTTCGGTTCTATAGCGATGAAAGCCGTTGGGCGTGCAGCTGGGGCAATTGTTGAAGAAATACGCAGGCAATTTAGAGAAATAAAAGGATTAATGGAAGGCACTGCGAAACCAGAATATGGCAAGGCAGTTGATATTGTGACTCGGGCGGCTTTGAAGGAAATGATTGTGCCGGCGCTTATTCCTATTGTTTCGGTTCTTGTCGTCGGATTTGGTTTGGGTATAAATGCTCTAGGTGGGTTTTTGATGGGAGCGATAGTTTCTGGACTTTTTGTTGCCCTTTCGATGACCTCGGGCGGTGCGGCTTGGGACAATGCGAAAAAATATATTGAAGAAGGTAATTTTGGCGGTAAGGGTTCGGAGACGCATAAAGCGGCGGTAACCGGAGACACGGTTGGAGATCCTTATAAAGATACCGCGGGCCCCGCAATTAACCCGCTTATTAAGGTAATAAATATAGTTGCTCTTTTAATAGTTCCGTTTCTTTAGCTTTTTATTGACTTCGGGGTTTATTGTCTGTAATACTTATGGCAGTATTTTTTCTTGTCCGCGAGGGGAGGAAGACGTACATGAATTGTCCGCATTGCAAATCTAAGAAAGCCAATGGAGCAAGGAATATGCGGTTCGTTTTGGAAGGTTCGTTGGGCACAGCCTTAAAAGAGAAACCGATATTCAAAATTCAGAGTTACGTTTGGGTCAATAGATGCGCTAGTTGTAATAAGTTTTTTGTGTTGCAAGACGAGTTAGATGGGGCCGTACATCTGTTTGTAAGTAAGTTAAATAGACCCGGGAACGATCCTTTTCTTGCTCTAGATGATCAGGTCAAGGGAGCTGTTGGGATTCGTAGGGTTGGTGAAGACCATTAATAAAAAAAGAAGCTCCGGCATCAGCCAGGGCTTTTCTTTTTGCTTAAGTTCGTAAGAGCTCTAATCAAATTTTACTTTTAGTCGTTTCGCTTTCTTGCGATTAAGCCTAGGCATTCTTATGGTTAGGACGCCGTTTTTCAAACTCGCGGTGGAGTTTTCTGGGTCCACTTCCTCCGAAAGCATTATTGATCTGGAGAATTTGCCCCAGAAACATTCCTGATAAAGATAGTCTTTGTCTTCCACTTTTTCGTTCTTCTCTCTCTTGCCTCGAATAGTTACGGATTCATTCGTGATGTTTATTTCCAAATCTTCTTGGGTTACGCCCGCAACTGTTGATTGTACTATTATTTCGTCCTTGGTCTCCCAGACATCAACCGTAAGTTGGCCTTCACTTTCCTCTTCTGTGTCGAAAGGTGCCGGCTCGAGCTCTATCCTCAACGGTTTGGGCTCACTTTTCACCTTAGCAAGTTCTGCGAAAACATTGTCTTCGTTGCTTAACATAAGAACATTATATCACAGATTATTTTTGTTCCCCGTCTATTTTCAATTTCTCGAAATCTTGAAGCACAAAAAATCCAGCAAACACGAGGAATATACTCGCGTACAAAAGATTGTTTGATTGGAATCGTAGAATAAGGTAATTGAAGAGAGCGTGTACGATGGTCGCGATTATGATTCCGCGAGTAACGAAGCTCCCAACCATTCTTTCTTTCTTGCCACGCGCCCAATAATAACCAACCAAACTAGAGGCAAGCACATGGAGCAATGTAGCCCCAACGAATCTTAAGAGGAGGAGGCTCGCGGCGGAAGATGTGGAAAATCCATCCGGACTTGATATTACATTGCCTATGACGAATAAATTTTCTGTTGTTGCAAATCCCAAAGCCGCCGCAATCATATAAATCATCGCATCAATAGGTTCGTTGAATTCAGGATTTTTGTTTATCGCCCAATAAGCGGCTGCAAACTTAAAAATTTCCTCAATCAAAGCAAGAATTACGATTAAAATAATAATCTCGTGAGACAGAGAAAGAAAAACGCCTTGAGAAGCGACTTGTGTTATTAAGACCGGAATGGTTGCAAGAGCCCCCATAGCGAAAGTGTAAAGAATAAGTTTTTTGGGCTCGGGGTGAATATCCTCCCTTAGGAAAAATAGAAGCCAGACAAGTCCGGGAAGAATTGCGGCGAGAGCCGTAAATATTGTGATTACAATGAACATTTTACCAGCTCGTAACAATCAACATTTTCTTATTTTTGACGTCGATGTTGCCATAAATTTCCTCCGTAACGAATGGCATAAAAGGGTGGAGCATTTTTAATGATTCAACGAGAATGGTTTCGAGTAATTTATATGCGGTGGCGCTTTCAATCACCTTATCACTTTTTAGTCTCGGCTTGGAGGTCTCAATAATCTTGTCGGCAAAATTGTGCCAAAAATAATGGTAGATTTTCTCTGACGCGAGATGAAATTCAAAATTCTCCAAGTGTTTAGTAACTTGCGATTTAATTTTCTTTAAGTCGGTAAGGTTTTTCTTGTCATCCTTAGAGAACTTGGTTTTTATTTTTTTAAACTCAGGCTTGTTATTTATTAAAACGAATCGGCTCGCATTCCAAATTTTTGTTGAAAAATTGCGGTATCCGCGAATCTTTTCCTCGGAGATAACAATATCATTACCGGCGGTTCCGCCTACAACAAGCGCCATTCTGACAGCATCGGTGCCGTATATTTCAGCGACACCCAGTGGGTCAATGACATTTCCCTTTGATTTGGACATTTTTTGTCGGTCTTTGTCTCGCACCAGGCCGTGAAGATAAACCGATTTAAAAGGAATCTTTCCGGTACGGTATAAGCCCATCATTATCATTCGGGCGACCCAGAAAAACAAAATGTCATAACCAGTTTCCATTACATCCGTTGGATAGAATTTTTTAAAGTCTGAACCCTTGGGGTAACCAAGTGTTAAAAACGGCCATTGAGAAGACGAAAACCAGGTATCAAAAACATCGGGGTCTTGTACCCAGCCTTCCCCAGGCGGGTTTTCCTCGCCCACAAATATCTCTTCGCCCCGAAACCACGCCGGTATTCTTATGCCCCAGACTATCTGACGAGAAATATTCCAATCCTTTATATTCTTTAGCCAGTGAAAATAAACTTTTTTTGATCGATCCGGATAAAATTTTATTTTGCCGCTCTGCACGGCTTTGATTGCCTTTTCTGCTAACGGCTTCATTTTTATAAACCACTGCGGTTTGGGAATCGGTTCCAGGGTAGAGCCACATTTGTAACAAGTGGCGATTTGGTGTTTATAATTGGGTTCGATTTTTTCCAGTATTCCAACTTCCTTCATTTTCAAAGCAATTTTTTCTCTCGCTTCCGCAACTTTTAAACCCTTAAATTCTCCAACCTCTCCGATAAGTCGCCCACCTTCGTCTATTACAACTTTGGGTCCAGCTATCTCGTCTTTATGACGTTGCCAAATCTCAAAGTCGGTTGCGTCATGCGCTGGCGTAACCTTAACTACGCCCGTTCCGAACTTTGGATCAATCGCTTCATCGCTTATCACTTTGAATTTCAACGGTCCAAGAACACCGACGGCGTCTATTGTTTTTCCAATGTAGTTTTTATAACGCTCGTCTCCCGGATTAACGGCGAGTGCCGTGTCTCCGAATTTTGTTTCTGGACGGACAGTCGCAATTGTGAGTGGACCATATTTTATGTAATACAGAGGATCCTCTCTTTCCACGTATTTAACTTCGAGATCCGAAAGAGCTGTGCGGTGTTTTGGACACCAATTTACTACTCGAACATCTCTATAAGCGAGTCCGTCATCGTACAATTTTTGAAATGTTTTATATACGCCACTTATGATGTCCGGATCCAACGTGAACTTTTCTCTGGACCAGTCACACGACGTACCTAATTTTCTGAGTTGGCCCTCCATAATCTTTTTATTGGATTGAGTGAAGTCCCAAATTTCTTTCCAAAGCTCTTCTCGTCCCATTTTGAATCTGTTGCGTCCTTCTTTATCAAGTTTTTTATCAAAGACCACCTGCGTTTCAAAGCCGGCGTGATCGGCTCCCGGAAGCCATAAGGTTTTTCTTCCACGCATACGATAAAATCTGGCCAAAATATCTTCTAGAGTTACAAAAACAGCATGCCCAAGATGCAATGCCCCGTTCGCATTTGGCGGTGGCATTATTATAGTGAATGGTTTAGTGTTCTTTTTTTGGATCAGGTTGTCCGGATTAAAAAAGCCAGATCTTTCCCAGAGGTCATAAATTTTGTTTTCAACAAGTTTGGGGTCGTAATTCTTTTCCAACATTTTTTAATTATAGCTATGATG
>ERZ1292623.2278-Hain-H51-01um-R1-2278-length-17424-cov-7_pt1 | contig 13736 bp, 16 predicted proteins | sample MGYA00564398_ERZ1292623 | MGnify/ENA primary metagenome ERZ1292623 (study PRJEB36523, sample SAMEA6512633) | groundwater metagenome | collected 2019-01-07 | study: AquaDiva: Metagenomics assemblies of 32 groundwater samples
GTACGAATACAAAACACGCATGGCACAACTTGCTGGCGATAAGATTGTGTATGCTCCATCCAAAGCATTACGGGAGATTTATACACTTCCCAATTTTCTCAGTATCAATCTAATTAACCGCAGAATTCCAGATGGTGCCATCGGCATGATAGGAGACTACTGGATTTGCGTTGCGGGCGATGAAGATGTATGAGATACGAAGAGGCATTAGCTAAACTTGCTGGTCGTGAAGATGTCTGTTATGTAACACCAGCTGAAATCAATGCCATGAAGAATTCTGGCATATTTACCACAATAGCTTATATGTGCATGTGTTCAGTTTGTATTAGTTATTATGGCAGCAGCCCTCCGGCGGATGCCGTTGGGTGGAGGCAGTCAACTGATTTTGGCCGCAATAAGGGGCAGTGGATATGCCTGAAGTAATTTCTGATGTTGATGTATTCACGGGAACCGAACTCCTGGCGGAGCCGCCGGAGGAAGTGCCTTATGTCATTAATCCACTAATCCCCAGCAACGGAATCACTCTACTCTCCGGCGAGCCGGGCATTGGCAAAACAGCATTTGGCTGGGGCCTTGGTCAGGCAATGGCCAATGGCGAAGAATTTCTTGGACATGCAACAAAAGCTGGAGATGTTCTCTACTTATCGCTAGACATGACACGCGGGCAAATCAAGCATCGAATACACAAAACAGGATTTGCACCAAAATTTAAATTCATCTCATATGCTCCATATGTGAATTGCCTATCTGGGACATTTCGTGCCAGCCTGCTTTACCGGACAGTTCAAAGCGAGCTAGCAGTGGGCAATTATCAACTGGTTATTATAGATGCGCTTGTGGAACTAATTGGCAGTTCGCTTAACGAAGACAATGTGCCAAGTCAGGTTAAGTCAATACTCAAAGAGTGGATTCCGAATATTCCCGTTTTGGTTCTCCACCATACGCGTAAACGACAATATTTCAAGGGGTCCGCAATCCGGGCAGGTGGAGAACAATCGTCCGGTAGTCAATTCTGGCGTGGCTTGTGTTGCTCACACTTGATTTTTGATTCAACCAATGTCAAACATAAGATAGTCCTAAAACACGACAAATCACAAATTGACGAAAAGGCAGATGACCTGGAAGTTTTTGTGGATTTCGCAACTTCGACAATCAAATTGTGGACTGAATACAGGGCTCAGAGTGAGCAATCCAGGTTAGCGGGTTATATTGCGCAGGCCAAAAAGAAGCACACAGATTTCGACACGTTGGCAAAAGAACAGCAGAAAAGAATTGTTATGGAAATTTCAGGCCGGGGCCGGTCAACGGTCGCTGAGCTATTTCGTAAGGCTATTTTATTGGAGGCAAAATGAACAAACCGAGGCCAAAAATACTTTATCTGGATATTGAAAGTTGCGGCGTGAATGCATTGAGGAGTGATCTAGGTTTTGTGGTGTGCTTCGGTTATAAATGGAATTATGAACGTGAAGCGCACTGTTTAACTATCACCAGGCATGATTTACGCCGTTTTGATGACAAAAAGCTGCTTATCAAAGCAAGTAGGTTGATAGAAGAAGCAGATATTTTAGTCGGGCATTTTGCTTCGGTGTTTGACCGCAGGTTCATTCAAGGCCGATTATTAATTAATAACCTTCCTCCAATTCCCGCAACTAGACTTCGTGACACATGTATGATTGCCCGCTCCGTGGCAAATTATTCTTCAAATAGATTGAAGCATTTAGCAAAGATTCTTTCATTTAAGAACCAAAAGTTAGATAACAACTGGCCCACCGCGTGGTTTTTGGTAATGCAGGGAAATATGGAAGCCCTGCGTGGGATGGCGACATACTGTAAGGGGGATGTGCTTGCGCTCGAAGAACTTTACAACCGCTTGCTTCCATTTGACAACGCGCATCCTCGCATTTACGATGACCGAACAAAGTGTAGGGCTTGCGGTGGGCATGTGCAGTATAGAGGAATTTGTTTTGTTGGAGAGAATAAATATCGTAGGACCCAATGCCAGGAGTGCGGCAAATGGGACCGCGAGAGGAGGAGAGTTATATGAGCACAGCAGACTCCACTAATTTCCCGGAAGTCTACGGTAGTGGAGGTCGTGGAAATAGTGGTATAATGGTTGGCGCGGTGGCCCCTGGCACGGTTATCACTAACGGTGGTAACACCAGCACTTATTGGGAACTTACAATCCCAGAACACATTAAGGAAAAGTTTGACGAAATTTACAAAGAAAAAGTGCGGGAGTATGTAAGAGAAAATATCTTACGGCAGGATATTGTGATTAAGGACATTTCTCCACAAATTGGGGAGTATGGACATGGACGCGGTAATCGTGGGCTTCTAGTAACTTTCAAACCGGCGCTTGAGGTACTTGCAGGCGATGACAAGCGGTAAATGTAAATTCTGTGATGCGAGGTTCAGCAAATTTAGCGAAATTCGCATTCACGTAGAAGGCAGTCACCCAGCCGAATGGCAGAAACATGTCGCAAATATGAAAACATTCGACCAAGATCACGCAGGCGATCTTGCCCGCGCTGAATGCCCAACCTGTCTACACAGAGGAAAGCGCATACATGCAGACTAAAACTAAAATCAAATGTCGGTGCGCCGAATGCCAGGAAGAATTATGCGATCCAATCACACAATCAAATTACTGTGGATATACAATTCATACAAGTTGTGCTAAAATCCACAATGCAATGCACGCACTGGCAGGCCATGAGCACACATACCAAAGCCTTTGGTATTTGCCGATTACAACACTCGAAGATTTCGAACAAATATTTGGCTCACCGCCAGGTAAACTGCACAACAAATTTGGACTATTTTTGAGGGTTGGTAATTTGGGAAATGATTGCAAACCAACTAGCGAGTCTTAGGGGGGAAAACTCGGTTAGCAATTGCGGGACCAACCACTGGAATATTTCTGATGATTTGTTTTTCTAATCCCTTAGGGTTTCCCGTGACGGCCTGTGCAATGTTGTAAATTCCGCTAATTGAATCACCGGCAGCGGGCCCCAGAAGAATATTAGCGATTGCGCTTGGTCCAAATTCCACTGCCTTAATCATGCTATAGAATAGGCCGAATGTTCCAACGGCGGCAAAATCGTCTGCAATGCGATCAATTACACTTTCAGGGCGCGAACGGCCATTTAACATGGATTGCACGCTGTTGACTACTTCGCCTGAAAGTGGCAATACAAGAGATGCCCGTACGAGCGGACCAATATTTCCGCGTCCTGCCTCTTTTATAATGTCATCCTTGAGAAATTGTGTGGCCTTAAAGCCAAATGTTTTGAACTGAAACATAGTTTTGCCAAGTGGCGATGTGGCAAATAAAGGCAAATCTTGAATGCCGGTTTTGAATTGTGTTCTGCGAACAATATTTTGCCCGGCCTTAAGTTGGTCGTCAAGTGAAAGAATTCCACGTCCCAAGGCTGTTGGCACGTCAATGTCCATCTTTGTAAGAGTCTCGCGGTAGAGATTAGCTCGTGAACTACCACTGGCTAGCGATCTCTGCAACTTGCTGAATACATCATTGGCAAAGGCCCTGCCCGCATTTGCAGCCAGCACACGGTTGAACCGCTCAATGCCCGTAAATCCTGTTTTGCGAAGGACTTCACTGCTAAGTCTACCTGCGCCAAGCGATCTTTGTATATCATTAAGTGTAGAGTCTAGGACTGCGCCGGTTAAGCCAGCAAACTCGCTGCCTTCGCCAAATGCCACAGCTTTTAATCCCTTTAGCGTATTTTGCATTCCTGCAACAACTACTGTAAGCGCCGATTGGCTGGCATTGGCTATTGCGGCTTGACCAAGTTTTGTTGCTACCTCAAATCCACGTACAGCACCGCCAATAACTGCACCGCTAGCTCCGAACATTCCAAGCTCCTCCCGTCCGGTAATGCGGTCAACATATGTTTTGGCAACTTTTTGGGCCAAATCGCCTGATGTTTGGCCAATCATGTTCACCAACTCGTCGGCATCTCGGAAATTCGCTTGAAACGTCTCGGCCATATTTACCCGCTTGTATGCACCATCAAGATAACGCGTAAGCGCCCGTGTTGGATCACGGTCGAATTCCTGAAAATCCAACACGCGGGAGATTTCCAAATTTCCAAATCTACGTTGAGCCTTGCGCATCATTATATCAAGTGTTTGGCGAGCTTCGGCAAGTGAAACGACTTTGCCATTACGGGCAAGTTGTGTTTGGATTTCACGGGTAGCCTCCGCTAGCCTAGTAGGACTGTTGCGAATTTCATCAAAATCAAACAGCGAAAAGTGTGGGAAGTAATTACCGTCTGGTCGGGGAGTGAAAGGAATTACATCGCCGGTGATAGGATTTTTGATTGTAATGCCTGCGCGAAAACTACGCTGGCTCACGTCTTCAAGCATTGGCCTAACCACGTTAGCAGCATTATCTACATTCCGACTAATAGGGGCAGCGCCGATATCAAGGACATCGACTAAGTTTGCCTGCTCTTCACGCGAAAGGGCTTTGATTGCCTTAGTCATTAAGGTAACACTTGTTCCAGCCTCACGCTCTCCTTTATGGATTGCATTAAGCATATCTCCAGCAAGCACACGGCCAGGAGCGCCGAACCTAGCAACCTCGCGGGAAGATTCTTGAAAAATGCCCCGCATGAAATTCCCTACATTCGAGAGTTGTGGAGCCTGCGGCGCAGCTTCGCCAGCAGCACCTGCAACGCGTTCTTTTGGCGAACCGAGTAGCAATCTGGCAGTTGTTTCTTCCTGGGGGAGCAGCTTCTTTGCCCGCGTCGGTTTGATGGCAGTTGTACCAGTCTTTATGAATTGCTCAACTCCACGCGCCGTAGGAGCGCCGGGAGCGCCGCCGGGAAAAATAGTTCCACGTCCAGGCGTTTGGAAACTTGCGCCTTCTTGGAATTCCGCACGGGCAAGTAGGCGATCAAGTTGCCCTTCTTTGCCACCGATAACAAGCAACTCATCGGGAATATCTGACTTTGGTACTACGCGGGGCTGAAACCCAAATGGCAATTCTCGTTCCCTGATGCTACCAGAAAGTGGCAAAGGTTGCTGCTCGGTCGGAAAAGCTGCCGGTTTGCGTGGAGTTGGTGCAAGTTTTAACGTGCCGCGTGATTTGTCTACAAAATCTGGCCGATAAGAGTCCTGTGCGCTTTTTACCAGCAAATCCGTAACCAGTTCTTCCTCTGTTGGCACACGGGGAACTCGTGGCGCAGGCGCTGGCTTGAACATACGCAAAACATCCTGCTCAGCCTCAGCGGCCTTAGCTGCTTGCGCAGCTTTGCCAGCCTCCAGTTCTTTGAGGGCAGTTGCGGCCTTACTAGCTTTGCCCGTAATTTGGAGGGCTTTGAGAATTGCTAACGGGTTGATTGCGTTGATTGTGCCATACGTAACAGCGCCAGCGACAGGAGAATCCGTTTCAGTAGTTACTCGCTCACCGGCTTTTTCAGCAAGTGCATCTTGGAAAGCAAACGGCGGAATGAGGTTAATTACGCCTGCCCTCTTGAGAATGCTCACGAGTGGGGAGAACCCTTCGCCTGCTTCCAGTGGTTGCAAAAGAGCATCTTTGCCCTCGCCAAGTTTGCGAATAAACTTTTGCCCAATGGACTCATTGGGAATTATATCCTCTCGTGTGATCTGGCGAGCGGGTAAGGCGCGGGTAGGTGCCGGCGCAGCCAGCAAATCCGGCAAGTCATCTACCGGAACCGCCAGCAATTCATTAGGAAGTTCATCTGTTGGAACAAATGCCATAATCACCTAGTCTAATCGGCAAACGAGAATCCTGATGGGCTATTTGGGTCACGCACTATTGGCCTGCCCGATTTGCTAAAGAGTTTTTCTTTGGGGGCCTCCGGCCCTGCGCCCGGCTGCTCAGTACTTTGTGCCGACCGCTTTTGGATCACCGGACGCTGGATAGGTTCAAGCGTAAACTGAGGGGCCTGACCAGGAATTGCGATAATTCCAAATGGATCAAGCGTTGGGCGAAAAATTCCCGTGATGCGAAAACCTAAACCAGCGGCTATTTTGTCCAATTCCTCACGGGAAGCCCCAGCCTGCGCCTTTAGGCCCAACTGCTGTGTGGCATTCTCGAACTGTTTACCAACTACGCCCTCGGCTCGCTGGATATCACGCCTGGCCTCCAAGTCTTCCTTGTGGCGTTTCGTTACGCCAGCTTCCTTGGCTTTCTCGCGCCCACTCTGCAAAGCATCGCGCAAAAGGATTTTGAGGAATTCGCTTCCACCACCTGCGCCTTTGCCCAAACCAAGTTTTTCCAATGATTGGCCTAAAACACTGGCCTCGGCATTCTTGAGGAAGTCAGCCGGATTGAATAAGCCTTCTGCGCGAAGATTCTCAATAGCTGCCCTTGGGCTGAGTGGCTGCGCAGACGGCGCTATACGCGCAAGATCAACATCAGTAAAAGAAGTTTGGCCGGGAGGAAATATTCCACCACGCGGCCCACCACCCAGGTCCACACTCCGCACACCAACTAGCGCATCGAGCAATCTGTTTATGCGATCTTCGATTTCTTGGCTGGCCGATGATTCATTTAGGCGTGCCTGCTCAGCAGCCCCACGCATTACCACACCTGGGTCAAACGGCAGAAGTTGTGACAACAAGGGATTTTTCTCGGCAGCTCGCGCTACCTCCACGCGAGATTGCGGGGCATCGAGATTGATTCCACTCAACGCCTGTTTTAGGCGATCTATTTCAGCTAGCTGGCTGAGATATTCTTTGGTAAATCCTATATTGCTTGCTGATCCCCCGGCTTCAACAAAAGGCATCTAAATTTCCTCCTATAGAATTTGGCTCAAGAGCGTTTGCAGAAGCGCCGTCTGTGAAGAAAGTGGTGCGCCTGGTGGAATTGTTCGGCCTAGCTCCTGTGTTATGTCCTGCCCGCGCTGAGTGACTCCCGCGCTAAGTTCGGCAATCAGACGCTCAATGGCCTGTCCACGAGACGCAGTGTCGGCAGTTATGTCTTGCCCGCGAGTCGCTACACCCGCGCCTATATCTTGCCCACGAGTCGCCACTCCAGCGCCTAAAAAGGGCTGTAATACGCTCAAAGCAGCACTCGCGCCCGCGCCGAGGCGCTCTCGCATAAAACCTTCTTCCTGCCTGCGAATAGATTCCAGCAATGGTCCCTGGAGGCTTCCTGGGCCTGCGCCACCGCCCGCAAGTCTGAAAGCATCTTCAAGCCTGGTACGGGCAGACGCTTCTTGCGGAGCCAGACTTGCCAAAAGTGGCTGGAGAATCTGATCGAGCAAACCGCGAAAACTGGAAAAATCAATTCCCCCCGCCGTTGGTACCCCACCACCACCGCCTCCGCCAGCCGTTGGAACAGCGCCAGCACCACCGCCTGTAACACCAACAATTCCGCCAGCGCCGACTGCCGGCAAACTTCCAATGCTCACGCGAGGCTGTTGGACAATTGGGGCAGCAGCAGGAGCAGCAGCGCCACCAGTGCCACCAGCGCCACCAGTGAGTGATCTTAACAAATCGCTAATTGGCGGATTTGTGAGTTGCTGTTGCTTTATGTTGGCCTGTGTACCAAGTAGAGCTTCTTGCTGTTGGCGTTCTCCACTTTGTTGCAGCAATGTTGGAAGCATCCTATTATATGCCAGTGCTGCGTTCATTTGGTCAGCGGGGGTCCCCGCATTTAGTGGAAAGCGATTTGCCAATTCAGCGAAGGGGCTTAACCGAAATTCACCTGCCATAATTTTCTCCCATTGCCCACGGGGGCCTAAAGATTAATTTCTGCTATCCAAATTGAATGTGTTGGCGAATAATCGCTCGCCGTTGCTGTTCCACTAACCTGATTTCCTGTAATTTTATAGGTATAAGTTCCTGCCGCCGGAGTCTCATAGCCAATAAGCGGAACTGGCATTGTTACCGCAAGGGTGTTTCCTGATGTGTTATTAAATTGTTGATCCTTGGTATCCAGGACTGTAGTGTCACGCTTTAACTTAGTGCGAAACACTGTATTTGCCGAAACGGACTGGCAAAGAATATTTGTGAATCCAAGTACCAACACTGGCTTGCCAGTAGTTGTAAAACTCAATGTTAGAATATCCTTATCAGCGCCTATAACGTCTATCGTATTTGTGTTATCGGTAGCATAGCCAACAGCAATAATACTGCCAACGCCCACACCAACAGCCACCCATTTAAGGCCAGTTGTTTCAGTGGAGCGTGATTCAAGAACCTGGCCATCGGTGCCAACCGGAAGCCGTGCAACAATATCGGCAGCGGTTGCTACAATTAAATCGCCCTTGACATCGACAATTGTTTTAAGAACTGCCGCAGCGTCCGCAGACAATCCAACATTTTTTGTGAGATTTGCAAACTTTGTGTCTATTTCATCAATGCTTGCATTATTTTGCCCTATGATGTTCATGAGCATTCCAGGATTAAATTCAATATTACTACCTTCAAGAATGCCCGCATTTTGGGGTTCTATTAATTTGCCTGGCGTAAGGAATGCCGGAGATATGCGTATACCAAGTTCACTCATGTTAGCTTCCAACTATGTTCGTGGGAGTTTCACGCTGCCCGCCTGCGCGGACTGGTGTGTAGAACCAATCTATTCGCTTGAGTTCTATGTTTCCTGGCGTGCCCGCAGCACGGAAACGTAGGCGCAAATCATGCCACTTGCCAAGTGTTGGGCGAATCCGATGGCTGATGGTAATATCACCATCCGTTTTCATAGATGAGATTCCATATTCGCGGGATTGCTGATACTCACGTTCAAAATCTGCTCGCGTGGCAACTTCGATATGTGAGCGGGCATCTTCTTTGAGCGTTATGTCAATGCGGGAGAGATATTTTTCGCCGGTGAATCCAAAATCCTGCCAATCCGAATTCCAACTATGAGCAATTGCTGCGCCATCATCAGTTGTGCCAGTGTCTACATCGTAAGTTTTTTTGTCAACTTGGGCAGCAATTAGCTTTTTAAGGTTCACATTGCCCAAGCCATTTGATGTGTTTGCATAGGCAGCACGCACAAATTGACCAGTTGGGTAATCGTGAATGTTAAAATCGCCGGATATGTAATTGAAGTCCAATCTCTTGTTTAGAAAGCTATTGCTGCCTGATGGATAGAATAGTTGATATAGGCTATTTGTTGGATCGACGACAGCAACACAGTTAGGCAAAAATGCCACATTGAATTGCTCGGCAATTGTGTTGTTGATGGATGATCGAATTTGTTGAACTTGCCCAGAGTTGAGGTAAAGTTTTCGATCAGTGGCCAAAAAGATTTGCCCCAGTCCAGGGATATTTGCAAGTGAATTTGGCGCGAGTAGTCCAACTGGAGCATTGAGATTATCCACCTGAAAGACGGTATCCCCACCAATAAACCTCACCGCCACAATGCCATCATTCTTGTAGACAAACATCGTGCGGCCAAAAGTCTTCATTTTGTTAATCATTCCTGGCGTCTGGTTGATTAAAATAGTCTTGGTCGTATCCCATGTGCCATCTACGTTTGTGCTCTCATAACGCAGGCGCTGTGAGCCTTTGGCAGTCCCTGCGGCATTGTCGATTGCAGCTTGGCCCAAAAATAAAAAACCCTCGAATGCCTCAATGCGGCCTGCGTTTGGTGTTGCCGTATTTTGGGTGATGCTTGCATCGGCGCTATTCCACCGAATTAGCTTTTCGTTGGGTGTGATTACATAAAGGATATTGCCATACATAGCAAAGTCGGCAATGTCCTCAGTGGGTACGGTTTCAAGCACAACCGACCCCCTGATGCTTGTCCAGTCAAGCCCAGCCGGGTCCCACTTGAAAATATCTGTAAGGTCCATGCGAATCGGTATTGCGTTAAAATCGTGCAGTTGCATTTCAAAGAGGCCAATAGTTCGCCCGGCCTGTGCAGTTCCAAGTGCCGTGTAGCCATTGCGCGGAAGCAGCCTTCCATATCTCGGCGACATATTCACCATTGTCCGGGTGACTGTTGGATCAATTCCGAAGCGAAAGGGGTCACCCAAACCGTGGAATTCTGTCATTGAAAAAATATGTTCCTGTGCCATTTGGCTTACTCCACCGGCGTAGTCCGAATGCGCACCTCGATTGCGCGTTCAAGAATCTCAGTAGTAGTAGTTGCCTTGAAAACCACCCGATAGTCCTCATAGTTCACACCAGAGATTGGCCACTCAAATTGAATCTTGGTAGTTGCGCCTGCAATACTAGCTACGCGAGTAGCTGTGACATCTGTGCCATCACTGGAAAAGGCTTTGACATCGCGGGCAGTAATGGAATCGCCACTGGCAAGATCATTAACAAAATCCTCTACGATGATCTTCTTTTCATTCGGAGTTAGGTGCAGAACTCTAAGCATTCGTGCCTCCTAAGAATATGTCCAGGGGCCCGGCTTTGGTGTTAGGTCAATCCGCTCGGCGCTTATGCGGTCATCCGAGTAGCGTTTTACGCGAACCAACTCTTGCTGTGCCAACTGTTGCCAGGGCACAGAGATTTCCTGGTTGTGTGTGAGATATTGAAGGCCAGCAGCAGTTGCCGAATAAATTAGCAACTCTGGCCACCTATTAGTGATGTCATCAGTTCCCGTGTTTGCCGCTGGATTGGTTGTCCACTCCCAATGGTAGAGCCTCATATTGTAAGCTTTGTCTGGCTTCGGTGGGAACACAAAAAGTGTGTTGTTGTCAATAACGGCGGCTTCTGGTTCGTCCGTATCGTCTGTTGGATAAAGTGGCTCAGCTTGGTTGAAGTCCTTAATCTCAACTTCTGTCCAGCGTGAGAACGCCGGGTCCTTTTCAAACAACACGCGAATGTCTTTGAAGTTTGGCAGATTTAGGCCGCCGCTGGGAGAGGTTGTTATGCTATAAGAAGCCTGGTCAATTACCAAATTGAAGCTCTTGGTTGCTCGCATCCAATAGAAGTTGTGGATTTTCTCAATATCACGCCGTCCGCTGGCCAGGATAAAATCCATCACATGCGATGGCAAATCACGCCTTCCAACGTTGTCCCGAACTATGTCTTTGATCTGCCCAACGTTCATATTAATCCTCTTCTCGTCTATTGCCTATTCGCCTACCAACTCGCGGGCTGGAAAGGCCGTAGAAGCCACTTACCTCGCGGGCATGTCCCACAGCCCGGCGGCCCGGTAGCCTAAAGGCTGTGCGCTGATTTGGACTTTGCTGCCCCGGATCAGCCAAAATGACAACTTCGGCTACTATCTGAAAAGCGTCATTCTGGAATGCATTCGTTTGGAATGCTGTTTGGTCAGGCATTAATGTCCCTAGGCATTATACAGCAGCTTGTTTGCCTTCGATAGTGATAGTCAAAGCAGTAGCGGTGTTGCTTCCGCCAACGAGGAAATCCGTAGACAGCATCTTGAGCCTGCCATACCAATCATATACGTCGTTGGCTGCTATGCTCTTGCCATTCCACAATTCAGTGCCAGCGGCGTTTGCGCCAGTAGCGCCAAGCCACAAACTGAATGTAGCTGCCGAGCCTGTTTTGTTGGCAACGTGAATATGATTGACCTCATCATAAATGAGGGCTGATGTTTGATTGTAGACGTTGGTTGTCAGGGTGGTCGTCAAGGCCACTGGACCAACTGTTCGTACTAGTTTATCTGCCATTTTTGTCTCCTTCTATGATTTGTACTCTACTATAATCACAGCACCGGCTGCGCCTGCTCCACCAGTCGCGCCAGGCGATGTGCCTCTTGACGCTGCCCCACCACCAGCGCCTCCATAATTCCCACCTGCGCCTCCGCCGCTTGCCGCATCATCGGCCCCCTGTAATCCACCTGCTCCACCACCTCCAAGAGGGTTACCACCACCTGCTCCACCCGCAGGACTATTTGTGTCACCGTGCATAGAGCCAGACACACCAGATTGGCCTTTTGTTTTGATATTTCCAGTTCCAATGCTGTCATCTCCACCACCACCTCCGTTACCTATTGCGTTTACTGCTCCAGTTCCGCCAGCGCCCCCTTTTGCTATCACCAAAGTGCCAAGAGAGGATTCTCCGCCCGCGCCCCCATTACCACCTGTTGCCGCTCCAGCACTTCCTGCCGCGCCTACAGTAATAGTTTCAGTGGCTCCTAGCGCAGATGCCATTAACCACGATTCACTATAAGCACCACCACCGCCTCCTCCCCCTGATGCTGCTTGACCAGAAGAATTGGTATCTGCTCCTCCACCGCCTCCCCCACCTCCGACAACCCTTATGCAGGCGAATAGAAGATCAGAAGGTTTAGTCCAAGTCCCATTGGCCGTGGCTACGGTAATTGCTATTTCAGTGGTGGCAGTTGCGCTTCCTGCACCAGCAGGGCCTGGAACTACCATTGGAAATTCAGGCTCATCGGCATCCATTCCTGGAGGCCCAATTTGACCTGCCGCCCCAGTGGCTCCAGTAGCTCCAGCCGCACCATCTGCTCCATTTGCGCCTGTAGCTCCTGTGTCACCCTTCTGCCCAGGAACTATCCAAGGGTCGTCAGGAGATTCGGGTTCGACAAATACTGAAAGCCCAATAGGGCCTTGAATGCCCTGAGCACCCGTTGCACCAATTGCGCCAGTATCGCCGGTGAGGCCCTGCGGACCAGGAACCACAAATGGATCATCTGGTGCGTCAGCATCCAGGCCAGGTGGTCCAATTTGGCCTTGTGGACCCTCAGCGCCTATAGCACCCACAGGTCCTATAGGACCTTCTGGACCTTCTAGCCCTTCAACGCCTACAGGACCCATAGGACCTATAGGACCTATAGCGCCCGTAGCGCCAGTGGCACCGGTAGCGCCGGTTAAACCAATAGGACCAGGAATCGAACTATCTTCGCCATCTTCACCATCAAGCCCTGGAACTCCGGGAATGCCTTGTGGACCAGGAATTGCGGGTGTTAGGTGGTCAGAATCAGTGTGAAATCGTGAGTGGTGTTGATCTTCAGCTACATCACTTAAATCGGTGTGTTTGTGGGCATTAGCCAATGTCCGCACACCATGTTGAACATCGCTTATGATTCCACTAACCTTAGTAGTTGGGACCGTGATTTTTGTAGTGGTGTGGGGAGCAACGTGTGTGTCTGCAATGCTGTCAGCCTCAACCGAATGCGGATCATTCCAGTCGCTTGGCCGTACAAGATCGTTGTTTACGCCATCCGGGATGGTGGAAACTTTTAGATGCTTTACAGCCACAGAAAACTCCTACCGCAGAAATGTGAGATAACCGCTTACGGCAGAACCAACACCGACCATCCAGGAGCGCCAACGCTCCAGAGAGCCTATGCGATCCGAGTTTGCTTTCAACGAATCTTTAACCTCAACTACAACTAAAATCAAATCATCGAGTTTTTGGTCCATGCGTTCCAGTGTTACACGCTCGTTTTTTGCCATACTACACCGCCTGCCTCTCAGCATAGAGGTAAACGCTCATGGTGTCCGCACTGCCTGAGAGCGTGCCTGCGATGCTTAGGCGCACACTCGGTGATTCCGGCGACACGTCAACCGAATCACCAGTTGTCGAGAGCGCAGTTGTAAGATCATCCCACGTAGTTCCGCCATCCAACGACCGTTGTAGTTTAACTGCAACGCTCGTGTAGTTGGCAAATATAACCTGCAAAGTCAGCTTTCTAATGCCAACAGTGTCGAACGAAATGCTTGTATTAGGGGTACTCAGGTCCGTCTCATCGGCAGACGCAACCTTAGTAGGGCCAGCATATACTACCCCAAAGTTCTTTTTCCAATTGCCCAAACGCGCTGTTACTAGTGCTGCCATCTTTCCTCCTT
>ERZ1292623.1829-Hain-H51-01um-R1-1829-length-19852-cov-22_pt2 | contig 13732 bp, 21 predicted proteins | sample MGYA00564398_ERZ1292623 | MGnify/ENA primary metagenome ERZ1292623 (study PRJEB36523, sample SAMEA6512633) | groundwater metagenome | collected 2019-01-07 | study: AquaDiva: Metagenomics assemblies of 32 groundwater samples
TCAAGGATAGAGGCAGTGATGTCTGGGTCGAGGCGTGCGTCTACGTCGATGCCCAAGTCACTTGGGTAGATGTTTGCGCGTACGCCACACCCTACTTCGCACCACACCTGTTCTCTCTGTGTTGGATAGAGCGAGCGGATAAAAGCCCTGCGATCGTTGGCCATCTCCAAGACATGCTCTTTGTTGCGCTGCCAGTACAAGAGGCCGCCCTCGCCCACATAGAGGCGAGAGGCGACTGGATCGTTGGGGATGATCTTGTTCATGTTAGTCTGCTCGCTTTCTGTCAGGCCACGCCCTGGCGCGCAGAGCATCCTCCAGGGCATGTCGAAGTTTGTCGGCTGGAGCAAACTCGATGTTCTTCAGAATCCAATAGGCAATAACCTCTGGCATCGTACAATCCTGGGACCTGAGGGTAAAGAGTTGCTCACCGTTGGCTTTCCCCTTTTCAAAACAGCCATGGTCGTTGCATGTAAACCTGGTTGCCCTCGGCTTAGTACTGCTCATTGATGCTCCCATGCGTTTAGTTAGTGGTTAGAGTGTGGCTCCACGCTACCTGGCTCCTGGTAGGAGGCAGGGTGGGTTGGCAGATATGTGGAGCCGCTCCTACTACATAGCGGCCAGTGCATGCAATAGCCGCTATGATCTTTGTATTGCCGCCCGGCATGGCCACAAAGGATGTTGCGAAGCCGCACCCGTAGCAACGAAAGGCAAACCTGACTTGCCCGATCTCAAGGTCCTCGACAGTGGTGATATCTTTGAGATCAAACGCGCCCGTCGCGCTCTCGTCACACTCTGGACAATGGGCCTCTTCCAGGTTGGGGATGCCTGAGATACCTTCAATGAGGCTCATGGTTGTTTTTTACTCCCTTCCACCATGCGTAAGGGTTGGTTGTCGGTCCGACGGCACGTTTCGTAGAGTGGCAACTCACACATAAGAGGGCCATCTTTCCCGTCCTTACCAAGAAAATCTACGGTCTGTTCACAGTGCCTGACCATTAACTGGAATATGCCTGGGGTGGCAGAGTGCACATAATCCGGGCTTTCGTCTGGTGTGTCCAATAGGCGAAAGTGCTTCTCGATGTGGGTGGCACCTAGTGCGACTGCTATGGGAGCAGCCCTAAAACCCATTGAATGATCGGAGAGGCCGACCGAAAAGTAGGAATAGAACTCTTTCATAGCCTGGATAGCTCTCAGGTTGAGTTGGGCATAGGGAGCAGGATAGCAGGCAGTACCATGGAGGAGAGTGATGTGGACAAGTTGGTCTATGATCCTGGCTGTATAGATTGCCAGAGCTATCTCGTCCCAGTGCGCCATAGCTGTACTCAGAACTATTGGCACGTCTAGTTTGGCTGCCTCTCGTATGAGGGCGTGGTATGTAAGGTCGTAGGCACTTATTTTGACCTGGTCGACAATCCCGGTGAGCATCTTGCACGACTCTATGTCGAAAGGCGTGCAGGAGAAAGAGAGATTGTAAAGGTGGGCTTCTCTCCGTAAGACAGGGAGCCAGGAGTAAGGTACCTCGAAGCGCTCCATGTCCGGGACTGGAGGAGCATAGAGCGTAGCGGCCCTGAAAAGCTGAAATTTTACGCCTGTGGCGCCTACATCAGCGGCGACCTGTATGTGCTCGATGGCACTATCGAGAGAACCCATATGGTTACTGCCTATTTCTGCTACATATCTGATATTGTTCACTCTTTCCCTCCTTTCTCTGTAGTTTCGACCGAGGCGTGCTCACGCGATCTCATATAGGACCTATGTGCTGAGGTTGCTGATACGCCAAGTTGCTCACCGATCTCACGGAATGTCCTGCCAGCTTTGCGTAGCTCGACGATCTGGTGTTGTTTCGATTTTACTTCACACGATCGACAATGGTGCTTCATAAAAATGCTGCCCATGATGGATAGACGTTTTGTGGGGGTGAATTATTCAACGCGGCGTCCGTCTATAGTTATATACCACGACGGATGATGCCAGGCAAGCCTGAGGCTACAGTGTAGAGCTGTGGGCTAGATAGAGGGGACTAGATGCGACAATTTGTCAGGGGCGGTCAGACAGTGCAGGTGCCAGATTGGCGAGAGGCGGCAGGGTTGTTTCCCTGTCCAGACATCTTGTGGCAAGGAGTCTGGTCAGAGGTTGCAGACAAGACGAGGCGATCGTGGGATGTATGGGCAGCTACGTATTGTGCGCTCTCAGCGCTCGCCGAGCGTAATCTCCATTGGTACTATGTGGGAGCGCCGCTGTTTGGCATGGCCTATGTGTTATGTGTAGGGCCAACGGGCGGCAACAAACAGTTGCCAGTCGATATTTGCGAGACCTTGGTGCCAGAGAACTACAATAAGCGTGATGGAGTACAGAGTGGTGCAGGGCTCTTTCCCATGCTCGTTGATACGAGTTCGAGGGCAGAGGTAAAGCCAGTCAGGCCAACACTCATGATTATGGACGAGTGGACAAAGCTTATCACAAATATGACTATGCAAAGTTCGACGCTGCTAGACGAGATCAACTCGCTCTTTCACCGAAACAGAAGATGGAACGTATCGAGGTCTGATAGAGAGGGGGGAGGCGGGGATAGAGTGAGTCAGGCGCCAATTTTGTCCATCTTTGGCACCACCACGCCAGAGGCGCTTCTTTCTGATGTAAGTGAACTCATGGTCAATCGGGGGATGCTCAATCGTTATCTTGTGCTCCCTGCTGCAACCAGAGAGTTCGAGTATCGGCCAAAGAAAAGAATGTCCGACCCAACCATTACCCTGGCGCCCCTCAGGCAAGAGTTAATGGCACGATTGACTGGCTATAAATGGGGTGGTGGCGAGTCATACGAGGATGCTTTCTCTGAGGAAGCCATGGCGCTCAATGAAGCGTGGGGAGCACCGTTATTTAGAGACCTGATGGGGCAAAACACCATAGAGGCTAATAGAAAGAAGCGGTTGCATATGTACGCGCACCATATTGCGCTTGTCTCGGCATGGTCAAAGCGGGCATCTAGGGTGGAGGTAGAAGACATGGAGATGGCCATAGCTGTCATTGCCTGCGCTAATCGTTTCATGGATTGGCTCTATACGAACGATGCACTCCCATTGACGACAGTGGAGGTTGGGGATGCAAGGTTGGAGCAAATAGTGCGGGAGCGAATCGCTGATAGACCTTCTTACTATGACCGTGGAAGGTTGAGGGAGAGCTTGCGCCGACAGAACATACCACTCTCGAAGCTCAGAAAGGTCATAGATGTTCTACTTTCACATGGAGATATCATGGTAGACCCAAAGACCATGAAATACGTGTTCAAGGGCAAGGAGGAGGCTGGCAATACCACACAGGCTCCCTCTACATCTACGTCAGAGCGCAGAAACCCCTTTGCGCGCCCTGAGGCATAGGTACTAACTTCACCAAGGAGGTATATATGATGGCCACCAAGCCAGAGCTAGAGGAGTGTAAGTGCGGCGGGGTAGAAGCATTTTGTGTGTGTGGATTCGACTGGTGGAGGGTTGAGGAGTGCAACAAGGGCGACGCCAAAGAGGAGCCCAAGTGCCTGTTATATACCACGCCGGTAGACAATTACTGATTTGCGGGTAGAAAACGGTGGTGGGTGATGCCCGTGCACGAAAGGCATTGCCAAAGGTGCATCCTGGCATGCCACGCATGGCATGAGCAGTGGCTGTGTCTACGAGGTGTAGGGTTTTCACTACGCTCTTCTCTTAGTGCTAGCTAGAGTTAGCATTTGTGTAGTATTTGGTAGGTTATTCACTACACTTTCATGTACGTCTATGCTCTAGTCTACCCCATGCCTACGCCTACGTCCAAGTCTACGTCTACGTCTACGCTCTAGTCTCCGTCTACGTCTATGCCTATGCCTAGGTCTAGATGTAGATACGCGGACCATGAACTCTGCAAGAGATTGAAACGCACCAATGTACCAACTGCACCACCCACATTGATATTGCTTGACTATTTGTTGGTGCGCCAACTGCACCAGACGATCGACTCACAAATCGAACTGCACCAATAAAAATCGCGAGAGGCTTTTGCACCAATATGGTACAGCTCTTGGTGCAAGAAAGTCCAATAGTTTCGCGCGTTTAGGGTTTTTGGTGCAAAGAAAGGGTATATAACACTCTAAAAATATAGATTTATTCATACGCGCGCGTGCGCGTGTGTCTATGTCTACCCCTAGTCCTCTCTATCTCTTAAGAGACGGTATGCAGAGCGTGCACCACCTTGCACCAGGTCCACACCAACCCTGAATGAATAATCTCATGGGGCCTAGCGTCTATGAGTGTATGTGTCGTGCCAATGTGTCCGGTCGCCAAGACAGTGTCCGATTCAGCCAGACACGTAACCCCCTGATATTGCTAAGAGTGTCCAATTCAACCGGACACCCACCCCTGGACACCTAACCAAAAGTGCAACAATATCAATAGCTCGACACATGGCACGCAACGTGCATGTGTTAGAGTAGCAACATAACGAAGGGACAAGGGCGGTTGGCGACCAACATAAGATCTTGGCCCCTGACCAGGCGTCCCTAAAAGTCACATACCTCGCGCAAGGTGCAGACTGAAGCAAGCTGGCGAGGGCTAAACGGCTGACCACCGCGCAAAGCGGTCACTCTTTACCCGAACCCATGGGTACGTAGCCGTGGGCTCAGTTAAGGAGGTAGGAGATGAGATACAAGACAGATTACAGAAAGAGCATGGCGGCGTGGATTACGGACCCTTTGAGTCCGATGTTTGGGCTGCCATTAGAGACGGCCATGCGTGCATATTTCACCGGGCTCAGCGCCAAGGACATGGACGCTGAGGTGAAGCAATACCGCCTGGAAATCGGGCAGGACTACCCTGAGAGCTACCGGGTATCCCGCCGGGCTTTCACGCAGTCACTACTCCAGCTTCGCGAAGCTGGCATTTTGACCATGGACGAGGTTGACGCATTCTCCCTCGACTTTTTGCGCCAGCGCCGCGGTTGCTAATCAACTTTTTCCCGCGCCTGGTTGGGAAAACCAGGCAAGGAGGCACCATGGTACATTTCCACACCGTGTTCCCGCTGCCACCAGGCGAGGATGCTCTTAGGGTGTGCGAGCAGCTCTATCAGATCCAGGTTGTCCTCCAGGGCATAGACACCACCCTGGAGGATATCAACCAGAATCTGGCTGACTTGGTGGCAGCTTTTAAGCCGCGCAAACAGCGCCGGCCCAAGCCAGCGCCGGCCCAGCCCAGTGAACTGACCGATGGCCTTTTCTAACCAACAACACAACCCCTAACCGACCCCAAGGAGGTCTCACGATGGAAGGTCTCATTACGATCACCGGTAAAATGACGGCGGGTTACGATGTGACAATCAGCCTGCCCTGCGAGTTTCTCGACAGGTATACCGCCGAAACCGGCAACCCAGTAGCCGACGAGTTCTTGTGCCCCAATTGGGGCAAGGCCACAATTGAGGACAGGAGCGTCAGGAGAATCGTGAAGAGCTACGCGAGACTATCAATGGCGTACGCTGCTGTCGAGCAGTGTCGGGAGATGATTCTGGACGCGCTCGAAGCGGAGAGCGAGCCGGGACTTGAGGAAACTATAATAATCTCGCTCGACTAGGAGGCTCTAAGATGGCACTACTCATATTGATTCTGTTGGCTCGATTTGGGCCACAATTGGGCCTACGAGAGGCTATCGCTGTCGCTGAGGGTCTACATGCGTGGTTTCCGATCGACATGCTTTGGGAGGGCGCCAGTGATGATTAGGCAGTGCCCTGAGTGTGGCTACAGAATGCGGCTAGTCTTGGTACGTGACCCAGCGAAGGGCACCTTCGACGTGGAAATGTGGGTGTGTCTCGAATGCGGCAATGAACAAGAAGATGAAGGAGAAGAAAATGCCCTGTGATGCAGTACGGATTGTAGCGGTAGACCTTGCTAACGCGGACCCTGTTATCGTCGGCGAGATTCTAATCGAGATGGGCCTTGCTGGCGCCAGTAGCAATACTCAAGTGCTACTTCAGGGCGCCAGTGAACAAGACGTTGCGTTGTTCAAGTCGAAGTATGCACTCAAGTCTGTCAAACGCGCAGCAAAGAAGTTTGGCTGGCGTCTGGAGGTAGACAAGGTTAATCCGCGCAAGCTCAAGTTGCATAGATAGAGTACGAGGCTATACCAAGTGAAACAATTTATTCTAGGCTTAACCATAGGGCTCGCCTTTGCGCTCTTGCTTGTACTGAATGAGCGCAATCGAGACATGACTAACGTCTATCCTATACTTTGGGACACTGGGGATATCACCTGTGAGCATATCCCTGTGAGTGAGATTGAATGGAGCAGAAATGAACTCAATTAACATTGAACTGCTAGAAGACGGTCGTGTCCGTATAACGACCGCTGACTTTTCCGTAGCTACCCATATCTCAGCAGAAGATGTGTTGGCATGGCTGGAAAAAAAGTTAGGCCATGTCGTAGATGAAAAGAAACTGCCCAAGACTAAGCACGAACACCAACACACACACAAGGCGCGTCGCTAGGCGCCTTAACTAAGGAGCTACCCAATGGAACAAGAGATTATTTTGTTGAACCTACAACTCAGGAAACCAGGAACGACCAAAGCCTTGACGAAGGACGAACTAGAGCAGGTCCGTACTGGCGCTCGGGATGCCAGACTAAAGGCGACGAAGCCATTGTTTGACACGAAGCCCGAGTTCGATTCTATTGTCCGATACGATGCGGAAATTGAAGGGAAGCTAAAGAAGCTAGTGCTACCGGCATCGCAAATAATGCGTCCCGGTATCCACCGATGCCCGGGAGGCTTAGCGCAAGAGGTAGATCGTCAGCTCATGGAATGTATGTACCGTCGGCGTGAGCTGGTACAGGTGTTCATGGACAATAGATCGAACGCAGTCGATAGGCGCAATAGCTGGCTCTACAATCAGGGGCTTGGCTTTCTCGCCGATGACCTCTATCTCACAGATACAGAAGTCGAACTTGCCTTCAATATGATTTGGACATTCTTTACCCCAGGGCTATCGGACTCGCTCGGAGATTCTCCGTTGGCCGAAAAGCAGCGCGCTGAGCTACAGGCAATGCAGCGCGCTTCAATGGAGGAATGCCAACAAGCTCTCCGACTGGCATGGGCAGAGTTGGTCGAACGAGCGGCAGATAGATTGCGCGTAGATGAAAGTGGAAAGAAGCTGATTTTCAGAGATTCACTTGTAGAGGATTTACAGGGATTTATTGCTACGTTTGCAAGCAGAAACATTGCGGGCGATGGCGTACTAGAGAAGATGGTAGAGCAGGCACGGGAGATCATGCGCCTGGTGCCAGATGCAGAGAGTCTCCGAAAAGACCTTGACGTGCGTGAAAAGGCACGGCAGACATTTGCCTCGATCGAATCCAGGTTCGAGGAGCAGATGCCTGAAGTAGCACGTAAGTTCAGGCTTGCGGTAGTTCCACAGCAAGAAGCAGCTTAGCTTGTATGTTGCAACCTCCCTGTCTGCGGGCGGGGAGGATGGAGCATATACGCTCCGAAAAGAGGTGTTGTGTATGTCTGTTTGCGACGAACTTTGCAAGGCGCGCAACGTGGGAGTCCCGTTGGTCGCCATAAACACTCAAGAGCCGACGTGGCTCTGCTCGGCTATTGGCGAGCGCATGGTTGGGGAGCAGGGTAGCCCGCCCGTGGTAACGTGGGATTGCCTCCGCGGTTTGCAGGGCGTGGGGCGTGGATCCATGCTATGGGGCTTAGATGCTGGCGTGTTGCAGGATGAAGGACGAAGTGAGGAAAGATTTGTGGGCGACAGCGCCACGGATAGACTGTTCAGTGAGATTGGACAATGGCCGGGCGAGCCCATTGTCATCCTGCTTAACGCTCAGCGCTATGTAGGTATGTATGCGGTAATGCAGGGTATTTGTAATCTGCGCGATGTGCTCAAGCGCAAAGGGGGCATGTTAGTGCTGGTTGGACCCCTCATTACATTGCCTGTCGAGTTGCAACAAGACGTGCTCATGTTGACTGAGCCGCGTCCGACCAGGCAAGAGTTAGCTAAGTTGGCAACCCGGGTTGCGATAGACGCCCGTGCGTCCGGGTTGTCCAACTTCAAGTGGAGCGAAGACGAGGCTACTCAATGTGCGGACAGCATGATAGGCATGGGCGCATTCAGTGCAGAGCAGACTCTGGCGCTCTGTGCGTCTGAGTCCGGGATTGACCATGCCAAGCTACAACAAGAAGCTCGCAAAGCAATCGAACAGACCAGGGGTATCTCGTTCATGAACGGTGCGGGGTTTGATGGCATAGTAGGACTGGAGGCGGCTAAGGGATTCTACTCTCGTCTCATGCGTGGGCCTGACAAACCCCTGGCGGTCGTCTACATAGACGAGATAGACGATGCCATGACAGGGGCGAGCGGAGGAGATCTCAGCGGTGTGTCGAGTGATATGCTTGGGTATCTCTCATCGTGGATGGAGGAGTACCAGGTGGTGGGGACCTTGTGTACCGGCGTGCCAGGTACCGGTAAGTCTACCATTGCTGCTGCCCTGGGGACGGAGTTCAGTGTGCCCGTGATGAAGCTTGACCTGGGTGGCGTGCGGGCAGGCACCGGTGAGGGGTTGGTAGGGCAAGCTGAGATGTTCCTTCGCTTGGCCATACAGAGCATAGAGGCTGTGAGTGAGCCAAGGCGCCTGCTCATGATAGCGACGTGCAACAAGCTGCGCTCCCTGCCTGCCAAGCTGAAGGCGCGACTTGCGCTAGGTTCGTTTTTCTTTGACTACCCCACACCTGGGGCACAAGAGGCGGCCTTTGCGTTGTGGCTAGGCAAGTATGGGTTGCCGCAGCAAGAGCTGCCGCCTCATCAGCAATGGGTCCCGCGGGACATCAAGCAGTGCTGTGAGTTGGCATTCAGGCTACAGTGTTCGTTGGTTGAGGCTGCACGCTATGTCGTGCCGGCGGCGCAACGAGATACCCGTGAGATAGAGACACTGAGGCAAGAGGCAAGCGGGCGCTTTATTTGCGCTGACAAGGGCGGGCTATTTGTGGTGTCCAGTGATGCAGCAGAGCCAGCCAATGCAGTCACCGAGGAGCTAGCGGGGCGCAAGTTCCGCTTTTATCCACAACCCGAGCAACCCATGGTTGAGAAGAAAATGGGCTTTGACCTGGGGGGTGACAAGTGACAGATTTCCTTGTGTGGTGCGGATTCATACTGTTGCTAGCAGGCGCCCCTATTGAGTGTCTTTTAGGGCTATTTGGAGTGTGGTGTGTCGGGCGCGTGGCAATGTGGGTCGTGCAATTGACCCACCCTACATAGCAGAGACAGGCAGGCTGACGTGCGTTCACACACGTCAGCCTGTTCTCTATGTGAATAAAGTGAACAGGGCTGGCGTCTATACACAGGGAGTCGATATCAAAGGTTGGTAGAAAGGGATTACTGGTTGAATGGCGCAATTTGATTGGGCCAGGCAGCAAAAACCTGGAAAGTCACTGGAGTCAGAATTGGCACGCCTTGAGCAGATTGCGCGTAGGGCTGGTTCTGTCGCGCGAGCAAGAGATGCGCTTGCGGGCGAGGACTTGATATATGCCTATCATGTTCTGTGCCGTCTCTACGGTAAGCAAGCTGTCCATAAAGAGTTGTTGGTAGAAAGGAGTTCTTGATGCCGTTTGTATATTACAGCTCGACGCAACAGAAAAAGTTCTCTCTCTGCCCACGCCGCTATTTTTATCACTACTTCACAGACGAAAGAGAGGAAATCGGTGTCCCGGCCATTTATTCACGGGCTGTACTGCATCCCGTCATGCAGGCAGTGCATGGCGAGAATAGCGGGAGGCTTGAGGAGTTTCTACGGGAGCGCTGGGAAGTGTACATTCAAGAGGTTGGGTTTGTAGGAAGCGCGCATGCTGTGTGTACACTACCGTTGGCTGAGAAGGTGGTAATGAAATATGCACGCCTGGCGCAAGCGTGGGGAAGAGAAGGATGGAAGTGCACTGGGAGAGAGCGTGAGTTTGTGCTTGTACCGCCTCTTACACAGCATACAAGCTATAAAACACGCGTAGATGTCGTGTTGGAGCGTGATGGCATGCTTGTGCCTGTTGAGTTCAAATTTACGACCTCTCGATATGGCTTTGATTCACAACTGTGGGCCTATGACCCACAGATTGTAGGGCATGCAGTGTGTGTGCCGAGTGCAGATGTTTGGATTGTTGAGGTAGCAGCCAGCGAGCCGAAAAAAAGCTTGGGCGCTGTTGTAGATGTTGTAGTCAAACCTGTGGGTGTAGGGCGTGTGCAGCGTGAAGAGTGGCTATGGGAGCGTATCGAAGAAGTGACCAGGAGAGATAGCTACGAGGAGAGTGGGAAATGGCAGCGAGTGACTGGTGCATGTCGCGCGTTTGGGAGGCCCTGCCCTTATATAGAGAGGTGTCTGGGAAATGGATAGATCCATGTACTGCCTCTTTAAGTACCACTGGCTAAACAGGCTATGGTGTCGGCTCTTTGGCCACCCGTGGAGAGGATGGATTTCCAAGTACTCGCCGGTTGGTTGGAGTTATCATCGGAGGTGTCGGCGGTGTGATAGGCGAGAGACTGTGAAGGAGGATCTAACAAATGGCTAGATTGCTGTGCCGACTCTTTGGCCACAGGTGGGGGCGGGTGTGGTGGCATACAACATTGGTAGCCCCATTTGAGACATGCAAGCGATGTCAAAGGGATAGAAAAAGTGTCTAGAAAGGCGGTCGAGATCTACACGGATGGGTCATGCCTAGGGAATCCTGGACCTGGGGGGTGGGCTTTCCTGGCATTGCGGAATGGGCGTGAGGTAACAGGGCGAAGTGGCTCGCAGGCAGAAACGACCAATAATCGTATGGAGTTGCAGGCAGTGCGGGAGGCGCTGCTCTGGGTTCGTCCAAGCGATGATGTGATAGTACGATCTGACTCGCTGTATGTTGTCGGTTTGTTTACACGCGGCGACGTGGCGCGTGCAAACTTAGACATGGTGGGCGCGATACGACGGTTGATGGTTGGAAGGCAGGGAGAGGTGTGGTTTGAGCATGTTCATGGCCACAATGGGCAGGTGTTCAATGAGAGAGTAGATCGAGCGGCGCACCAACAGGCAACCCTCTTAAAAGAAAGGAGCGTAGAAGAAGATGACAGACCCAACGGATAGCATTATTATCCCTATCACACGCAACATAGGTGTCTCCATCGGCGCCGGGCCTACCCCTACCCCTGTCCTTACTAATGGGGGAGTGGGTAAGCGGTTCCTCAAATTGCTCGTGGCAGGTGCGCCAAAGTCGGCAGGCAAGACGACATTTGGGTTGAGTCTCCCCAGCAATAATAAGCTCGTTTTGAGCTACGATCTTGGTGGGGTGTTTGCGCCGCCGGGTGTAGATCCGGCGTCTATTTGGGAGATTGAATATCCTCCCGCCGATCCTAAGATTCACAACTTTGCAATGGACCCTAAGACAAAGCAGCAAGTTGAGCTGTTCGATGGCAGATGGGGGCGGCCTATCAATGTCGCGGATCGTATCTTTCGTGATGCAGAGGAGATTCGAGACGCATTCAGGCAGGGTCGGCCTATCAAGATAGGCGAGCAGGAGATACCACTCCCTGACCTGCTCCTGCTCTCTGGCGTAACAGAGTTTAAGAACATAGCACTTGACTATGTGTTGGGTGTTAACAAAGTGAGTGATCCGACTGACTTTGAGAATAGATATATGGCATGGACCATGCGCTCTGACAAGATGCGAGCGCTCTTTAACATGCTCATTCCATTGCCTTGTCATGTCGTGATTGAATGCTGGGAGAATGACGAGATCAAGAACAACGTGCCGACGAGTAGGATATTGCCCGATATTGGTGGCGGGTTGGACTACTCGATAGCTGGGAAAATGAGTGCTGCTGTGAGGTGCTATTACGAAGCTAATAAGTGGTGGGTGCAGGTCAAGAGTGACAACATCAGACAATGGATTGGCGTTCGTGGCAAATACGATGTAGTAGAAAAGATTGACGTTACTATCAATCCCAAGAATCCGGTGAGTCCATTCGAGCGGGCGCTCGGTTACATGCTAGGGGAGGGAGAGGTCAGACAAGTGATGAGAAGAATCTAGAGTGCGTGAATAAACAAGCATGGGGATACGTCTGTAGAGAGAGAGCATTTTTAAGAAAGGAGAACATAGATAATGTCAGTAGCACCAGAGATGGGTGGAATAGACACGTCTGTTGGCGTGGAGGAGTTGGAGTCTTTTGAAGCCCTACAACGCATGGCCGGCTCGACGGAGAAAGTTGTTGACCCACGTATGGGCAGGCATGATGATGCAACATTCATGGGCGCAGCTGCAGTGCAGGGAGAAAGTGGAAAGTTGTGGGTAGGCGTTACGTGGGCCAATTTGACCGACAGCGCAGGGGAGATGTTTGAGTTCGTCGATAGGGTGTTTTTGCCCGTGCCTGAGGATCTTGCCTTCCAGAAACTGCGCTTCATGGAGTGCCTTAAGGCACTCGAAGTAATACCAAACAAATACGACCAGGCCATGTACTTCCCCGAGTTAAAAGACGCTCAGGCGTTGGCGGCCTACATGACTAAGGTTGCCGGCGGACAGCAATTCACTATCACGCTCACTATGTCTACTGGTGGATTCGTCAATTGTCGTGTGCGACGGCGTCCACGTAGCAAGTAGCAAGGCTTGGCGGCACGAACACTCCAACTGTGTGCGCCAGGGGGCAGGCAGCTCCCTATTTGACCAGGGGGTTGCCTGCCGCGATAACCTGTCTATTTGAAAGGAGCAACATATATGGCGAGACAAAAGAATAGGAAGGCGCTGAAGGTAGTTGATTTGATAGACTGCCTGTCAAACGAGCTACGGGTGCGCGTGTGGCAGACTATCAATAAGCTGCGAGAGGATTTCAGCTCTGACAGAGAGGCTTTGACATGGGCGGTGCGCTACATGGAGGCTGCACGCCAGGACGCGCTACCTCCAGTGTCCAGACTCGGGCGTAGCAAAGAGGCCGTTCGCAAGGGCGTAGCAGAGAGCAAGGGTGCAATGTCGTCGAGTCCAAGAGACAGCCAGGCATCCCAAGGTGAAGAAGATTCTACAAACTGAATCAGGGGCTGTGAACAGTATGATTTTGCTGTATTGGATCATAGAAATACTGGGGGTGTTGACAGTTGGATTGGTGCTGCTCTGGGTGGTGGTGTTTCTCATGCTAAAAATCAATGGCCTTGTAAGAGGTGGAAAGTGAGCTTGCAGACTGAGTGCCCCGCGACATGGCGCGCAGGGAGTAAGGTGTGCGTGCTTGGTGAGGCTCCTGGCGAGGAAGAAGTAAAGCAAGGCGAGGGCTTTGTTGGGGCAAGTGGCCGACTGCTCAACAAGATGCTCGCTGCTGCCGGGTTGGGGCGTGCTGAATTAAGCCTGTGCAATGTCGTGCGACGGCGCCCCCTCGACTTTGCGGCGGCCTTTTATACCGGCAAGGGCAAGCGGCAGCAGCCGACCGAAGAGCTGCTTGCCTGGCATGAGCTGCTGCGTGAAGAGACACAGGCGTGGGTGACGGGGGGCGGAGGGAGGGTAGTGGTGGCATGCGGGAATGAAGCCCTGGCAGCAATGATGGGGCTTCGTGAGATATCGGTGCGCCGAGGGTCTCTGTATAAATGCCAGTGGGCGGATGTGTGGGTCGTGCCCATGCTCCACCCGGCGGCGATTCTGTGGGGCGCCCTGTGGCAGGAGATAATGGTATCGGTGGAGTGCTGCCTCAAGCGTGCCAGGCGGTTGGCCGGCGGGTGGGAGCCAC
>ERZ1292623.3339-Hain-H51-01um-R1-3339-length-13732-cov-7_pt1 | contig 13732 bp, 16 predicted proteins | sample MGYA00564398_ERZ1292623 | MGnify/ENA primary metagenome ERZ1292623 (study PRJEB36523, sample SAMEA6512633) | groundwater metagenome | collected 2019-01-07 | study: AquaDiva: Metagenomics assemblies of 32 groundwater samples
AGATCGACAAGGTCACCCCCTATTTGGTCAGTACCTCGCGGGTGCGCCCAATGGCATCCTGTCAGTCAGGTTCCAAGATGGGTCGGTGATGACCTACGAACTTTGGAATCCCGTTGGCGAAAAGCCGACGTCGGTGACAGAGAGTGGGCCTTCGTGGAAGATCGAAGGTCACCATGTGGTCACTGCCAGCGAGAAGCCGGAGACTCGGATCGTGAAGATCATCGAGACGTGGGCTCGTCCAACCGTTCTTCTTAATGTAACTTCTATCGGGGATATCATATTCGACGTTATGGGCATTGTGCAAGATGGCGGTGTCTCATTCGAACGCCCTACCTCCATGGAAGTCATCCGGTTGGGGCCGGATGGTAAGACAGCGGAAAGTGGGACGGTCGTGTTGAATACCACTTCCCCGCCAACACTTCGGGTGGATGCGGGACAATATCGTATTCGCTTCAATTGGGTAAAGTTCGGCCAGCCGAACACCCTTTACGACGGTCCCGTTAACGCGGAAAAGGGCTGAAAAAGCCCACACATTGACTTTAGAATCACAAAACTGCAGAGTGCTCAGCCACGAGACTCTGCGGTTTTCTTTTTATCTTTTTATGCAATAGTAATAGCTTTTTGAGGAATGATTTTATCTAATAGTACAAGTTTTTTATGATAACCAGACACGGAAAACTAAATCCTGCAACACAGAAATCTTTACCAATGTTGCACTAATCATTGCTCTTCTCTCAAAGTTATCCCCAATTTTATCAAAAATTCATTATTTTTTTATCAGGATTTCATCTCGGTTTGATAGTCTAAAGAAGTTCAAGTCTTTAATAAAATAATTATTTCTTCCTATGGGGGTGCTATGTGGTATAGAATCCCTTTTCGTCAAATGGAATTTGCGGGTTCGACTCCCGTCACCTCCACAGGGAAAAGTAATTATTCACATATAATGTCTTGACTTTAAAATGCAAATAAATTAGTATATAAGAATTGACGAGAAGGGATTATCTACATAGTAGATTCTGCAAAATTCCGCATGCGAATGCGGTTTTTTGTTGGGTTTTTCGAACATTGCCCTTTTTTGAAATATAGTATATAGTATTGCCACTATGTCACAGATTCAACTTATACAAATCAAGAATAAAGAAACAGGCGAGATATATATGACTCGCAAGAATAAGAAAAAAGTAGAGAGAAAAATAGAACTCAAGAAATACAGCAAATCCCTTAGAAAACATATTACTTTCAAAGAAACGAAGAAATAGAAGGATAGCCTTTAAGGGCGATTGGTGAAGCGGTATCACAAACCTCTCCAAAAGGTTTATCGGGGGTTCGATTCCTCCATCGCCCGCAAATTATTTCTGCATTATCCAATCAATCTTTTTATTTCTCTTAAACCATACCATTTGCCTTTTAGCATAATGTTCTATTTCTTTCTCAAGTCGTATCAACATTTCTTCTTTGGAAATCAAATGTCGAAGGTATCTAGAAATATATCTATATTCAAGACCAAGTTCTTCCATCCTTTCCCAAGACAGACCATTTTCGTGGAGTTTCTTCACCTCATCGATCATCCCCATTTCCATGCGCATAATCAGGCGATTATGTATTCTTTGTTTCATTTTTAAAGCAGGGAAGTTCAACCCAATCCAAGTCACATTATATGGCGACTTATTCTTAATCGGTTTCGTGACTTTTCCTAAAGCTTTTGCAATTTCAATAAATCTAATCAATCTCTGTTTATTATTCTTCTCTGAATTATTCAATTTTATTGCAAATTTCTTATCCAATTTTTCCAATTCATTGAAGACTTCTTCGACATTTCTCTTAGACAACCTCCCTCTAAGCTTCTCATCATGAGGTACATTTGGATATGAAATATCATTTACAACAGCGTCAATATAGAAACCAGTACCGCCACAGATTATAGGTAATTTCTTTCTTTTTAATATATCTTTAATCGCTTTTTGAGCAAGGATTTTATATTCTTCCACATTGAATTGTTTTTTCGGATCGGCAACATCTAAAAGATGATGTGGAATACCCTTCATTTCTTCCTTTGTAATCTTTCCAGTACCAATATCAAGCCCCTTATAGACCTGCCTAGAATCAGCAGAGATAATCTCGCCATTGTATTCGAGGGCACATTCTACAGCAAAGTTGCTTTTACCCGTTGCCGTAGGACCTGTGATTATCACTATTTTGCTTTTCATCTTTCTAATGTACAATATAAGAGGATAGTTTTGCAACCACATGAACTCACCACATATCTATGTAGACGTAGCTACACTCAATCAGCCATCAGAAAGGTTGATTGATGTTCAACCACAACAGATGGAATTCTTCTCTCTTCGAGGCACTAGAGAAGAAGATCAAAAACCATCTGAAACGTCTCAAACCATCATAGTAGGCGAATATTTCAGAAGTTTGCAAATTCGAATTAACTAACACGAACACCCCCACCTCCCATCACCGACTTCTTCGGGGAAAGGTGTTTTTTTGTGCCAAGGGGGAGACTCGAACTCCCATGAGATTGCTCTCGCAGCATTTTGAGTGCTGTGCGGCTACCGATTACGCCACCTTGGCCTCACTATCAGTCTACTAAATTTCCCGATTTTGTAAATGATAAATGTAATGCTAAAATATTAGCATGAAAGAACAAACACAATCACCTTACTTTGGTGACTCAATATTTTGGATAGAAGTCGAGAAGATAAAACCGAATCCTTTTCAGCCTAGGAGGGAGTTCGATGAAGCGAGACTTAAGGATCTTTCTGAATCAATACGCATGTATGGAGTCCTTCAACCACTTGTGGTGACTCGAAGGGAATTTGAAAAAGAAGATGGCGGGCTGGCTGTAGAATATGAGCTTATAGCGGGCGAACGTCGTCTGCGCGCATCGAAGCTTGCCGGGCTTCAGCAAGTCCCTGCACTTATTAGAAATGGTGAAGAAAGCGATAGGATGAAACTAGAGATAGCAATTATCGAAAACCTTCAACGTGAAGATATAAATTCAGTAGATCGTGCTAGAGCCTTTTCTAGACTTGCAGAAGAATTCGGAATGAAGCATATTCAAATAGCAGAAAAAGTGGGGAAAAGTAGGGAATATGTTTCCAATACATTACGCATACTTACTTTGCCAGAAGAAATCTTAAATGCACTTTCTGAAGGGAAAATATCTGAAGGACATACAAGACCTCTCCTTATGCTTATCGATAGAAAGGAAGAGCAGACTGTTCTATTTAAAGAAATTATAATTAGAAAAATAACCGTTCGAGAAGCGGAAGCATTTGCCCGCAATATTGCAAAGGATAAAGTCAGAAAGAAATCATTACTCGATCCTGGACTTGCAGAGCTTGAACAGAAATTCAAAGATGCATTGGGTACTAAGGTCTATATAGAGAGAAGAGAAAATGGAGGAAAGATTATGATCGATTTCTTCAATGATGAAGATATTAGAACAATTTTAAAGAGACTTTTAGTTACATCTGGTATTGCGACTTATAGAGATTCAAAAAAGATATCAGAATCAACACCTCTTGAAGTTTCAGAAACTCCCGAAACTCCTATGGATGATCGTTCGCCAATAGAGATTTCAGAAGAAGAAAATACAGAGGATCTTTATTCTATAAAGGATTTTGGGGTTTAGGGTTTGATTTTATATAACTTCAAAATGTCTAATTATTACATAAAGACAAAGAATATTTTTGGAGTGAATGTAATTTTTACTGAAAAACAAAGAGAAGAAAAAATGTTGAAGCATCCAGAATTACGACAAGAAAGCTTTGCTGACAGGATTAAGAAAACAATAGAAAATCCAGATTTTATTTATCAAGATTTATCTGACAAAAGGAGATCCGTTTATTATTCCAGAGAATATGCAATTGATTCAAAAATAGTGTATACTAAGATCATCTTAAAGAATGGTAATAAAGAATGTTTCGTAATTACTGCTTATCGGCCTGATTATGTAAAAGAAAGGTCAAAGACTAAATTATTATATGGAAAAGACAATGAATAAAATATTACAAAAAAAGCAGATAATTGAAGCTGTTAAAAATATTCCTATCATTGCTGAAAAGGAGCAATGGGTAATTACTCTTGATAAAGAAGAAGGTTCACTATTTTATTCTCCTAAAACCATTCCAAATAATAGTAGTTTACACCAAATTACCGATGAATATTCAGTTTATTTTGATAAAAAGTTTCGACCAAAAGGTGTGATGATTGAATGCTATGGACAAAATTTTATTAAACATCATAAATCATTTCAGAAATTAAGTCTAGAGGTTTTTCAAAGTAATAAAAAAATAGACGTTGCCGATTCTAAGAAAAATAAAGATAAACAATCCATATTTAAAGCATTACTTGAATCAACCTTAATAAAAGAAATTGGAATGGGTATGATTGTGTTTTGATAAAGGTAGATATCCTAAATTAGTAAAAAAAGCACTTGCATCACGGTTTTTCATTTTGCAAATGCTTTGTTTCAGCCTCCTACATTTCAGATGGAGCCTAAAATTATCTTAGTTCTTTCCACCGTGACCTTGTAGATAGCTAGCTCCTTCTTTGCTTTCTCGAGCTGCCTGGCAAGCTCCAATTTGTCAGGTGCGACTTTCTTCAAAGCTTCCTCGGCCTTGTAAGCCCTCAGCTCGAGAGCCTCAATTCTTCGCATGACCACAGCTTCATAGTCATGGTTTTCATCTTCACTGGGTTCTCCTTCGAGGAGGTTCTTAGGACACAGTCCATGAATGGGGTCTAACCCAAGAGGACCCCCAGATCTTGATGGCCCTGCCCAGCACCCACATCCGTAGGTGCAATCACCAGTTCCATCATTCTCCTTGAGGTAAGAATGTGGTCCGTATTCTTTACGCTCGCATCCGTTTGGCATATTGTGCCTTTCTTTTTAGTTTTTACTGCTTCGTGCTGTTTCGGTTTTAGATACTACACTTTTTATTTAATTTCTGCAACTTTAGTTGCAAATCTACCCTTCCTCACAGCTTTTGGTTTATTAAGAATTTCAATTGCTCTTTCTAAAGTAATATCGTAAGGATTATCCCCATTTTTTTCTTTTATTGATCTGAAATCTTTATCATGGACTATGTATGGACCGAAACGGCCGATATTTGCAGCGATTTCTTTTCCGGTAGGAGGATATATTCCAAGTATTCTCGGTAAGCTTAAATATTTCAATGCATTTTCCATACTAATATTTGAAAGATTCATGCCTTTTGGAATTGAAGCCATACGTGGTTTTATTGGTATTGGTTCACCTTTTTTTCTGCGACCTTTTACTCTAGGAGCTCTTTCACCTAGCTGTACATAAGGACCATATTTGCCCACAAGCACGAAAATAGGGAGACCTGAAGTCGGATCTATACCGATTGGTTCATCCTTCTTTATTTCTGTACCATCCATCATCAATGCTCCTTCACAGTCTGGATATGTCGAACAAGAAAGGAATTTACCATTTCGTCCTAGTTTGATTATCATATCTTTACTACATTTAGGACATTTATATTTCGCATCTGCATCTCCGAGATTTGTAATCTTGGCTTCTTTTTCCATTATCTTTATTTCTTTTGCAAATGGAATATAGAAATCCTTCAGAGTTTTCAGATATTGTTTATCGCCATTTGCAATATCATCTAGAGAATCTTCCATTTCTGCTGTGAAGGAATCATTTATATATTTCATAAAATTTGCTTCAAGGAATGAAGAGACAACATCCCCTGTATCTGTCGGCTTCAATGCTTTATTTTCCTTTTCAACATACCCTCTATCTTCTATAGTCTTCATGATAGAAGCATAAGTAGATGGGCGTCCGATACCTCTTTTTTCAAGTTCTTTTATAAGTCCAGCTTCACTATAGCGTCCTGGAGGCTGTGTGGCTTTCTCTTCACTCTTTATATCTTTAAGATCTAATTCATCACCTTTTGAGACCTTAGGAAGTTCAATATTTTCACCGTTTGCATCTGGATCTGCGGAAAGCCATCCTGGAAATATTATTCTAGAACCGTTTATTTGAAATTCTGGTATTTTGTTTTCTTCTGCATCCTTTTTTAAACTCTTAATATTTGAAGTAATTTTTGTTCTTAAGAGTTCTGCATCAGCCATCTGTGAGGCGACTGTCCTTTCCCATATAAGTCTATAAAGCATTTTCTGTTCACTATTTATTCCACATTTCTCCATATTCATATGTGTGGGGCGAATAGCTTCATGAGCTTCTTGAGCGTTTTTACTTTTCTTGGCATATGTGCGGAATTGCAAATAGTTTTTACCATATTTCTTTTCTACTACTCCCGCTATTTGTCCAAGGGCAACCTGACTCAGATTTGTACTATCTGTACGCATATATGTAATATGTCCAGCTTCATAGAGTCTCTGTGCTATAGACATAGTACGAGAAGGAGCGAAGCCGAGGCGAGAGCTAGCTGTTTGCTGAAGTGTGGATGTGATGAAAGGAGCTCTTGGAGAGCGTTTGATCGTACTTTCTTCTACACCAGTCACTTCCCAGTCATTTTCTTTTCCTAATTTCAAAATTTTTTCAACGATTTTGAAATCAGTCGGTTCTTCCGAACATGTAAATATAAGTGAAATTCCTTTCTTCGTTTTCAATTCAGCCGTGATAATCCAGAAAGCATGGGATTTGAAAGCGCGTATTTCTCTTTCGCGTTCCATTATTATTCTTAAAGCAGGTGATTGTACACGCCCTGCAGAAAGTCCATAACGTACTTTCTTCCATATAAGTCCAGATAGATCATAGCCGACAAGTCTATCAAGTACTCTTCGTGCCTCCTGTGCCATGCGTAAATTCTCATCTATTCCGCGAGGATGCTCCATAGCTTCAAGCACGGCTTCCTTAGTAATCTCATGAAATACCACGCGCTTGGGATTCTTAAGATGTGTAGCTTCGGCAATATGCCAAGCTATAGCTTCTCCTTCGCGGTCGGGGTCTGTCGCCAATATTACTTCATCTGCTCTATCTGCAAGCTCTCTTATTTCTTGTACAACTTTTCCTTTTCCAGGAGAAATCTCATAATGGGGAATAAAACCACCTTCTATGTCTATAGCTTTTTTGTTGCTTTTCGGCAAGTCTCGAATATGTCCAACAGAAGCTTTCACTGTATATTTCCCATCGAGGTACTTGGAAATTGTTTTTGCTTTTGCTGGAGATTCGACTATTAATAATTTCATATGTTTTATAAGTATTACACGAGAAAGGGGAAGGTGGCAAATTTCTGTAGTCAAAAAGTCAATATTATGATATCTTAATATTGAAAGGTTTCTCTTATTAGTTTAATTTAAATATATGGATAATTTTACAAAAGGAGGTGGAGATGATAGAGGTTCACGAGGACCTGTAACTATGCACAGTGCTATCTGTAGTAGTTGTGGTAAAGCTTGCGAAGTGCCATTTCAGCCGACTGGTGATAAGCCAGTGTATTGTAGAGATTGTTTCGCTGGAAGAGCTGCAATGGGAGGAGATCGGTCAAATAGATCGGATAATAGACAAGGTCAAAATCAGAGGCCAGATCAGAGAAAAGATCGTGGGAATTTCAAATCGAATAATTCACAAGGTGGTGGAAATAACAATGAATTAAAAGGGCAATTAGAGGCAGTGAATTCTAAGCTTGAAAGATTGATCACAGCAGTGCAGGCATTGGCTACTACTCTCACTCCAGTTAAAAAGGTTACAAAGAAGGCGACAACAAAGAAAGCTAAATAGGAGATAAGTCAAATATATGGAAAATGATCCTATTCAAAAAGTAGAAAAAGTATTTAGAGAAATCCATGATAAAAGTGGAAAACATATTCAGCCAGTTCTACGTCGATATCCTTTACTCTTTATTTTTCTAACCGTTTTCAGTGTTTCAGCCACTATGCATGGATTTGATCGTTTTTCAGATCAGATAGGGCTTTTTTCTGAACATCCAATTTATTTAATACTTTCTGGAATAATTGTCTTATTTCTTACTGGTATGCTTTACAAGGTATTGGATAGGACTGGATAAAGAGCTTTTTATTTCACCATAAACTTCCCATTACTTTCCTCTATCAAACCAGAAATTTCTAAAGAAGAAAGTGATTCGTTTATATTTTTTGCTGATAATCCACTTTTTAAGATAAGTTGTTCTGCTGTATGTGATTCTATTTGTAAAAACTCTACTATTTTCTTTTCATTTTCACTTAAATTTATAAATAGACTTGGCTGTATGCTTTTTGTTTCTTCTTTCTTTTTTAATCCAAGCATTTCTAGAATATCATCTGAACATGTAATCGGTGTAGCACCGAGTCTTATAAGCATATTTGGTCCTTCTGAAAGCGGTGAGAATATTTGGCCAGGCACAGCACCGACATCGCGATTGTATTCTGTTGCAAGTTTTGAGGTGATAAGTGTACCTGATTTAAGTCTTGCTTCTATGACAAGTGTGGCATGAGAAATCCCTGCCATCAAGCGATTACGTTTGGGGAATGTCCAATCAGCTCCTGTTTGCATCATTTCTAATTCTGATAAAAGAGCACCACCAGAATAAACTATTTCCTCTGCTAATCTTTTATGAGATGGCGGATAGAGAACATTAGGATCAAGTCCTGATCCTGGAAAAGCGATAGTCTGTAACCCTGTTTCCATAGCTGATCTATGTGCAATACTATCTATTCCCAATGCCAATCCTGACACTATACATATATTGTATCCCCTAAGGCCAGAAATTAGCTTTTTACAAGCTTCTTCACCATAGCTTGAATATTTCCTAGCTCCGACAATACAAAGAATTTTTGCATCTTCTTTTGGTAATTTTCCTCTTATAAAGAGTTTCTCTGGAGGATCATCGATTTCTTTCAATAAATAGGGAAGTTCTGATTTATTTAATGTATATATGTTTTCCATAGTTTAAGCATAACAAAACAAGATAAAATCCTGATAAAGAAAATGATGAAGTTATCCACAGATTTAATTGACGGTGAACAATCGTTCACCTATACTATATACATCAATTAAACAAAAACCAAAATGAGTAAAAACACCCTAAAAAAAGAAATTCATAAAGAAATAAAAAATATCAATACACTTATTGATATGAGAATTATAAAGGGTCTCTCCTATAAAGATCTTTCACGTCGTCATAAATTCCTCATATCCCAGCTAAATTCTTTAGCTTTGAAGCAGACTATGAAGGTAAGAGTTCCTATAAAGACGCAGAGTAATGGGCCAATAGGTGGATTCATTGAAATACTTGGTCGATATGCATCTACATTTATATTTTAATAATAAAATGAATAAAAACTATAGACAAAAAATTGTTTCCTTCTATACATCAAGAAAAAGAATGCCGAGCTATCAGGAAATTATGGATTTACTCGGATTCAAGTCGAAAAATGCGGTGTATAAGCTTGTGAACAAGCTGGTTGCGGAGAATGTTCTTATAAAAGATCCACAAGGTAAACTTTTACCTAAAAAACTTAGAAATGAAACTCCAATTCTGGGATTGGTAGAAGCTGGACTTCCGACTGTTGCAGAAGAAGAGCTTCTAGATACTATGAGTTTCGATGATTATCTTATAAAAGACGCATCTAAGACTTTTATATTAGAAGTAAAAGGGGATTCAATGATAGAGGAAGGTATAAAAGAAGGAGATCTGGTAGTTGTGGAGAGGAATAAAGATCCTAAAGACGGTGATATAGTCATAGCACAAGTTGATGGTGGGTGGACAATGAAATATTTAAGGAAAAAAGATAATAAGCCTATATATCTTGAGCCTGCTAACAGAAAATACAAGCCAATACATCCAGAATATGAGCTTAATATAGCCGCAGTGGTCAAGGGAGTGATTAGGAAATATTAAAATGTTTTGGTATTATATATCCTATGTTGGATATAAAGTTTATAAGAGAAAATAAAGATATAGTACAAGGAGGGGCAAAGAAAAAGCATATCGATATAAAGCTCGATGAGCTTATAGACTTTGATGATAAAAGAAAGGATATATTAGCATCTATTGAAAAGAAAAGAGCAGAACAAAATACAATAAGTGAAAAGATTGTGAAAGCTTCGGAAGAAGAAAGGCAGAAAATGATTTCAGATATGAAAGTAGTCAAGGATTCCTTACAAAAAGAAGAGGAATTTCTGAAGGAAATAATGAAAAATTGGCAGACACTTATGCTTAAAGTGCCGAATATTCCAGATGTTTCTGTACCAGAAGGTAAAAGTGATGAGGATAATAAAGAAATTAAAACATGTGGTGAAAAAACGAAATTCTCATTTGAACCGAAAGATCATGTAGATATTATGAATAATCTCGGAATGGTGGATTTTGAACGTGGTGCCAAGGTTCATGGCTTTCGAGGATATTTCTTGACGGGTGATGGTGCTAAACTCTCCTTCGCTATTTGGAATTATGCTATGGACTTTTTCTCAAAGAAGAAATTTATTCCTATAATTTCTCCATCCATAGTCAGGAAAATAAATCTATATGGTACAGGGCATCTTCCCGGAGATGTCGAGGACTTCTATATGACGCAAGACGGTGACGCTCTTTCGGGCACGGCCGAAGTTCCGCTTATGGCATTTCATGGGGATGAAGTGCTAGAAATGAAAGATTTACCTAAAAGATATTTAGGTTTCTCTCCATGTTTTCGTAGAGAAGCTGGAGCGCATAGTAAAGACGTGAAGGGTCTGATCAGAGTTCATGAATTTTATAAATTTGAACAGCTTATATTATGTGAAGCCAATCATGAAATATCAGTCGCTTTCCATGAAGAGATAAACAAAAATTGTGAAGAATTTATAGAATCACTCGGTATTCCATATCGTACGGTTATCAATTGTGGAGCAGATCTGGGACTTGGACAAGTAAAGAAATATGATATTGAACTTTGGGTTCCTAAAGAAAATAAATACCGAGAAATTTCATCCGCTTCATATTTCCATGATTTCCAAACTCGTCGTTTAAATATTCGTTATAAGGATGCTTCTGGAAAGCTTCGTTATGCTCATTCTTTGAATTGTACCGCTATTCCGACACCTCGCATCCTAGTTTCTCTTATAGAAAACTATCAGAAAGCAGATGGATCTGTTCAAATCCCTGAAGTATTGGAGAAATATATGGGCAAGAAAAGTATTGAGAAATAAAATAATGAATAGGCTGTCTCGTGCATTACAATCACCAAAATATTTAAAGAAAAAGCGCAGAAGGACTGCTATTACTGTTATCCTTTTCGTTTTATGTTTAATTGCCATTATTATCGCTATTGTATATGTATTACGTTCGCCATTTTTACAGATTTCATCAATAAATATAAAGGGAGTCACTACACTCAATAGTGAAGAAATAAAGGGAAAAGTTTTAGAGGTTCTCTCTGGAGATTATTTTTCTATAATTCCCAGAACAAGTGTTTTATTTTATCCTAAAAAATCAATAAAAAATATCTTATTTGAATCATATAAACAGATTGAAAAAATAGATATAAATCGTAAAGATGTTTCGAATTTAGAAATAAATATAATGGAATATAAGCCCATAGCCCTAGTATGTGAGGGTTTTTATGAAGATAATGTCGATGATAGTAATTGTTTCTTGGTAAATAAAGATGGTTATGTATTTGCAAAATCAGTATCTTCATCAGTTTCTCTATTTCATTATTATATAGAAACTGATAAAGGAGATGATATTATAGGATTGAATTTTATTGATTCAAATCGATTTAAAGAATTACAAAAGTTTATAGAAAATATTTCCAATTCCGGAATCCCTATATTGGGAATGCTTATAAATGAAAACGGAGCTTATGAACTTTATGCAAAGAATAAAGATAATAGCGAAGCAATAATATATTTCGATGATCGTTCTTCCCTTAGAAAGACTTCATCAAATCTCATTGCATTCTGGAATGATTCACAGATAATAAAAAAGGGGGCAACCACCGCCCTAATGTTTGATTATATTAATCTTCGATTTGGTAATAATATTTTCTACGTGACTAAATGATAGCTTGGTATATAATTCTTCTTAATGCCACAAAATATCAAAGTGCTTATATCTTCTATGCTAAAGGCTGTCATAACTGGTATAGTATTGGCCACCCTCTTTCTTTTTATTCATAATTCTTTACCTGAATATATTTATAAGATTAAGTCAATTATAGTAAAAAACCCCTCCTTCTTACCTCGATCTTCACAGATCTTGGTATATTCATATGATGATGGTAGAGAGGTGATAAGGAATGCAAAAGATTCAATTTCAAATACTGGAGAAATCAAAATATCCGCATCGGCTTATGTGGTAATGGATATGGATCGTAAGACTATTGTTTTAGAGAAAAATGCAGATAAGCTTCTACCTTTAGCCTCGGTGACTAAATTAATAACAGCAATTATTGCCAAGAAACTTTTTGATGAAAATGATTATCTTGAAATTTCGAAATCGGCAATCGATACTTATGGAAATGAGGCGAAATTTCGTGAAGGGGAAAGTTTTGGGGTGAAAGAACTTCTCTATCCACTTCTTATGGTTTCTAGTAATGATGCGGCGGAAGTGCTTGCCAGACAATACGGTAGGGCAAAATTTATAAAAGAAATGAATAATTGGGTAAGTAGTATCGGTGCGTATCGTACATATTTCAAGGATCCATCAGGACTTTCTCCTCAAAATGTTTCTACCGCAAGAGATCTATCTATTGTTACTAAATGGATTTTAGAGAATGATCCGGAAATTTTCGAAATTACACTTTTGAAATCGAAGACAATACGTACTCATACATGGATAAATCCAACCCATTTTCTAAATCTTGAATCATATGCTGGAGGGAAGAATGGATATACACCAGAAGCTCATAGGACTGGTATTTCTCTTTTTAAACTTGGAAAACAAAAACGTCTTTTCGCCGTGACTCTTCTCGGAAGTGATGCTCGGGATGATGATATATTGGATTTACTAGATGAGGCGGTGAGGTAAATTTCCTCCTATTGACAATAATTGGTTTATAATTTATATTGTCTCATAGATATATGCTGTCATTCATATATACTCTTTCCCAATTAGCTAGCTACGGCAAAGGGAAAGTATAACAGAGCCCTTGAAATAATCGAGTTAACGGATTGTTTCATCGTATGATACTTGATCACTGAACGGAGAACCTGTCCGTAACCAAATCAAGTAGGTTACAGAACCGGAAGATTGGATTCAATTAATAACCGCTTCCGTTAGACGTCCCCCGAGACACATGGTCTCGGGGTTTTGCTTTTATTATATAATTAATGTATTTTAAATGAATGAAGATTATTAAAGAAAATAGAATAGAAAAACTAGATTTCTGGAGAAATCTTAAAAAACCCATATTTATCATGGCTCCTATGGCCAATGTGACTGATTTTGCCTTTAGAGAAATGTTTGCAAAGTATGGTAAGCCGGATATGATGTGGACGGAATTCGTTTCGGCGGATGGGCTTTGTTCTGCTGGAAGAAAAGTTTTGCTTAATGATTTAAAATTTTCTAAAAAACAAAAGCCTATAGTTGCTCAACTTTTTTCTTCAAAAACAGAAAAAATGCGTGAAGCGTGTAGGATAGTAGCTAAACTCGACTTTGATGGAATAGATATAAATATGGGATGTCCTGATAAGTCTATAGAAAAATCTGGTGCTGGCGCGGGTCATATTAAGAATCCAGAATTGGCAATTAAAATAATTGAAAGCGCTAGGAAGGGTACTTTTTTGCCGATTTCTGTAAAAACGAGAATA
>ERZ1292623.3340-Hain-H51-01um-R1-3340-length-13729-cov-11_pt1 | contig 13729 bp, 14 predicted proteins | sample MGYA00564398_ERZ1292623 | MGnify/ENA primary metagenome ERZ1292623 (study PRJEB36523, sample SAMEA6512633) | groundwater metagenome | collected 2019-01-07 | study: AquaDiva: Metagenomics assemblies of 32 groundwater samples
GACCCACAACTCATCCAATGCTATTGCGCTGGCAACTGGTTCGGACCTCCATCCCTCTTTCGAAGGACTTCATCCTGGTCATGGGTAGCTCACCTGGCTTCGGGTCTTTTACGAATGACTGTCCCACCGTCGCCTTGCGGCTATGGCGGGCGCTGCGCGCTATTAACACTCGGTTTCCCTTCGCCTCCGCCCTCTCAGGCTTAGGCTAACGCCATTCGTAAAAAGTCGTTGGATCATTCTTCAATAGGCACACCGTTACCCACGTCCATCTTGCGACGGACGAGGCTTCGGCTCTTTGTAAGCATATGGTTTCAGTTACTATTTCACTCCCCTCTCCGGGGTTCTTTTCACCTTTCCCTCACGGTACTGGTTCACTATCGATCATCAAAAGTATTTAGCCTTGGACCGTAGTAGGCCCGGATTCACCACGGATAGTCTGCTCCATGGGTACTCAGGAAACAATACGAAGGTTTGACCAGTTTCGGATACGGGACTATCACCCGCTGTGGTCGGCCTTTCCAGGACCGTTCTCCTACCAATCAAATTTGTAACCTCCTCTGAACATGCCACACGATTCTAAAAGGGAATCGCAAGGCATGTTTAGTGTATCATCCCTACAACCCTCATCCTGTTATTAGTAAACTAACAAAAGAATAAGTTTAGGCTGAACCGCTTTCGCTCGCCGCTACTGGCGGTATCTATTCTATTTCTGTTCCTCTGGGTACTGAGATGTTTCACTTCCCCAGGTTAACTTCCCGCATTGCTACGGAATAATGGGACATGACTCCCATTGGGTTTCCCCATTCGGACATCTCCGGATCAAAGCCTGCTCGACGGCTCCCCGAAGCTTTTCGCAGTCACGCAACGTCCTTCATCGTCTTTTGATGTCAAGGCATCCACCATATGCTCTTATATTACATTAGTGATTTCTTACAAGATTTAATTTCTCATTTGATACTTAACTAACCGCTATTGAGCTCCGACGCTTCGGTCGGAGCTCCGACATACGCTTTAGGCGTATCGTCGGAATTGTCAAAAAACTGGCCATTGAGACAAAAAAACCGCGGTCTCCGCGGTTGATCACGCACAAATGCGAGGTTTTCAGCCGCTTTTATGGAGAATGGTTATATTTGTCTTCATCAATGCTCAAAGTCTAACAGACGCAAAAAGCCCCGTCAAGGGGCTTTTTTGCACAGGATATCAACTAATCCTGTACGTGTTTTTTCCAGTTCGTGAGCCATTGATCCGCATGGTCTTTGCCACCAAGTCCAAAGGCAAGTCCAAAGGCAAGCGCTCCGGCGACAATCACACCTGTCACCGCAATACGAATAATGTCGGTTCCTACGCCTAACTGCTCAAGCGCAATGAGGAATGAGAAAACCAATATTCCCCATCTGGCCAACAAACCTAGAAAGTTTGCTGAATGAAGCTCTGCTGCCTTTACGGAACCACGGATCGCATGCTCCACGAATTTTGCAATCATCACACCAATGATAAGTACAATGGCGGCAACGAAGACGTTCGGCAAGTACATAACAACGCCTTCCAAAAAATTCGCAACATCAGAGAGGCCAAGCACATCCGTAACCACCATAAGCGAAAGCACAATGATAAACCACTTCACCAGCTCGTAGAAAAACTTGCCACTGTCGAGCTTGTATCCGCTTCTCTCCCATACCCGTTTGAATCCAACGCTTTCGAGTCCTTTGTCCAGTTGAATGAACCCGACGAGGTGCCAAACGAGTTTTCCTACAATGATGGCAACAATCCACCCGAGCAAAAAGAGCACAATGGCCGCAACCAGAGTCGGCACAAAACCGGCGACGCTATCCCAGAGAACCCGAAAGCGATCATCGATAACTGAAATTACTGTAGAATTTTCGTTCATAAGACACCCCCTTCCTGATTTGCATCTAATACCACTCCTTAGAGTATAGCAGGTTACAAGAAGCTCGCTATCAACAGTGCAACGATATTGGCAACTTTGATCATGGGATTGATCGCAGGGCCGGCGGTATCTTTGTAGGGGTCGCCTACGGTATCTCCCGTGACGGCGGCCTGATGAGCCGGAGATTTTTTGCCGCCGTGATTTCCCTCTTCAATATATTTTTTGGCGTTGTCCCACGCAGCACCACCCGATGTCATGGAGATCGCCATAAAGAGTCCGGTGACAATCACACCTACCAATAGTCCCCCAAGTGCTTCCGGGCCCAATCTCCAACCAACGAGGATTGGGATGATCACGGGAATGAGCGCGGGGACAATCATTGCACGGATTGCAGCTTTGGTGACAATGTCTACCGCGGCGGCGTAGTCAGGTTTCGTCGTACCTTCCATAATGCCTTTGATTTCGCGAAACTGGCGGCGCACTTCATCGACGATGGCTCCCCCCGCTTTGCCGACTGCTTTCATTGCCATTGCCCCAAAGAGATAGGGCATGAGACCTCCGATAAGAAGCCCGATAATCACATTGACGTCGGAAAGATCGAAACGAATCGAACCTTCCAGTTCCTGGGTATACGAAGAAAACAGCACCAGTGCTGCAAGACCGGCAGAACCAATAGCATAGCCCTTGGTAACGGCTTTGGTGGTGTTCCCCACTGCATCCAACGGATCAGTATTTGCACGCACAGAATCCGGAAGGCCGGCCATTTCGGCAATACCCCCGGCGTTATCCGTAATCGGTCCGAATGCATCAATAGCGATAACAATACCGGTAAGTGACAACATCGAGAGTGTAGCAAGAGCGATACCATAGAGCCCTGACCATTCGTATGCCAGCCAAATGCCCCCACAGATAAAAAGCACCGGCCACACAGTAGAACGCATCGCTACGGCAAGGCCAGCGATAATATTGGTTCCGTGTCCAGTGGTAGACGCTTGTGCGATGTCACGAACTGGCGAAAACTTTTTTGATGTATAGTAATCGGTAAGAAAGAAAATGATTCCCGTCACCACGAGTCCTACCATGAGGGCACCGAATGCGTGCATCGGCGGGATATGCGTTCCATCAAGCATCTCTTTTGAAACAGTCACTACGTAAAAAGCAACCGCGGCCAAAACCCCCGAAACGAGCAATCCTCGATACATGGCCGCCATGATGCCCTTGGTCAGACTAACAAATAATGAACCGATGATCGTGGCAAGAATTGCTATACCTCCAATGAGAAGCGGAAATGTTTCAATGCCGTCAACCGTTGAAAAGAAAAGGCTCCCTAAGAGCATCACCGCGATGACGGAAATCACATACGTCTCAAACAAATCTGCTGCCATACCAGCGGTGTCGCCCACGTTGTCTCCGACGTTGTCTGCGATGGTTGCGGGATTACGAGGATCATCTTCGGGAATTCCTGCCTCTACTTTCCCTACCAGGTCAGCTCCTACATCGGCGCCCTTAGTAAAGATCCCGCCACCCAAACGAGCAAAAACGGAAATGAGCGAACCTCCAAAACCAAGACCGATGAGTGAGTGAACGTCCTTGGTAATCCAGTAAAAGACCGTGACGGACAAAAGCGCCAGACCTGCAACAAAAAATCCCGTCACCGCACCACCGCGGAATGCGAGATTAAATGCTTGCTTGATTCCAGACTTTGCCGCTTCGGCAACACGAACATTTGCACGCACGGCGACAAACATTCCCACATACCCCGCAAGCATCGAAGCGATAGCGCCGACGATAAAACCCACGGCAGTTGTGGTATCAATAAAAATTCCCAAAGCTATGGCAACAATAACCCCCACAAGAGCGACGACTCTATTCTGACGCTTTAAATATGCACTGGCTCCTTCGCGAATCGCGAGTGAAATCGCTCGCATTTTTTCATCCCCCTGCGGCTTCTTTAAGACATGCATGATCAAGATTGCGCCGTAGGCAAGGGATGCCACGGAGGCAATCAAAGAAAAGAGAAGTATATTCATAGCCGCTACTCTAGCAAATTATCCTGATTTTTGCCAGGGTTTTCAATCTCCACCACGTTTTGAACTCGGTCTACCATGAGGGTCAGGCGCTTTTCGGAATCTTCGTAACTTCCACGGGCGTGATTGAGGTGATCACCGAGTTTGCGAAAATCATCGCCGAGTTTCCTACCGTCCGTTGCTATTCTTTCCAATCTCTTCATAATATCTTTAGTCTGCTTGCTTAGCTGGATGTCTTTGACCCAATGACGAATCGCCGACACCGAAAGTCCAAACGTATTGGGCGAAACCAGCCAGACTTTTTTATTTCTGGCATACGCCGGAATGTCGACTTCTTTGATGTTATTAATAATTTCATAATAGACCGTTTCCGCTGGTACATACATCAATGCCAAATCAGTCGTGCCTTCGGAGGGCAAAATATATTTGCTCGCGATCTCGTCTATTTTTTTCTTTACGTCGCTAAAGAACTGTTTTTGATAGATCGCGCGATTCGTTTCTGTATCGGCATTTATAGACTTTTCAAAATTTTCCCAGTTAAACTTGGAGTCGATCGGCAAGATCAGATCGTTGGGCAGTTTTAAAATCGCATCCACGGCTTCGCCGGATTTAAAATAGTGCTGGATCGCATACCCCTCTTTTCCAAAAAATTGTTGCAGACTAGATTCGAGTGAGGCCTCGCCCCAAATACCACGAAGTTTTGGAGATTTAAAAATATCCTGAAAGCTCGACACGCCTTTCACGCTTTCATGCACTTGCTTCAAATTTTCTGTCAGCTGTGTGAGGCCGGTTGTAAACCCCTCGACTTGCTTGTGAACGGTTTGGGACGATCGCTCCACCGATTCGCGCGAATCTTTGAGCTGATCAGAGATCAACTTCATCATGGCATCGAGGCGCTGGTGCAGGATCACTTCTGACTGGCTATCCTGCGGTTTACGCCGAAGCACGAAAAACACCGCGATAGCGCCGATTGCAAGGCCAATGATGGCATAGAAAACGGGATTCATAGAGAGATCGTAGCATATTTACTATCTCTCCCCAACCCTCTCTTATAGATAAGCGAGGGGGCAAAAAGTGAAGCGGCCGTCCCGGGGTGGGGACGGCCTGGAGCGAGACAGGAGGTCAGACGCCGCGGGGACGCCGCTTGCCCGAAGGCATGCTGTTCTTCATCCGGCTCCTGAGACCGGATTGCCACCCCTCGAGGAAGCGACGGCTCTTCCGAGTCATGTCCTTGATGCTCCGCCCGATTGCGGCGAGAAGTTGCTCTCGCCGCACATTCGGTGGGCGGCCGAGGCACTCCGCTTTGGCCTTCTGCATCAGGACCTTGCCCGGTCCCTTGCCTTTGTTCGGGTCGATTGACGGTCGATGCTTCACGCACACCTCCCGAAGGCCAACAAAAAATTGGCCTTACAAAATCAACGATAACTCTCTCTCTCTGGAATTTCAAGATCAAAAATAGTGTCCCCATTTTTCACGATCGTGCATTTTGGGGACAAGTAAAAATAAAAAAGGAGGGTGGTCAGACCTCCAAAGTTTAACGACCAAAGAGCTTACGGCGAACGAAGGTAGATGAAGAAACCTGCCGCGATGGCCACCATACCCCCAAGACCAAGCGAACCCGGCCAGGGTGCGTGAAGGACTGTCACCTCTCCGATGAGTGTCACCACGATCCCTACAGCTGGCGATGCGTGCAAAAGTCCAAACCGATGCGATGATGTCCCCGCTTCGCGCCGAGCCAATGCCCAGAAGTAACCCGATACCACCACCGTGAAAAAAACGACAACACCGGTATAGCGTACCTGGACCAACGTTGGCATTGCAGGGTGAAACAATTGCCAAACCGCCATCTGGGGAATTGCCATCGCGTAGAGAATCAGGAGCCAGGCATGAATGCTTTTCCCGATCCCCTCGTTGATGGCCGGTACCCAGACTACGCGATTTTTGCGTGCCGTAGATGCATCTTGGTACAACTGATTTCCCAGGGCTTCAAACACCAGTACGATAAGGACGGGCCAAAGCCTGAAAAGCTCGTGCCATCCTCCGCCGACCGCACGCACATGCTCCGCACTAATCATCACCACGCCAAAAAACATGACGATCAACGGAAATGTACTGCGCTTTGAGAGTGGCTGTCGAAAAACCGACATGACCGCAATCGCAACAGGAAGATTGCAATTCCACAGAGTGCTCACCACCCACGCTGGAGCCTGTGTCGTGAGATACACACACGACACATACAGAAGTGGTCCGTTGATCAGACACCAGAGAATCCAAAAGTTCTGGTGTTGACGGAATAGTGCAGTCAGTTGCTTTGCGGCCGTCGGTCCAAACTGCAATCGGACCACGCCACTAAGCATGATGACTGCCCAGCAATAACGCACGGTTGCAGTTGCAAGCCAGTCCTCGCCACGCAATGCCAGTGCACGGTTCACCAGAACCGCTGGAGAAGCAGCGAGCATCGCCAAGAGCGTGTACCACAATTGCTTTTCCACTTTGCCTCCTTTAGGCTGTGCCAGTTCCTTTTCGGAACTGGATAAAAATCAGATGATCTTTGGCCAATTCCCAACAAAAAACCGACTCACTGAAGAGCCGGTTTTTTGTGGAAATACTAAAAACTACGGCCGCTTCAGACGCGAGTTGCTGATGACGAACTTTTTAATTGTTTGAGCGTTGGTGTTCACGATCAAAAGCATAGCATGATTTCACAGTATGTCAATATTTAAGAAAAAAGGAGGGTGGTCAGCCCTCCGGATTTAACGACCTAGGAACTAGTACGGACCGGTGTAGGGTCGAGCGACTCCGAGATCCTTGCCGCACTTTTCGCAGAAGTAGTATGACCCCTCGAGTGCATAGAACCAACTCTCCCGTTGCAGGTGCGCCCCGCCCTTGGGGCAATCACCTGGTTCTGGCTGATTTTTCTCTTTCTCTCCTTCCGGTTTCCTTTCTTCTTCCTCCTTTTTTACCAAAGGCATCGGCCCGTCGGCGCAACCGCGATAAGGAATATAGATACGATTGTCTCCATAGTCGACGGTACCCATGTAGAAGAAGACTCCTTCGGGCCTGATCATGCTTTCCTCCTTGAGGGTAGACTTGAAAGAACAAAAAAACTGGTCCCCTCGTAGACCAGTTTGAGATTTTGAAATGAGTATTACTATTATTTCAACGCCGTAAAACTAGCCTCGAGGAGGTTGAATAATAGTAGTAATAAGTAGATATTGTTATGTCTTCTGTTTTCATATGATAATGCTTGAGCCTTTTTACAACATGCTCGGGTTGGTTGGGCGCCTACTCGTGCGATACGTAGGCGAAGAACTCTTCGAACGGAATGACTCCGTCATCTTGCATCGCTTCCTCCTTTCGCGAAACGAAAACCGATCCGCCAGAGGCGGATCGGTTTATGATTTCTAGAAATGAAAACTTACCGCCTCTTCAGGAATGAGTCGGTAAAATAAAAGCTAACAGATTGTCGGGTTTTATTAATCACAATGGTATGGTATCAGAAGATACGAAGGGAGTCAACCAACATGCCGATCCGCCACTTTGTTTGCCGCGTAGCTTTCCGGCTTGATGCGGGCGACAAAGCCATTGCCCGTGATCATACCGACGATTTCACTGATCATGGGCTTGGTGGGACCGTTGTAGCCGATGTCTAAATGAATTTCAAATTGGTAGAGATGCTCATCAATCTCCTCCCGCAAAGCAGCAACGACTCGCTGGGCCAGATCGAGCGAAAACATAGCTTCTTTGAGCATCCGGTCATGGTGATCAAAAGCGCGCACCGGTGGCATGCGCTTCCAAAAATATCGTCCGTGTTTGCCAATGCGATGCACGGTCACGACGCTCACAAAATCTGCCGCTTCACTATGCTGCTCGGAGTCCGTACCCACAACGACGGCATAGTTACAGTGTTCGTCTTCGTGAACAAAGGCTACGATATCATTGATGACTTGGGAGAAATCTCTGCGACCTTTTGAGGGGCTGATAAAATACTCATCCATACGGCTTTATGGTAAACAAAAACCGCTCTTTTGGCAAGAACGGTTTTCGCTTGGATTACGCTGGCATTTGAGGATTACCCATTCCGCCTCCCATACCACCGCCCATACTGTTCATTTCCAAAGACTTACCTTTCAACGAAAGGATCGCCCAAATTCCTACTACAATGTGAAGGATCGTATCCGAAGGATTTTCCAAATTCGCACCTAGAAAATCAGTCTTGAAAATACTGTAGAGCCCGATCAGAACAGCGATAATACCTACGATCATCACTACTGGCCGCTGAATTGCCATCGGAGCTGCAAATGAAAGGATGACTGCAACCACACCGAGGATCAGGTGTACCCAATTTTCACCGCTATCGAACCACCACGAAGTGCCAAAAATACTGTCAGCCGCTGTGGGGCCAATAAGGTAGAATCCAAGAATACCAACGAGCACGAGCACAATGCCACCTACCAAGAGGAAATTTTTTGGTGTCATATATACACACCTCCTGTCTTGCCCGCCAAAGCCTTGGCGAAGGCGGGTCTATTCGCTAATTTCAACTCTTCTTCAGTATAGGTTTGTGGTGATTTTTTTCAACAAAAGTTGTCCACTCTATTTTTTTTTGGTTCCGCTGTAACTTAACTTATAAAATTCTTTTACGCGCTTGATTGCCTCGGGATCCTGTGTACGAAATGCCACCCATTGTTCTAAAGAGTCGCTACTCGACCAAAGCTTACCAATGCCGACGCCAAATTTCATCTTGATGCCATATTTCTTGATGGCGGCAACATCGTTTGCGGGCAATTGTTTTGTGCCACTTCGATTGCCCCCATTGGCAAATATATGCGGCCGCACAGCCTCAAGAGCTTTTGCTGCTGAAACGTCACCCGGTGCTTCAAAGGGCACAACGTAATCAACGCCCCGGATACCACTGACAATCATGGCCCGGGTTTCCAAATTCTGAAACGACTTACCCTTTTTTACTTTCAAAAAAGCATCTCCATTGACCGCAACGACAAGAATATCACCAAGCTTTTTACTTTCCAAAAAATAACTGATATGTCCGGGATGGATCGGGTCAAACCCCCCGCTTGCCATCACAATAGTTCCTTGCAACGTTGATCGAAGCTTGGCAAATTGTTTCAAAGAGAGAATTTTCGCTCCAAGGGATTTCATTATTCGACAGTAACGGATTTAGCTAAATTTCTTGGTTTATCGACATCGCGCTTGTTGAGAACTGCACAGTAGTAAGCGAACAGCTGAAGCGGGATCACGGACAGGATGGGCGAAAGCATCTCCAGTGTCTTGGGAATATATATCACGTCACTGGTAATTTTCAAAATGTCTTCGTCGCCTTCGGTCGCAATCGCCAAAATCGGTCCCCCACGAGCTTTGATTTCCTCCAGATTGGAAATTGTCTTTTCATACACACTGTCTTTGAGAGCGATTCCCAGAGTGGGAAAGTTTGGATCAATAAGGGCAATGGGGCCATGCTTAAACTCCCCCGCCGGCAACCCCTCGGCATGGATATACGAAAGCTCTTTCAACTTCAAAGCGCCTTCCAATGCGACAGGATAGTTGTACTTTCTTCCTAAGAAAAACATATGAGCTGTTTGATAGTATTTCTTTGCGAGCTCTTCTACGGCTGGTGCTTGCTTGAGCGTTTTCGTAATGAGCGAAGGTAGTTTTTTTAGTTCTCGGACGATCCGTTGCCCCATCACCAATGAAATACCGCGCTGCCGGCCCAGGTAGAGCGTAATCAACGCAAGGGCAGTTAATTGCGAAGTTGATGCTTTTGTACTAGCGACGGCAATTTCCGGACCGCTGTGCGTATAGAGACCAGCGTCAGTTTCGCGTGCTATTGCAGAACCGATGACATTGACGATTCCTAGGGTCGTAAGCCCTTTGCGTTTTGCCTCCTTCAATGGTTCCAACGTATCTGCAGTTTCGCCGGATTGTGAAATCGCCAACAAGACATCGGAAGGCTCCATGGCGGGTTTGCGATATCGAAATTCGGAACCGATAGACGCTTCAACGGAAATTCCTGTGTACTCCTCCAGCATATACTTTCCGATCATCCCCATGTAGTAGGCAGTTCCGCATCCTACAATATGGATTTTTTGAGCTTTTCGAAGGCGATCAGAAACCGACTCAATGCCACCAAGTTTTACTCCTCCATCTTTTTCTACCAAGTGTCCGCGCAGTATGTTGGCAAGAGATTCGGGTTGCTCAAAAATTTCCTTCAGCATGAAGTGTTCGTAGCCACCTTTTTGCGTCGCCTCAAGTCCCCATGCAAGTGTTTCAGGCTTTTTGGAAAGTTTTTGTTTTGCAAGATTGGTAAAACTCACGCCGTCTTTGGTGACGACTGCGATCTCACCGTCGTTGAGATACACAACTTGTTTGGTATGGGTGAGGATGGCCGATGCATCAGAAGCAACAATTGCCTCTCCGTCGCCTAAGCCTACAACGATTGGTGAGGAATTTTTCACGGCGACAATTTTGCCGGGGTCATTCTGTGCGACAATGGCAAGTCCGTACGCTCCACGAACCAGCTTGAGTGCCTTGATGACCGCCTGCTCCAAATTGCTTTTGAAAAATTTCTCTATCAAATGCGACAAAACTTCCGTGTCCGTGTCGGATGTAAATATATGTCCTTCTTTGATAAGTTTTTCTTTGAGATCGCGGTAATTTTCAATGATGCCGTTATGGACGACGAAAATATTTCCGTGGCAATCTCCCTGCGGGTGAGCATTGGTGTCGTTGGGCGCACCATGAGTCGCCCATCGCGTGTGAGCTATGCCATAATTTCCAAACTTCTTCCCTTCCATGAGTTCAACAAGTCCATCAACGCGTCCCGCTTTTTTATGCGTAGTTAACTTTTCTCCATCGGCAACACAAATCCCCGCGGAGTCATACCCGCGATATTCCAGGCGCTTCAATCCCTCAAGTAAAAGGGGAGCGGCCTCACGTTTCCCTACATAACCAACAATACCACACATGCGTTCATGTTATACCACACTATGGATGAGAAAGGAATTTTTCTATTGACGGGGGACTATCATCAAAAGGAACCCGGGCAAGTGGTTGGAACACGATGATCACACCATCATGGTCAAAAATACCAACATAGATTGCATCAGACAGCCACGGAATGGTGACGGAAAAATGACCGGGGAACGATGAAAAAGGTTGCTCATACAGTACTACGCGATCGCTATCCAGGAGTCGTATGACATAGGACGCAGTTGGCGGCGCCTCCGAGGGGTATCCGTACTTTTCTATCATCTGTTCCAATGTGAGCGCAGGAACACGGTCGGAACGTTCCTCAAACTGAAAGTCGAGGACTGGTTGAGCGGATGGAATACTTCCCTCGGCAACAAGTTTTTCGTAGCGTTCCCAGGCTTCCATCCGTGTGGTGCTCGCCGCTTCCTGCCGCGCCTGGGAATCCGTCAACGATGCATCAATGTTGCCATTGATATACCAGCCGCTGATCGCGATCAAGGCGACAAACGCTAGTAGTGGACCATAGGAATGTTTCATACCTTATGCTTATCATACAATAAACGAGCGGCCCTGGCGACAGGCCGCCAGGGCACATAGGAACAGTGTCTCATGCGTTGCCTCCTCTCCGCGAAAGCACGACACCGGGAGCGGAAACGATGATCCCTTCGATACCAGCACCTCCGAGAGATCCTACCCTCAGCAGCCCTTCGCTCTCCAGCTTCTCCAGGACATCGGAGAGCTGGCCACGATCGGCTCCGGTGGCGTTCAGAAGGTCATCGGCGCCAACAACCCCCATGCTCGCACATGCGCCAAGCACCGCGAACTCAAGTAACAAAGACGGGTGGTCTTGCATGGTCACCCCCTAGTGTTGAGTATAGAATGCACCCTATCAAAGTCAATCGTGGATGGTCACGCGAGTGCCGATCGTAGCAAAGTTATAAATTTGTTCCATGTCGTCGTATGACACGTTGATGCACCCGTGGCTACGCGGCGTTCCAAAGGCGTTGTGCCAATAGGATCCATGGATGTAGTAGCGCGGATAAAACATGAGGTTCCACTTCGTGCGCGGATAGTCATAGGCAACGGTTCCATCTCGGTTCAAACCACGATAGCGAACGAGTGGCAACTTTTTCAAAACAGTAAATTCTCCCACCGGCGTTGGGGTCATAGGTAAACCCGAAGAAATTAAAATACTGCTGACCTCGATATCGCCAAAATAGTAGCGGAGTCGCTGTTCGCTCAGATCTATGTCAATTCTTTTTTGCGGACGAATCTCCTCAGCCCGCGCCGAAAGCGGGAAGAGAAAGAGTATTGTGAGAAGTATAAATAATCGTTTCATATTAATAGGACGTAAAGTGGACCCAGCGAGAATCGGACTCGCGCCTCGGCAATGCGAATGCCGCGTCGTGCCACTTGACTATGGGCCCCTTCTTCGCCAAGGCTTCGAAGGGCAAGCCTTGATGTTCATAACTATACTTGTTTCAAAAGCTCTCCGCAATATATACTAGATAGATGATTGGAGGACATTAGAAAGCCGCCCTACGGGGCGGCTTTCATTTTGAGCTCGGAAACACGAGGTCCCACACTGCTCCTGCAACGTTGACACGCGGACCGGTGAAGGGAAAATGATGGTTGCCAATAAGCGGAAGGCTATTACACTCAATCACTCCGCAGCGCTTTTGCTCGGTCCAGGGCATGCTTATATTCGGAACCATGAAATCAATGCCGATGATGTCGTCGCTAAGGTAGGCCCCGATATTTTCGAAAAGTTGTTTGTTGAGCGGATGCGTTTCATCAGTGGAGTCCCGCGATGTGCCACCGACACCCCAGTTTACTTTGAAATGAAAAAAAACGTTTTCGCTTTTTTTTGGGATATAGTTTGGATCGATATTTCCGAGTGCGATTTTTGCAAACACCGGTCCTTCGCGAAGTGGATTGCTATTTTCCTCCGCCACCAGTTCAGTAATCGTGTGAACTCCATCCCCCACTACATGCGGCGGATCGCGTCGCAGTACCGCTACAAGCTTTCCGCCTACGAGCGTAGCACGAAAAACCGGTCCTTGGAGCTCCTCTTCCACGATCACCCAAGGAGAAAGTTGTTTAGCATTGAAAAATCCCTTGCGTAGTTCTTCTCCAGTTGCAATGTGGACCGTCGTGTGGCGTCCACCCGATCCCGTATGTGGTTTTGTGATGACGGGTGCTTGGAGAGATCTTAACAACACCAGAGCTTGCTGTTCGGTCCTACACACATCTCCTCGTGCCACAGGAAAGCCAGCTTTCAGAAAACGGCTTTTCAGTTCCGCTTTGTCATCGATCCAATCCAGCGAAGGCTGGCGACGGTTGGGCCGGGGCAAACCCTCAAAAACGCATGTTTTTCCTTGGTATGACGCAACAAACATACGACGAGGAAGTCCGAGGAAACGAACCTCATGCATAGAGATACCCCGCCGACGCGCCTCTTCCCACAAACACTGTGCCGTCTCGCTTGAGTGCTGGTCCGGAGCGTGAACCAAAGAAGCCAACCCAACTCGAGCAAGCACGCTTGAGAACTTGGGAACCGTGACATCCATCAAAAAACCATATGGCGCTGAAAGTCTCTGCGAGACGGCGTTGATCGGCCACATGATCCTGCTAATCACCACATCCAGCATCACCGAATATTTTTCAAAACGATGAAACGCCGGCTCATACCCGCACTCCGCACAGGGTTTTGGTTGGAGAAGCCTATGGAAACTTGACATATTTAGCTAAATATGTCGGGCCGCCGAGAATCGGACTCGGTCTTCATGAACCCGAATCATGCGTACTACCGGTATACTACGGCCCG
>ERZ1292623.3341-Hain-H51-01um-R1-3341-length-13727-cov-7_pt1 | contig 13727 bp, 16 predicted proteins | sample MGYA00564398_ERZ1292623 | MGnify/ENA primary metagenome ERZ1292623 (study PRJEB36523, sample SAMEA6512633) | groundwater metagenome | collected 2019-01-07 | study: AquaDiva: Metagenomics assemblies of 32 groundwater samples
GTGGTGACCAATGGACCTGAAGGGGCCTATTGTTTTGATGGAAAAAAAGATTATTTTGCACCAGTCATCGACGCCCCAGTAGTTGAACGCACTGGAGCGGGGGATGCCTTTGCGGTTGGTTTTATGGGAGGCGTTATGCTTGGGAAATCTGTCGAAGAAGCCCTAGTTTGGGGATCTAAAAATTCAGCTTCAGTCCTTGGCTTCGTCGGTCCACAAAAAGGTTTGTTAACATTTGATAAAATAAATCAATGAAGATACTTGTCACCAATAAAATTCCTTTTTGGGATGAGGTAGTGGAGCCGATTAAAAACGATGTTGTCTTGGGGAAGCTAGAGGATTTAGATGAGACATATGATGGTTTGCTGTGTTTACTAACTGATAAAGTAACAAAAACAGTTTTAGAAAAAGCCACTAAATTAAAAATAATTGCCAATTACGCAGTGGGTTTTGACAACATCGACGTAGATTATGCCAAGAGTAAAAATATTATAGTTACCAACACCCCCTGTGATGAAGTCAACGAAGCTGTAGCTGAATTTACCTGGACACTTATTTTGGCATTGAGCCGTAAACTTGAACCGGCTGCTGACTTTGCCAAAAATGTTGGCTACAAAGGTTGGCAGCCAGATATCTTTATTGGGACGGATTTAAAGGGTAAAACTTTGGGGGTGATTGGGGCTGGACGAATTGGCAGTATTGTCGCTGCTAAAGCTGAAGCCTTTGGAATGAAAGTAATCACACACTCTCGAACCAGCAACACCAAACTTGAAGAAGTAATTTCTACTTCAGATGTGGTCTCCCTTCATGTCCCTCTTACACCAGAAACCAAACATATGATTGACAGTAAAACTGTCTTTAAACCGGGAGCAATTTTAATTAATACGGCTCGTGGTCCAGTAGTCGACGAAGCTGGCTTATTGGAATTGTTGCAAAATGGCTCTCTGACTGGGGCTGCTCTAGACGTCTGGGAAAATGAACCGGAACCTCGTCCAGAACTAGTAGAAATGCCTAATGTTATTTTGACTCCCCACATTGCTTCAGCTACTAAATCTGCCAGATTGGCCATGGGTAAACTGGCTTGCGATAATTTGATTGCTGTTTTCTCAGGTAAACCGCCTCTTTCTGCCGTAAAATAAGCAGATGGATAAAAACCGATTTTTAATCTTAATTTTATTTGTGGCCTGTGGTCTGGTTAGTAGTCTGTTTTGGTTTTATCAAAATCCCAAGAAAGCGAGTTTTACTCTGTCAACTTTTAATGTGAGTTATATTTTAGGGCCTCAAGATCAAGACCTGTCTCGAGAAACTGCCAACTTCATTGCTAGTCTGCGTGAATATACTTCAAGTCTAGAAGGCATATATTCTGTTTCAATTTTTCGACTAGGGGAGGGTAAGGGTTATGGTTTAAATGAAAATATTAGCATGCCAGCAGCATCGTTTATGAAAGTGCCAATTCTCATCAAGGCTTTGGAGGTTGGTTTAAATAAAGACCATGAGGATTTATTTATAGCCATCGGTAAATACTCAGACAATGATGCACCGGTCACTTTGTCTAATCTGGTGGGTCGGGGAAATATCGAAGTCAAGCTTAGACAAATGGGGATGAAGAGCTCTTCGTTTGCAGAGAATACTACAACTGCCCATGATGTTTCAATGATGTGGAGAGAAGTTTATAAAATACCAGAATTGTGGCCATATCTGGAAGACTCTATTTTTGAGGATCGAATTCGTCCAGCTTTGCCCAAAGATATAGAGTTCATTCATAAAATTGCCAACAATGATCAAATGTGGGCCGATTCCGGAATAGTTAAAAGTGACAATTCATTTATATTGGTGGTCATGAATAAAGATGTAGACTTTGATCAGGCTCCAACTGCTCTGCAGACAATTGCTAAAAAAGTTTGGGATTATGAATCAGAACGCGTAAAGAGATTACAATCGCCACTACCATCGCCAACACCAGAATCAAAATAAGAGTATTTTTGTAATTGCTCACTGACCAATTTTAGCACCATTGAGGATTTTATCGCGCTCTTTGTCTTCTTGAATCTTTTTGATTGCGTCAGGATTACAAGCTCGAGCGGGCTGAGTTCCAGGAATAAAGAATTCGGCTTTGGTAGGGCAACCTGCACAAGTGAGTTCTCCAGTAATAATACAAATATTTACTTTAATTAGATCTGATGGGGGAGTAAAAACAGTAGGTGCTTGTTTGTCCAAGATAGCATTCATAATCTTTCTCCAAATTGGAGAAGCTCCAGTAACACCTGAGGCCACATAACTCATGGAAGAATTGTCATTGTTGCCGACCCAGACAGCCACTACTCGATTTGGAGTATAACCAATTGTCCAGTTATCCTTTAAATTGTTGGTGGTTCCGGTTTTGACAGCTACCATTTGTCCTGGAATGAACAAGTCAGAACTATAGCCAAAAGCTGGAGCCCGGGCAGAATTGTCTGACAAAATATCGGAAATAAGATAGGCGATTCTTGTATCCATAACTCGCTCTGATTTGACACTTTCCATTTTTTCTAAAACCTTACCCTTAGCGTCTCGGACCAAAAGGATTGATTGAAGATCAGTTCTCAGTCCGGTATTGGCAAAAACTCCAAAGACTTTGGCCATATCGAGCATGGTCACTTCGCCACCACCCAAAGTCAGCGACAAGCCAAAACGGGAGGGATCATCCCAGGTGGTGATACCCATTTTTTGGCCAAGATTGATAAATTTATCAATACCATTGGCGGCCAGTAACTTAACCGCGGGAATATTGTAAGACGAAGCCAAGGCTGTTCGTAGTGTGACTTTTCCGTGAAACTTTCCATCGTAGTTGACTGGAGAATAGCTGGGTTGACCAGCCACATTGTAAGTAATGGGTGAATCGTCGATCAAAGATCCCGGGGTAAAATTATTTATAAAAGATAGAGCATAGTTAACAGGTTTGATCGAACTTCCGGGTTGCCTTAGAGCCCGGGTCACGTTGACGTTGCCATCGGCCTTGGTATCAAAATAATCGCGGGATCCCACCATGGCCAAGATTTCTCCAGTGTTGGGATTGGTAACTAAAGCGGCTCCATTGCCAATATGCAAATAGGCCACTTTGGCTGTTTCATCTTTAACTATTTTTTCTGCTTGGTCTTGAATACTCAAATCAAGAGATGTGGTTACGTCCAAGCCTCCTTGTTCAACAACGTCGGCTCCATATTTTTCAGCCAAAAGTTCTCGAACATACATGACAAAATGAGGAGCTTTAATATCTACTGTTTGGGGCATGAATTTCAATTCTTCGTTGCTTGTTTTTTGGGCTTGGTCCCAAGTGATATAACCATCCTCAACCATCCGACGGAGAACTTCTTTTTGACGGTTCTTGGCAAGCTCTGGCTTTGATCCAAATGGGGAATATGTTGTCGGAGAAGCGGGAAGCCCAGCCAGAAGTGACGCTTCAGCCAGTGTCAATTCTTTGACTGGTTTACCAAAATATATCTGAGAAGCTTCTTCAACTCCATAAGTTTCTCCTCCATAACTAACTCTGTTTAAATACATCTCTAAAATCTGATCTTTGGAATATAAGATTTCGACAGCCATTGCCAAAACTAATTCACGCACTTTACGTTGCAAGGTTCTCTCTGGTGAGAGCAGAGCTGTTTTGACCAATTGTTGAGTGATAGTTGACCCACCCTCGACTTGTTTTCCAGAAGTAGTTCTAAAAAAGGCCCGTATAGTTCCAGTAATTGAAAAACCGGCGTGACTATAGAACTGCTTATCTTCAATTGAAATGGCAGCCTGTTTGAGATATTCTGGCATGTCTGAGAGTTTAACTAAAGTACGATTTTGATTTTTATAAAATTTATATAGGGTGACTCCATTGCGATCACGAATGTGAGTGGTTAGTGGAACTGGTTGGGTAGTAAGTGTGGTGGGTGATGGTAAGTCTTTAAAAACGTATAAGTAAATGACAAATGACAAAATGATAAATGCCAAAATGAGGTATCTATGTCCTGTTTTTGGTTTAACACCCACAGGGCCATTTATTTTGACTAAATATAAACTGCGGAGGAGTTGATGCAAAGTTGAGCGTTTTTTAAAAAACCAAGTCAGACCTTTATAAATAGGTTTGCCAATAGCCACCAGAAGTTTCGTAAGCATCGGGGCATTTTACAATACTATGGGATGTATTGCAAGCTCAATTTAACGATGTCCACGGCCATTTCGATCCAGCTTGATAATATCAGCCTCACCGTAGCCTCCAGCGCAGTCTAAGCACAATTGCAGGCCCAGGGCGTCAAAAATCACCAAGTGACTTTGACCGTCAAGGTCCCGTCTGAGATCGTCAACTTGAAATGCTGGTAGTGCCCCTGTCAAAAAATACTCATAACGTGGGCTACAGTTAGCTGGTGGAGGGTCAGAGGCTCGTTGGCCAGAAAGCGAGCAGACCATGGCCCCGACCACTTCTGGGGGTTGGGTAGGCCAATGAATACTCTTACCTTTGAGAATAGATGACATAACTTTATTCCAAATGGGGGAGGCGCCAGTGACACCAGAGGCCACATTGCTCATAGGTGTGTTGTCGTTGTTGCCCACCCAAACCGCCACCAGATAATCTGGGGTATAACCAATGGTCCAATTATCGCGCTTGTCGTTAGTAGTTCCGGTTTTAACTGAAACCTCGGGGTGAGCATTGACGACGAGATACGAACTCGGACCAAAAGTGGCAGTTCTAGCCCCATTATCAAATAGTAGATGAGAGGTAATAAAAGCGGCCCCGGCTGAAATCACCCGCTTATTGGATGGTAACACTGGAGTTTTTTCAAGGATCTCATCCTTGAGATCACGAATTTCAAGGATTGGATTGAGATTTACGCGCTGTCCAGCGTTTGCCAAAACACCATAAGCGGTTGCCATTTCAAGCATGGTTACTTCACCCCCACCCAATGTCAGAGACGGGCCATATTTAGTCGGATCCTTAAAACTCGTAATTCCAAAAGCCGAAGCCGAAGCCACAAAGTCGGTCAGGCCATTAATAACTAAGGTTTTGACCGCAGGAATGTTGAAAGAATTGGCCAAGGCAAATCTGGCTTGGGTTGGTCCGTGCCATTGGTTATCATAATTAACTGGACAATACATCTTTTGATCGGGCTGAGTAAAACAGGTGGGCTTGTCAGCCAAAACTGAAGCGGCGGTAATTAGTTTACGGTCCAAAGCTAAAGCATAGTTGATAGGCTTGATGGCGCTCCCAGGTTGCCTGCTGGCTAGAGTGACATTGACGTTACCATCGGCTTTGATATCAAAATAATCTTTAGAGCCAACCATGGCCAAAATTTGACCAGTCTTGGGTGCCGTGACCAGAGCTGCTCCATTACCAACTCTTTCCAATTTAAGCTTTGCCACTTCGGTGGCCACTGCGTCTTGAGCGAATTTTTGAATCTCCAAATCTAAAGTAGTGGTCACCATAAGCCCACTCTCTTGAACTTTTTGTAGACCATATTTGGAGACCAACAAATCTTTGACCCAGAGAGCGAAGTGGGGGGCTTTGATGGAGTCGGCAATAATAAACTTTAGATCTTCGTTTAGTGCAGAATCGTATTCTGTTTCAGAGATCATTTTATTGTCTTTCATCTGACCCAAAACATATTTTTGCCGGTTTTTACTTTCCTCGGGGTGGGAACCAAAGGGGGAATAATAGGATGGGGCCTGAGGAAGTCCGGCCAAAAGGGCAGCTTCAGCCAGATCCAATTTATCGGCCGATTTACCAAAATAAGTTTGGGCGGCTGATTCAATACCGTAGGCAGTTCCACCATAAGGTACTTGATTAAGATACATCTCCAAAATTTGATCTTTAGAATAAGCTATTTCGACGGTAACGCTCAAAATAAATTCTCGAATTTTGCGTCTGACTGTCCTGTCTGAAGTTAAGAGGGCATTTTTGACCAACTGCTGGGTAATAGTTGATCCTCCTTGAACGTTATTTTTGAAAAAAGTACTCAAAAAAGCCCGAGCGATTCCGCGAATGGAAAAACCCGAGTGGGTATAAAAGTCGCGGTCTTCGGCTGCTAAGGTGGCACGAACCACATGAATAGGTAAAGATTTGAGAGACACCGGGGTGCGTCTTTGGTCGGAAAAAACTTCGTAGATTAATTTTCCTTTTCGATCTAGAATTTTGGTTGAAGCTGGTGAGGGGTTGGTGGTCAGACGCATGGGGTTGGGCAAACCCCAGAAGATCCAAATCCCAAATCCCAAGCCACAAATCCCAATTAGTATTAACCGTCGTTTATATTTCTTTACTAACGTTTTGATGTTCATAGTTGAATTATAACGTAATAAGTTTTATATTTGAGCAATGGCCACCAAAAAAGTAACAAGTGACCAGCTCGATCCAAAAGAAGAAAAGATGTTGGATTGGATCTTAAACGCCATTGTCATTTTTGTTTTGGGCTGGTTGGGACTAGGAATTTTGCTTTCAGTGGGCGGACTGTTTCACCTTTGGGGCTGAAAGTGATTTGATTTTTTCAGCAATCTTTGGAAGTTCTCCAATCGCTTTATTGCCAATTTTCTTTACCACTTTAACTGCTTTTTCTCTACCCAAGTGAGAAACTACAAATATAGTTGCATCCAATACTCCGGCTGGAATATCTAATGGGTCTTTTGCCTCAACATAAGAAATAGCCCCCACCACTGATGCAAAAGCAATCGCAAGTCTAAGTTGTTCAGGAGTAAACTTTTGCACTTTTTCTGGCAAAAACAAAGTAGGAATAGTTATTGCCCAATACAACATGGATGTGAAATAATATCCATCCCACAAATCACCAACATGATACCAGGTGATTCTGGGGGGGGGCGGAATGTTGGTTCAGAATTCTTTTGCATACTGCTAGGCATAGCAGCCATTAAAGTAATTGTATCATCGAGAAACAACCATTGACATTTATAGGAGTGTACATGTAATATATGTACATGAGGTATCTTCCAGATATTCTTAAATTCGAATGGGATAAGGGAAATCTGGACAAAAGTTACGAAAAACACGGTATTACTCACAAAGAAGCCGAAGAGATCTTTGTCAGTGAAGAGTTTTTTGTAGTCGAAGATATTGCTCATTCTCAGTCCGAGCCCAGATATATTGGACTTGGAAAAACAATTGCCGAAGTCTGGTTATTTGTAGTTTTTACAATTCGAAAAGAATCCGTGCGTATCATCTCCGCGCGACGGATGCACAGAGAGGAGGTGGAACGATATGAGTCAACTAAAAAGAATACCAAAGTTTAAGACTGAGAAGGCAGAAAGAGCTTTTTGGCAAAAAGCCGACGCGAGTCTTTACGTGGATTTTTCCAAAATGCAGCGTTGGGCTTTTCCAAACCTCAAACTTTCATCTAAGCCGGTAACTATCCGTTTGCCAGAATCTATCATCTCACTGGCTAAGGTTCGCGCTCACCGCCAAGATACCCCATATCAGTCTCTAATCAAGCAGTGGATTATCAAAGGGGCAGGATTGGCAGTATAATTTCCTTATGGAAGATGTTGAGAAGACAAATTGGCAATGCGATTGACAATTTGTCCAATTAGTGCAATAATGAGCTTATGATTGTTCGAAAAATAGCTGAAATAATAAAGGATTCGGCTCATAATTACCCAATAGTTGGGATAGTTGGTCCACGTCAATCTGGAAAGACGACTTTGGTTCAAAGTGTTTTTCCAGACTATAAATATGTAAATCTTGAAACTCCAGATTTGCGTCGATTCGCACAGGAAGATCCACGGGGTTTTTTAGACCAGTATTCAGAAAATGTCATTTTTGACGAAGTGCAAAGAGTTCCAGAATTATTATCATATCTTCAGGTTTATGTTGATGATCATAAAGGAAACGGAAGATTTATCTTGACGGGATCACAACACTTTTTATTGATGGAATCTATTGGTCAATCATTGGCAGGTAGAATCGCTTTGCATACACTACTGCCACTTTCTTTAGAAGAAGTAGGGGAACACAAAATATCTGAGTTAATTTTGAAAGGAGGATATCCAAAATTACATGATTCTGATATTTCTCCATCTCAATGGTATGGAAACTACATTCAAACCTATTTAGATCGGGATATTAGAACTCTCTCAAAAGTGGGGGATTTAACGACCTTCGAAAATTTTATTAGACTCTGTGCAGGTAGAACTGGACAAGAGCTAAATTTATCGTCTTTGGCTACCCATGCTGGTATTTCCCACAATACAGCCAAATCCTGGATTTCTCTTTTGAAGACAAGCTTTATTGTTAATACCATTGAACCATTTTATAAAAATTTTAACAAACGTCTTGTCAAATCTCCCAAGATGTTTTTTGTCGATACTGGTTTGGCTTGTAAACTGCTGGGTATTGATACTGTGGAGCAATTAAAAACTCATCCAGCATACGGATTTATTTTTGAGTCCTTTGTGATTGGAGAATATTTTAAATATTGTTACAACCGCGGAGAAGACCCTCGGGCTTATTTTTGGAGAGACAAAAGTGGGCGAGAAGTTGATCTGATAATTGAAAAATCACTAAAAATAGTTCCTATCGAAATAAAATCTAGTGCAACGGTAGACGGCGAGTTTTTTGAAAACTTAAATTATTTTCTTGGGCTTTCCAGCCTGGATCGCGGAATATTGGTATACGCAGGTGAAAATGAACAAACAAGAGAAAAGATTTCAGTTGTTCCCGTTACGGAAATAAATAGTCTTTTTCGTATAAAAACTTGACTTTCAGAGAGAGAGAGTATAAGTGATCATATCATGAGTGATATTGAACCTTTGGTAACCAAAAATAATAGGATGGCTTCTAACTATAGAGAAGCTAGATCGAGGAAATTGGGGGAAACCTCTAAAGAAGTAGCTAAGAATTCATTGCTTATTCAGCTTGAAAATACCGTTCCGGATTTAGAAGAAAAGATTGATTTTGCTACTAGAGCCCCGTTTACAGATAAATTGGCTGTGGAGCCAAGCATTGCTACTTTTACAAGATTGCTTAAGATGTACTATGAAGGAAACCATACCCCAGCAGTTGAAGCTGCAGCGGAAAGAATATTTGATTTGTCAAAATCAATTCTTGGTTCAAAGGATATAATAAGATTTGATTCTAAACTGACGGGAATCGCTGCTGCTCAATTGTTAAGTGATACGGATGAAAATAGGGACTTGATCAAGTAGAAATGAGTATAATTGTCGATGGGGTATTGTGTACAAATAGGGTAGAATTAAATTAATGGGAATGTTTAATGTCATTAAAGTGAAAGTTGATTGTCCGAAATGTGGTGGAAAAATTGACGAATGGCAGACTAAAAACTTAGTAATTGATGATATTTATCCAGTGGACAATGTTTTAGAACACTATGACTTGAACAAGGGCATGGATGCTGAAATTCATTCATATTGCGATAACTGTAATAAGGAATTGAGTTTGATAATAAAGAAAGGTAAGATTTGTAAAGAATAACTATGGAAGATATTGAGAAGACAAATTGGTGGGCATACATGGATGAACCAATGCGGGATTTAATACGCGAAAGCATAGACCTTCTAAAGATTGATAATAACTACCATGATTATGGTTTTGTGGTTTTCCCTGCTGCCAAAGCTTTTGAGGGTTTTTTGAAAAAGCTTTTTTACAATTTGGAAATTATTACCAAGCAACAATATCAGGGCGATCGTTTTAGAATTGGCAAAGCCCTCAATCCTAATTTACCCAAACGTTACCAGCATGACTGGGTTTTTGACAAGTTGACTGATTACTGTGGAGGAACCAACACCCCCTTGCTACTCTGGGAAGCATGGAAGCAATGTCGTAACATGGTCTTTCACTATTATCCAGAACATGCCAAGATGACGACCAGACAGGAAGCTCACGAAAAGATAAATCTGATTACAGAAAGCATGGCAAAAGCCCTAGCGGGTTGCAGAGTTTGACAGATTGTGTCATACTTGTACTCACCCTATGAATGAAATTACCAATACTTGGGGAAGTATCCGTAACGCGATTATTGGTTCTTCTTTGGCAGTAGTCTTTGGATTGGCAGTTCTCTTCTTTTCAGTTTTGGCTACAACTAGCCCAAAAGCAGCCGAACCGTCGACAGTTTCTGCTCATGTAAACTACTACCTACCTTACCCCGGAATTCTTCCTGATAGTCCTCTTTATCGTATCAAAGCCGCTCGTGATATCGTATCCACCTGGTTTACTTTCGATCCCGAAAGCAAGGCCGAAAAAGAACTCTTTTTGGCGGATAAGCGAATCAATGCTGCTGTCGCTCTTATTGAGGGTGGAAAATCAAACCTGGGTCTAACAACTGCCACTAAAGCTGAAAAATATCTTGAGCAATCTGTAAATCGTACAGTCGGGCTTCAAAAGTCTGGTCGCGACGTCAAAAGTTTGCTTGGAAAACAAGCGGTCTCTATCCAAAAACATAATCAAATTCTTTTGGATTTCAAAAAAAGTTTGAGTGGTGAACAGGGTGCTGCTGTTGATCGCATGATTGAAATAAATACTTCTCTCTCAAAAAGCATAAGTGAGACCCTCTGATCCACTAATTGCTAGTTGACCCCCTATATTTAGTGTTCTATTGTTAAGAGCGTCACTATATGCAGTGTCCATTTTGTTCAAATGCTGACATCTCGGTACTCGAGTCGCGAGTAGCTGAGGATGGTCAATCGCTGCGTAGAAGACGAGAGTGTAACAAGTGCCAAAAGCGCTTTACCACTTTTGAAAGAGTTGAGGGACCAACGATCTATGTCATCAAGCGCAATGGCAGTCGCCAAGCCTTTGACCGCGAAAAAATTGTCTCTGGGGTTATTCGCTCTTTTGACAAGAGGCCTTTCTCAATCGATCTGATTCGGCAATTGGCTGAAGATGTCGAAAGGGAAGTCCGGCGCAAGGAGTCATCTGAGATCTCATCCAAAACAATTGGAAGGATGGTTCTCAAAAGACTAAAAAATATCGACAAAGTTGCCTGGCTGAGATTCTCAACCGTTTATTTGGAGGTCTCAGACATAACTGAATACGAAAAATTAATTGATAAAATGACAATTTAAAAAATATGCCAAACTTATTTCCAATATCACGTCCAGAAGTTAACCAAAGTCTTTTAGTTAAAAGATACACCCAAGGTGATGAGAAGACTTGGGATGACGTGGTGAAAAGAGTGGCTGGGCACGCAGGAGAAAAAACTGGAAGGGTTCAAGAATTCTTTGATGCAATAAAAGTTGGGAAATTCTTTCCCTCACGCATGGCTTACATGGGCACAGCGCACCCATTTGCTTCCAGTTGTTTTGTCTTTCCAGTAGGCGATAGTTTGGACAGCATTATGCAGGCGTTGAATGATGCTTGTCAGGTGCAAAAATATGGTGGGGGAACTGGTTACAACTTTAGTCACTTGAGACCTCAAGGAAATCTTATTAGTACCAGTGGTGGGGAGGCTAGTGGTCCTGTGTCGTTCATGGGCCTTTTCCATAATGCCATGGAAGTGGTTCACAGAGCAGGTAAAAAACATGCAGCTCAAATGGGAATTCTCAATTGTGATCACCCAAACATCTTTGAGTTTATCCAGTGTAAAGATAAAGAGGGTGCTTTCTGGACATTTAATATTTCAGTTGCAGTTACTGACAAGTTTATGAAAGCAGTAAAAGATGATGCTGATTGGGATTTACAGTTTGGAGGCAAGGTGTTCAAGACTATTAAAGCTCGTGATCTTTGGAACTATATAGTCCAACATGCCTGGAATAATGGTGATCCTGGAATTATTTTTATCGATACTGTTAACAGACTAAATAAATATCCAGAACCAGTGGAGGCATGTAATCCCTGCGGTGAACAAATGCTTCCTCCACATGTTTCTTGTAATTTAGGCTCTTTAGATTTGTCTAGATTTGTAACAAATGGCGAAATTGATTGGAAAGAACTAGAAGCAGCCACTCGCACAGGCGTTCGTTTCTTGGATGGCTCTATTGATGTCGCTTTTTGGCCAGTGAAAAAGATTCAAGAAAGAACAAACCTTTTCAAAAATATTGGATTGGGAATTATGGGCTGGGCAGACATGCTTTTACTTTTGGGTATCCCTTATGATTCAGAAGAAGCCCTTACATTAGGCGAGAAAGTAATGAAGTTTATCAACGATACCGCCGAGGAGGAATCAATTTCCTTGGGTGGGGGGAAACGTAAAAATACCACCCTGACATCGATTGCTCCAACTGGTTCAATTAGTTTGTTGGCAGGCTGTTCTTCAGGCATAGAGCCGATCTTTGGGATTGTGACCATGAAGAATACTTATGTTGGATCCTTCCGCGATGCCCATTGGATTTTTAAAGATATTGCTCAAAAGAGAGGTTTCTACAGTGATGAATTGATAGAAAAAATTGCCAAAGAAGGATCCATTCAAAACATGGATATTCCTGACGATATTAAACGAATATTCAAAACTTCAATGGAAATAGATTGGCAGTGGCATGTTAGACATCAGGCTGCCTTCCAAAAATATACAGATAATGCAGTTTCTAAAACTATCAACTTACCAAACAATGCGACAGTTGAAGACGTAGATAAAGCCTATTGGATGGCATATGAAACTGGATGCAAAAGTATTACGGTTTACAGAGACGGAAGTAGACAAGTACAAGTGCTGGATGCTAAAGAAAAAATAAGAGATAAATGTCCAAAATGTGATGCAATTTTGTTTATGAAAGATGGAGAGAAAATGTGTGTGACTTGTGGTTTCAAACCATCTGATGTCGTAGAAGATACTACACCAACTGTTAAGCCTAGACCAGCTAAGGTGGAAGGGGCTACATATCGCATAGAAACTCCTCTGGGGGTATCGTTTATTACTGTAAACCAAGATCCCGATGGCAATCCTTTTGAAGTATTTGTGATTATTGGCAAAGCAGGCAGTGAAGTGGCTGCCATGGCAGAAGCCTTGGGTCGACTGATATCGACAACCTTGAGATTTGGCAATCACTTGCCAGCCCGTGAACGGGCGCGAGAAATTATGCAGCAACTCCAAGGCATTGGTGGAGGCAAGTCCGTGGGCTTTGGACCAAATAAAATAAAGAGTTTGCCAGATGCCGTGGCCCGTGCCCTGGGCATGCATTTTGGAATGATCGGCTATCAGCCTGAATCTGAAACACCAAAACAACTCACTATTCATCGTGACCTTTGTCCAAAGTGTGGAGAGGCAACCTTTGCTTTTGAAGAAGGATGTAAAAAATGCTATGGCTGTGGTTATAGTGAGTGTTAAAGACCTCACCCCCAGCCCCTCTCCTGCCTCAGGAGAGGGGAGTAATATATAGGTATGTGGAGAGAGATTCTATTCAACTCCAGTAAAATGAAAACCAGAAGACTCTATCTGAGAAAGAAATTAACTAAATGGGAAAGCATACTTTGGGAAGAGTTGAGAAACAATAAACTTGGAGTAAAATTCAAACGCCAATATAGCGTTGGTCCATACATACTAGATTTCTATTCGACAGAAGCAAGCTTGGGTATTGAGTTGGATGGTCAACAGCATAAAAGTAATACTGAATATGATATTTTTCGTTCAAAGTATTTAAAATCTCTTGGAATAAATATTCTTCGTTTTTGGAACAACCAAATTGAAAATGATTTAGAAAAAGTAATTTTAATTATTAAAGGTAATATTCCCTCTCCTGTAGCAGGAGAGGGAAATAAAAAGGGTGAGGTATAATTTGGCCATGCCGATTTATACAAAGAAAGGTGACAAAGG
>ERZ1292623.3342-Hain-H51-01um-R1-3342-length-13727-cov-4_pt1 | contig 13727 bp, 20 predicted proteins | sample MGYA00564398_ERZ1292623 | MGnify/ENA primary metagenome ERZ1292623 (study PRJEB36523, sample SAMEA6512633) | groundwater metagenome | collected 2019-01-07 | study: AquaDiva: Metagenomics assemblies of 32 groundwater samples
TTCAGGCTAGTGATTTGTGATATTCCCGAAAAATACAGGAAACAAAGGGATTTATTTCGTTTTAGATTAAAGGAATTGGATTTCGTGAAATTTAACGATAGTGTGTGGATTTATCCATATCCATGCCAAAAAGAGATTGATTTTATCGCGAACTATCTAGAAATAGGCAAGTACGTGCACTTCGCTTTAGTAAAAGATATCACCAATAAAAAAAGACTGGAGAGGTACTTCAATTTGTAAATTGAATAATTCTTTACCTTTACTTGCTTGTTACCATAATACACACGGCCGCATGTATTGTGGTAGTTCATAGATGATACTTTGCAGATCCATAGATAAAGCTGTACGCTTTTTATCCTCAGTCGCACCGGTCGCTCAGGCAAGAAGGGTATCGCGCTGACGTTTGTGTAACGTGCTTAAAAAAATCAAGAACAGTATTCTTAGTTTTTTACGCTTTCACCAATCCAGCTTTGAGGAGTGTGGCGTAGACGCCATTTTTTTTGATGGTGCGCATGCCGCGAGTTGAGACTTCAATGTTGACATTCTTGTTTAATTCAGGCACAAAAATTTTCCTCTTTTGAAGATTTGGGTATTTGCGGACTCGGCCGGTCGGGTTGAATTTGGTAGCACGGGTTCTATTGGAGTATCCGCCTCCGATGACTGAACCCTTCTTTGTTATCTGACATATTTTCATAGCAGTTTTTGTATGCTATCATTAAATTTATCATTATGCAAGGCGTAGATACGATTTTTTTCGTGGTTATACTTATCATGTCTGTAGTTATCCATGAGGTTTCTCATGGATTTGTTGCCTTGCGCTTTGGCGACAGGACTGCGCTTTACGCTGGGCGCTTAACATTGAACCCTCTACGACACTTGGACTTGTTCGGTTCTATTATTCTGCCTTTACTTTTAGTGATTTCCCATTCGCCTTTTTTGTTCGGCTGGGCGAAGCCAGTGCCCTACAATCCTGCGAATCTCAGCAATAGAAAATGGGGGACTATCGCAGTGGCAGCGGCTGGGATACTCGCGAATTTTTTTATCGCTGTTTTGTTCGGAATTGTTTTACGTTTTTCTCTAAATAGTGGTGTTTCGACGGATTTTATTTCGATAGTCTCGTCGATCATTCTGGTGAACCTGGGGCTGGCTATTTTCAATTTAGTACCCATCCCGCCTCTCGATGGTTCGAAGATACTGTTTTCTCTCCTGCCCGATTCTTTTTACGAAGTCATTTCCTTTTTTGAGCGGTATTCACTTATTTTGATTTTGGTTTTCATTATTTTCTTTGTTGATTATCTGTATCCGATACTGGCTTTTCTGTATCGCATCATTACAGGGCTTGCGTTTTAACAATTTAAATAGTATGCTAGGCACTAGGTTTTAGGGTTTTGGGCTTTAGCTAATGCCTAGAGCCTAATGCCTTTTTGGTTTTAATCATGCCTACAATCAATCAATTAGTCAAAAAAAGCAGGAAGAAAGTTTACCGAAAAGACAAAACGGTGGCTTTGACTCGCGGATTCAACGTCCTAAAAAACAGGCCGGTTTCTTTCTCTTCCCCCTTCAAGCGAGGAGTCTGCACGAAAGTTTCGACTACTACTCCAAAGAAACCGAACTCTGCTTTAAGAAAAATAGCCAGAGTGCGTTTGACGAACGGCATGGAAGTGACCGCATACATTCCGGGTGAAGGACACAATCTACAGGAACACTCGGTGGTGATGCTCCGTGGTGGACGCGTGAAAGATTTGATCGGGGTCCGGTATCATATCGTGCGCGGGGTGCTCGACACGCAAGGAGTCGAGAAGAGGAGACAAGGAAGATCTCTCTACGGCAATAAGAGACCAAAAGAAGCGAAGAAGTAATTATAAATCGTCAATTACGAATTAGTTAAAAATGCGACGCAAGATAACAAATCGAAATATAGTTAAACCTGACTTCATATACAACTCTCCAAAGTTGGAGAAATTTATAAATTATATTATGTGGTCCGGCAAGAAAGAAACCGCCAGGAAGATAATATACAAGGCCTTTGACATTATCAAAGAAAAAACAGGCAATCCAAACCCGCTTGAGATTTTTGATTTAGCGATGAAGAATGCTGGCCCACTGACGGAAGTGCGTTCGAAGCGTATCGGAGGGGCGAACTACCAGGTGCCGAGAGAAGTAAGGCCTGAAAGACGCCTCGCGCTTGCTATGCGTTGGATTCGGGATGCCGCCAGAAAAACGAAAGCTAAGCCAATGCACATAAAGCTCGCTGATGAATTGATCGCCGCTTCGAAAAACGAAGGTTTGGCAGTTAAAAAGAAAGAAGACACGCACAAGATGGCCGAGGCCAACAAGGCCTTTGCCCACTTTGCCTGGTAACTTAATCGTATGGACCGGGATTATCCTTTAGAAAAAGTTAGGAATATTGGAATTATTGCGCACATTGATGCGGGGAAAACCACCACGACCGAGCGGGTGCTTTTTTATACTGGAGTTTCGCACAAAATAGGCGAAGTGCATGATGGCGACACCACGACCGATTGGATGGAGCAAGAACGAGAACGTGGCATCACCATTACTTCAGCCGCAGTCACTTGTTTTTGGACGCCTACGTACGCTGGCACTGATAAATCCAAGAAGCACCGTTTCAATATTATAGATACTCCAGGACACATTGATTTCACGGTAGAAGTGAAGAGATCTCTTCGTGTGCTCGACGGCGCAGTCGTAGTTTTTGACGGGGTGGCTGGAGTAGAACCTCAATCCGAGACCAACTGGCGTTATGCCGATGAGGCTAAGGTTCCTAGAATCTGTTTCGTCAATAAACTAGACCGCACGGGCGCGTCTTTTGAACATTCATACAAAACTATTTTAGATCGCCTTACGAAAAAGGCTGTCCGCATGCAGATTCCTATCGGGCTTGAAGAGCATCACGAAGGAGTAATCGATTTGTTCACCATGAAAGCTTTTTATTTTGAAGGAGAAATGGGAAACAAGGTTATTGAAAAAGACTTAGATACTTTGCCAGAAAATTTGAAAGCGGACGCGAACAAATATCATCACGAGTTGATTGAGAAAATAGTGGAACAGGATGACAAGATAATGAACGAATATTTCGAAGGGAAAATTCCGGACGCGGAAACCTTGAAGAAGCTTTTGAGAAAAGGAGTGATTGCCAATGAAATTTTCCCGGTTTACGCCGGCTCAGCTTTGAAAAATAAAGGAGTGCAATTAGTGCTCGACGGGGTGGTAGATTATCTTCCTTCACCGCTCGATATTCCTCCGATCGAAGGCACCGATCCAAATAATAACGATGAAATAATTTTCCGCCATGCGAAAGATGAAGAGCCTTTCTCCGCTTTGGCTTTTAAAGTCGCGACAGACCCTTTCGTAGGACAGCTTATTTTCTTCCGAGTTTATTCCGGCACTTTGACTGCCGGTTCTTATATTTATAATCCTCGAACCAGAAACAAAGAACGTATCGGAAGAATACTTCGTATGCATGCCAACGACCGAGAAGAAGTGAAAAAAGTTTTTGCCGGAGAAATAGCCGCAGCTGTGGGACTCAAAGACACCATTACTTCAGACACTATTTGTGATGAAGCTAGCGCTATTGAACTAGACAGAATTATTTTTCCGGAACCTGTTATCTCACTACGCATAGAGCCAAAAACAAAAGCGGACCAGGAAAAAATGGGTATGGCGCTCAATCGTCTTGCTCAAGAAGACCCCACCTTTAAAGTCTCTACTGATCAAGAAACAGGCGAGACCATTATCGCTGGTATGGGAGAGTTGCATCTGGAAATTATCGTAGACCGAATGAAAAGAGAGTTTACAGTAGAAGCGAATGTCGGTAAGCCTCAAGTAGCTTATCGCGAGACTATCACAGGCAATTCTGAAGCGGAGGGAAAGTATATCAAACAATCCGGCGGACGCGGAAACTATGGCCATGTTAAAATCAATGTTAAACCTATGGTCCCGCTTTCTAAGGAAGAGATAGAAGATTTGCCTAAAAATACAAAGAGAGCCAATGGTTTTGAATTTATCAATACCATTAAAGGAGGAGTCATCCCTCAAGAGTATATTGCTCCTTGCGAGAAAGGGTTCAGAGAAGGTCTAGACCGCGGAGTATTGGCCGGATTTAAAATGGTCAATGTTTCTGTCGAGCTTTGGGACGGAAGTTATCACGAAGTGGATTCAAACGAGATGGCCTTCAAGATTGCCGCCTCTATGGCGATACAAGATGCTTGTAGAACAGCTAGGCCGGTCATTCTCGAGCCTATGATGAAAGTAGAAGTGGTGACTCCGGAGAAATTCATGGGAGATGTCACAGGAAATCTTTCTTCTAAGCGTGGACTTATCGAAGGGATGGAAGACCGTGGCATGAATAAAGTGCTTCGTGCCGTCGTGCCTCTCTCTGAAATGTTCGGATATATGACCGGGCTTCGTTCTATGACCGAAGGTCGCGCGTCTTTCACTATGGAATTCTTGCGCTACGACATAGTGCCTAATAACGTGGCGGAGACTATCATTGCAGCGAGAAAATAAAATTTGACTTTCGTTTCTAATCTGCTAGTATCTATATAACTGCACTTTCGCAGTTTTTGTATTGCTTTTTTTATAAAATTATAAATAACTTTGTTAGTAATCAGGCCTTAGCAACTGGTTCTCGTCTGTTAAGTTCTAATTATTAACCTCCGCCGGAGGCGGAGAAAAAACATGGCAGAAGAATTTAAAAGAGACAAACCGCACATTAACGTCGGCACCATTGGTCATGTCGACCATGGTAAGACCACTTTGACTGCGGCAATATTACATGTACTTAATTTGGCTGGTAAGACTGTCCGCCTTCGCGGTGTCGACCAGATAGACAACGCTCCGGAAGAACGAGCCCGTGGCATCACTATCAACATTTCTCACAACGAGTACGCGACGGATGCTCGTCACTACGCGCACATCGATGCTCCTGGACATGCTGACTACATTAAAAACATGATTACCGGCGCCGCGCAAATGGATGGCGCTATTCTTGTAGTCGCAGCCACAGACGGCGCGATGCCTCAAACTCGTGAACATGTTCTTCTGGCAAAACAAGTCGGCGTGCCAAAGATGATAGTATTTCTCAACAAGTGCGATATGGTTGACGATAAAGAAATGATTGATTTGGTTGAAGAAGAAATTCGTGAACTTCTAACGAAACAGGGATTTGACGGCGCAAATGTTCCAGTTATTCGTGGTTCAGCTTTGAAAGGTCTTGAAGCTAAATCTGTTGACGATGAATGGGCAAAGAAAATCCTTGAGCTCGTAGACGCTCTCGACACCTACATTCCTATCCCTGTTCGGGACATTTCTAAACCTTTTCTTATGCCCGTCGAAGATATCTTTTCAATCGAAGGTCGTGGCACTGTCGTGACCGGAAAAATTGAGAGGGGAATAGTGAAGCTAGATGAAGAAATTGAAATAGTTGGAATCAAACCTACCCAGAAATCGACTGTTACAGGCATTGAAATGTTTAACAAAAATCTAAAAGAGGGTATGGCTGGAGACAATGCAGGTATTCTTCTTCGTGGTTTAAAGAAAGAAGATATTACTCGCGGACAGGTTCTCGCCAAGCCGGGAACAGTTACTCCGCATGACAACTTCACTTGCGAGATATATGTTTTGAAAAAAGAAGAAGGCGGACGACACACTCCATTCTTCAAAGGTTACAAACCTCAATTTTATATTCGTACAACGGATGTGACGGGGGATGTCACCTTAGCTGAGGGGACAGAGATGGTTATGCCTGGAGATACCGTGAAAATTACAGTCAAACTTGTTACCCCAGTAGCCCTTGAGGAAGCGCAAAGGTTTGCTATACGAGAAGGAGGCAAGACGGTAGGGGCCGGAGTGGTTACGAAGATCCTGGGTTAATTTCATGGCAACCAAAGAATTAAAAACAAAAGAACCAAAAGTATCTAAAATAAAGATACCGAAGGTTTCTCTTAAAAAAGAGAAGAAATCTGCAGACGCAAAAGGCGGAGATGGCAAAGTGGTGCTCCGTATTCGGGTTCGTGCTTACGAGAGCAAGATACTTGATAGTTCTGTTAAGCAGATTATAGATACCGCCATGCGCTATGATGCGGAAATTGTAGGACCAATACCACTGCCTACGGAGATTAAAAAATACACAGTCAATCGCGCTTCTTTTGTTTATAAAAACACGCGGGAACAGTTCGAGATTCGAGTGCACAAGAGATTGATTGACATTATTAACCCGAATCCTAAAACAGTAGAAGCTCTCACAAACTTATCTCTTCCTTCCGGAGTTGATATTGATGTGAAAATGTTGTAGAAAATAAGAAGCGAAGCGACTATATTTTCAAAATCCCGCCATAGGCGGGGCTGTAAACAAAATTATGAAATTTATTCTGGGTACAAAAGAGAATATGACTGAATACTTCTCCCCAGAGGGAGAGGTTGTTCCGGTGACCATCGTAACGGCAGGGCCGGTGGCTGTGACTAAAATTTTTGAAAAATCAAAAGATGGTTACAATGCTGTACAGATAGGCTTTGTAACTAAAAATGCCAAGAATATGAACAAATCCGTCAAGGGTCATTTAAAAGATTTAGGTAATTTCAGATATCTAAAAGAATTTCGAATAGATCACGAACCAGATGTTAAAGTCGGGGATGTCTTCAATGCCACTGATCTTTTTAAGGTTGGCGATAAATTACAAATCTCTAGTCTTTCTAAAGGCAAGGGCTTTCAAGGTGTCGTGAAGCGTCACGGATTCTCAGGAGGTCCGCGTTCTCACGGACAAAAACATTCAGAAAGAGAACCAGGAAGTATCGGTGGAGGACTCCGCACGCATGTGCCGGTAGGAATGAGAATGCCAGGCAGAATGGGTGGAGACAGGATTACAGAAAAAAATCACGAAGTGGTATTTTTAGACGGAGAAAATAACGTTATGCTTATAAACGGAGCAATAGCCGGCAGACGAGGGAGTTTGATAGAAATCGTAAGTATCTAAATCATATGGAAGCAAAATTATACAACCAAAAAGGTGATGTTGCAGGAAGCATAAATTTGCCTGAAAAGGTTTTTGCCGCTAAATGGCGCGCGGATTTAGTGCATCAGGTTGTAGAAGGAATGCGTTCAAACAAAAGAGCTGGGACAGCAGATACCAAAGATCGCGGAGAAGTAAGTGGCGGAGGCAGGAAACCTTGGAAACAGAAAGGAACGGGACGTGCCAGACATGGTTCTACGAGAAGTCCCATCTGGGTAGGCGGAGGTGTTACCCATGGACCGCTTTCAGCAAAGAATTACAAGAGAAAAATCTCAAAGAAAATGAGAGCCGAAGCTTTGTTTTCCGTTTTGTCCAAAAAAATGAAAGATGGAGAGATACTTTTTGTAGATTCTCTTTTAATGCCGGAGACGAAAACCAAAAAAGCCGCAGAGGTCATGAAAAATTTGTCAAAAGCATCCGGCTGGAAGGAGTTGGCCTCATCCAAGAACAAACGTGTTTTGACTGCCTTGCACGAGAGAAACGAAAGTAAGGAAAAAAGTCTTAGAAATTTACCACAGCTGGAGGTTGTCTTTCTAAAGAATCTAAATCCACTTGATGTTCTAAAATATCAGTATCTTTTAATAGAAAACGGAGAAGAGAGTGTGAAATTTTTAGAATCTAGAGGCGCTTAATTTTAATGAAATGAATCCAACAAAAAGTTTGAAAAATCCAAGAGTGACGGAAAAAGGAAGCAATTTGCTAGAGCAAAATATTTATACTTTTAACGTGGCGACATCGGCCAACAAGGAAGAAATAAAAAAGGCTATTTTTTCGCTTTATAAAGTCAAACCGATAAAAGTAAATATTTTGAAAATCCCGTATAAGGGAATAGTTTCGAGAGGGAAGAAGGGAACAAAAGGGGGTGGCAAAAAAGCTCTAGTATACTTAAAAGCTGGCGATAAGATAGAATTTATATAATCAATTAAAAATTACGAATTACGAATTAAAAATTTAGGTAATGAAAACCTACAAACCTACAAGCAAATCAAGGAGACAAATGACGATTATAAATTATCGCGACTTGTTGAGCGCATCGCCTCCAACCAAATCCCTTGTCTATGGTTTCAAACGTTCCGTAGGCAGAAACAACGCTGGACGTATTACTATGCGACACAAGGGAGGTGGGCACAAACGTCTATATCGAGATATTGATTTTCTTTACAACAAGAGAGATGTTCCTGCGAAAATCAAATCGATCGAATATGACCCTAATCGAAGTGCCTTCATAGGTCTTGCCGTATACAAAGATGGAAAAAAGAAATATATAGTAGTTCCAAAATCCGTAAAACCGGGAATGTCTTTTATTGTTTCAGAAAAAGCTCCGCTTACGGTAGGTAACAGATTGCCACTACGCAATATTCCGGTTGGAACTTTTGTTTACAATGTTGAAATAAAACCAAAAGGTGGAGCAAAAATAAGTCGTTCGGCTGGAATCTTCGCGCAAGTGGTGGCAAATGCTGATGGCTTTACGAACCTGAAGATGCCTTCTTCGGAGGTTAGAAAAATAGATGAGAATGCTTGGGCATCCATCGGAACTGTTTCCAATGAAGAGCATCACTTGGAAAATTACGGCAAAGCGGGACGCAGTCGTTGGAAAGGGATACGTCCGACTGTGCGAGGCACCGCCATGAACCCGGTAGACCATCCATATGGGGGCGGAGAAGGCAGACAAGGCCGTGGCACAAAACGTCCGAAGACGATGTGGGGCAAAGTTACTGGAGGACGCAAAACTCGCGGCCCGAAGAAATATTCAAACCTATTTATTGTTTCTCGAAGGAAAACTGGAAAATCTAGGAAAGGACAGGCGTAAAAAACAAGAACAATATTTTTGTCGGTACGGATTTTTTGAAGCTTAAAAAATCCTGAAATTCTCGCGCCGATGCAGAGAAACCCCTTTAAAACATCGTTCTTGTTTTTACCCCTTATTTGACTTTAGATTTAAATTTGATAGGATGAAAATCAAGCTCGTTAGGAGCTTTTTGTTTAGTATTAACATGACAAGATCAATCAAAAAAGGTTCCAATGTTGACGAGAGGCTATTAAAGAAAATAGCCGGTAAAAACCCGCTCCAGACTCCGATGATCAAGACTTGGAAAAGGGCCTGTCAGATTTCACCAGAAATGGTAGGTTTCGTTTTTGGGGTATATAACGGAAAAGTTCACGTGGAAGTTCTAGTGACGGAAGACATGGTAGGGCATAGGTTGGGTGAGTTTTCTCCAACTAAGAAATTTATAAAACATGGCGGAAAAATGCAAAAAGAACTAGAGCAAAAGAAAAAAGAGGCTGAAATAACACAAGCTAAGACTGCAACAGAAGCCGCAGCTGCAGCAACAACTAAGAAGTAAAGCAACATGAAAGCCTTTTTAAAAAATTACAGACAAGCTCCAAGAAAAGTTCGTTTAGTTGCGGGACTAATAAAAGGCAGGAGCGTGGAGGAAGCGATATCCATGCTTGATTTTTTGGCTAAACGTTCCGGATTTCCGATCAAGAAACTTTTACTCTCAGCAGTTGCCAATGCGAAAGGCGTAGGCATAGAGAAAGAGAATTTATTTATAAAAGAGCTACGAGTAGATAAAGGTATTGTGATGAAAAGAATGATGCCAGCTGCCATGGGAACAGGGCACAGAATAAACAAACGTACGAGTCACGTGACTCTTGTTTTGGCTGAGAAGATAGCGAAGGCGATTACTAAGAAGGGTATCAAAAAGTCAGTTAAGAGGGGTAAGGGGGAAGAATCTACCGAAGAAGGGTCAAAAACAAAGTAAATTTATGTCAAAAATAGTCCATCCATATGCGCATAGGTTGATAGTACTAAGAGATTGGAAATCTCACTGGTTTGCCGACCCCAAGAAGTACTGTAGTTATTTGAAAGGTGATGTTTTAATTCGAGAATATTTGGAGAAAAAATTGCGTGGAATGTATGTCTCTTCCATTGAAATTGATAGGAATCAAAAAACAACCCGTTTCTCAATTAGAACTTCTCGCCCAGGTCTCATTATAGGGAGAAATGGAGAGGGGGTGACAAAACTCAAAGGGGATATTTTAAAGAAGATAAGCAAATTAAAACTTGCAAAGTCAGAAGATTTTAAGCTGGATATAATTGAAGTTTCAAACCCAGAAGCCGATGCTGCAATAGTCGCGTATATGGTTGCCGAGGGCTTAGAAAAAAGAATGCCATATCGCCGAGTGGTCAAGCAAATGGTTGAGAAGGTTATGGCGGCTCACGGGGTAGAAGGTGTGAGAATAGTCCTTTCCGGTCGTTTGGGCGGGGCTGAGATTGCCCGCACGGAGGAATTAAAGCGAGGCAGTATTCCCCTCCAGACTCTCCGAGCTGATATAGATTTCAGACGCGAGCGCGCGACCTTGTCTTACGGAACAATCGGTGTAAAAGTTTGGATTTACCGAGGTAAAATATTTGCAGACAAGAAGTCTGCTCGGGGCGAGTTTCATTCAGCCGAGAAAAAGGACGATTAATCAGGATATCATTTTTTATGTTAATTCCCAAAAAAGTAAAATTTAGAAAGTGGCAAACAGGACGCAGTAATCCTAAGGCGAATACGCCAGAAACTCGTGGCACGAAGCTTTCTTTTGGTTCTTATGGACTTAAGGCTATAAGTCAAGCGCGTGTTAAGTCGAATCAAATAGAGTCTGCCAGAAAAGTGATATCCCGCACTTTAACTAAGACCGGAAAATATTGGGTCCGCATTTTTCCAGACAGACCCTTCACCGCGAAGGCGGCGGAAGTCGGAATGGGAAAAGGGAAGGGTGATCCCCAAGGGTATTGTTTTGATGTTTTTCCTGGGCGTATTATATTTGAAGTGGATGGCGCGGAAAAAGCGGTGGCTTGTGAAGCTTTGAGAAAAGCTGGCACCAAGCTTCCGGTCAAGACGAGAATTGTTTCAAGGGCTCACAACGTATAGTAGTTTTTAAACATTAAAGATATGTCCAAGAAAAAGGAAAACTTAAAAGGAATGAAAATAAGCGAACTCAAGGAGAAACTCTTTGGTTTGGAAGAAAGTTTGAGAAATTTGAAATTCAAAGCAGAAGGTTCGAAATCGAAAAATGTCAAAGAGTCTAAAACCCTGCGAAGGCAGATTGCCAGAGTTCTCACGGAAATGAATCAAAAAAGCAGAAAGTCGTAAAGTTTAAAAAATTTTAAGATAAAAAATGAAAACAAAAACTAAAAAAGAAATAACCGAAAACAAAGGAATTACCTTACGGGGAGTGGTTGTGGGAGACAAGATGGATAAAACCGTAGTCGTGTCTGTTTCTAGATTCGTCAAGCACCCTAAATATGGAAAATTTTACAAAATAAATAAGAAATATAAAGCGCACGACGAGGGAAATAAATTCAAGATTGGGGACAAAGTAGAAATAGTCGAAACCAGGCCTATCTCCAAAGACAAAAGATTTAAGGTAATTACACGTTCGCAATAATTTTATGATACAAGTAGGAACATTAGTGAAAATAACAGATAATGCCGGTGGCACCGTGGGAAAGGTGTTCAAAATTTTGGGGTCCTCAAAAAAAAGATACGCAGAATTGGGAGACTTGGTCATTATATCCGTGAAGGTTGCTACTCCCAGAAAACTAGTGAAAAAGAAAGATGTGCATCAGGCCGTTGTGGCGCGCACAAGGGGGGCATACAGGAGACATGATGGTTCATACATTCGCTTCGATGACAATGCTGTAGTTTTATTAGAAAAAGGGAAATTGGATCCCAAGGCCGGACGTGTATTCGGGCCAATGCCGAGAGAATTGGCTGAAAGGGGTTTTCAGAAAATAATTTCTCTTGCGCCTGAGGTAATATAATCAATCACAAAATATGAAAGTTAAAAAAGGAGATAGTGTAATAATACTAACAGGAAAAGATAAAGGCAAAAAAGGAAAGATTGTCAAAGTTTTGGTTTCGGAGAATAGAGTCGTGGTTGAAGGTATCAATATGATGAAAAAACATCAACGTCCCAGAAAGTCAGGAGAAAAAGGTACGAAGATAGACATAGCAATGCCGCTACATGCTTCGAATGTCAAAAAGGCTGATTAATAAAATAAAATGAAACATTTAACTGTAAAAGAAAAAGAAACGGAGAGCTTTGAAAAAATGAAAAGCGCTTTTTATTATAAAAATGAAATGGCTGCGCCTAGAATGGTGAAGGTAGTTTTGAATGTTGGTACTGGGACAGCTATCAAAAAAGACAAAAACAAAAATGATGCTATAGCAACGCGCTTGGCGAAAATTACTGGACAAAAAGCAGCACTTCGGGGTGCGAAGCAATCTGTCGCCTCATTTAAAGTACGACAAGGAGATTCTATCGGAGTCGTAGTTACCATGAGAGGCAAGAGAATGTACGCTTTCCTTGAGAAGCTTATCAATGTTGCTCTGCCTCGCACCAAAGACTTCCGTGGAATAAATCCTAAAGCGGTAGACGATGTCGGTAACCTCACCATTGGGATAAAAGAACACACCATCTTTCCAGAAACAGCTGATGAAGATATTAGAGACGTTTTTGGACTCGCTATTACTCTCGTTTCTACAGCTAAAAACAAAAAAGAAGGCAAAGCTTTCTTTGAAATTATCGGAGTACCTTTCAAGAAGGAAGAAGAGAAAGAGAGCAAAAAGAGGTAAAAAGTTTGACTCTTTTGGACATATTTGCTAATATAGGGGAGTCTAAGAGATAGATTGATCTGTGTTTCTCCTTAAGCCCGGTGCTGTATGTTTTCACAGGTTTTAAGAAAAAATACACGATATCATCTATATAGATAAGCGATTTTTATATATGGCAAAAACATCAGTTTTAGCAAGAAACAGAAAAAAACCAAAATTTTCCACTCGAAAAAAAAATCGATGTTTTCGTTGCGGTCGTGGCAATGCTTATATGAGAGATTTTGGCATTTGTCGTATTTGTTTTAGAGAATTAGCTAATGAAGGGATGCTTCCGGGCGTTCGTAAATCAAGCTGGTAGTCTATAAAATCATTATGGATTCAATTTCAAACATGATAATAATGCTGAAAAATGGAAGCCTTGCAGGCAAAGAGTCTGTTTTGACGCCTTATTCTAAAATGAAGAATGCTATCGCTGAATGTTTAAAGAAAGAAGATTATGTAGATCAAGTAAATAAAATTACTAGAAATGGCTTTCCCACTCTTGAGATAGTGTTGATTTACACAAATAAGAAACCAAAAATTACAGAAGTGGAGAGAGTTTCTAAACAATCAAGGCGCGTTTATTTCAAAATGAAAGACATTCACACAGTTAGAAGCGGGGGAGGATTGCTCGTACTCTCGACACCAAAGGGCATATTGTCAGGCAAAGAGGCCAGAAAAGAACAGGTCGGGGGAGAGGCTTTGTTTAGGATTTGGTAGTCGCCTCATCGGCGACCCGCCAAATAGGATGGAAAAAAATAAAAAAAATTAGTATGAGCATAATAGTAAAACAAGAAATATAAAATTAGATATATCTATTCAATATGCTTATAATATCTTTATAAAGCAGGATAGAATGTGCAGACTTAGCGGAATTCCTATCAAACTTGATAAACATAGGAATGCTTCTTTAGACAGAATTGATCCTTCTATTGGGTATATCGAAGGAAATGTCCAATGGATACATAAAGATATAAATCAAATGAAATGGGATATCAACCATAATATTTTTATTAAGCTTTGTCACTTAGTAAGTGATTTTAGAGATAAC
>ERZ1292623.3343-Hain-H51-01um-R1-3343-length-13721-cov-9_pt1 | contig 13721 bp, 11 predicted proteins | sample MGYA00564398_ERZ1292623 | MGnify/ENA primary metagenome ERZ1292623 (study PRJEB36523, sample SAMEA6512633) | groundwater metagenome | collected 2019-01-07 | study: AquaDiva: Metagenomics assemblies of 32 groundwater samples
AAACATGAAAACACCTAGGGAGTTCGCTATGTCGCATTTGACATGAAAGAGAACGGGCGCTTGACAAAAGTTCAGACTTATGGTATAATTATAAGTTCATTTTAAGAACCCAGGCGACAGCCGCCCGGAACACAATTCAACAAACGAGGCATGGGTAGTATTGAGAGAGTACTATTTAAGCCTTCCAAACTATAAAAACGGCCTCTCTCAAAGAGGTTTTGTGTTTTTAACTCGCCCTGTCATCCGACGGGGCGCCATATCGGACCTGTCATGTCGAATGACGTGATGATATGGCGAATCCATTGTTTGACGAGGCGGTTTAAAAATAATTAGTTCATTACAACTAAGTGTGTGTTTTAACCATTGTCGGCCATAGTGGCAAAGACAATGGAACGAAGACAAAGGAGAGAAGACATGCCGAACATCAACGACGAGATGAATGAGACCACGCAGGTCGTGCGCCCCTTGGACCAGGACCCGAAGGTTCCCGGTCGCAACAAGTGGATGATCGGCCTCTTCTGCCTGACGGCGCTACTGCTGGTGGTGCTGATGATCAGACAGAACGCGATGAACGATGGCGTGGACGGATTGCGGGAGGACGTGGCATCGGTCAGGACCGACGTCGCGGCCATGACCCACGGCGTCGCTGTCGTGACGAATGCCGTCACGACCAAGAACGACGACGGTGATCTGGTCACCGCGCTGGATGTCGTTCGCGACATCCGTAGCACGATGGCCAAGACCGACGATCTCTCTGGCCTGGCCAAGAAGGACGACTTGTCCAATCTGGCCAAGACCGACGACCTCTCTGGCCTGGCCAAGAAGGATGACCTGGCCACTCTGGCGACGAAAAAGCGTCTCGCTCGCGTCGAGCGTAAGCTGGACGCGCGTATCGCCGCCGAGGCCAAAGAGACAACTCCCGCGCCCACCACCACCGTCGCCAGCAAACCGGTCACCGCCGCCACCGACGATGGCACGATCACCGTGATCGTGCATCCCATCCCCGTCGACGAGGACGAGTAACACACACCCGCCTACACACCTACAACGTGCGAGTCTAAACCACTCGCACGATCCCTTTATCTTCTTACTAATTGTGGTAGGAAGATAAAGCAGATCGTTTTGCTCTTTTTAAAATAAATGCTAGAAGAAATTCCACCACTCACAACAGCCCGGGCATAAAGCCTAGGGCAGGAGGAAGGAAAATGAAGAGGACCGTATTGATGTTTGCGTTCGTGTTGTTCGTGATCGTGCTTCTGATGGTGCTGGTCAACCACAACGCCTTCGCCCAGACCCCGCCGGAGAACAACCAGCATGTGGTTCACTTCTCCGCAGAGAAGGACAAGGACACAGAGATGGTGCTGTCGGCTCCCGGTCCCGGTGAAAACCTCACCGTGATCGTGGACGTACCGGTGCGGACCCGCAAGGCCGCTGCGCCGGCGCGGACTTACATCACCAAGCAGTACGTAACCAATGTGCAGTCGGGGAGCAATCTCCATCTGCGCGGCGGGGTCAGCATCGGGCTCGGATTCCCAGCTCGTCATGATTCGTCGTTCACCGGCGGACTCATCGGTCAGATCGGCTACGCCGACTCGCCCTGGGTTCTAGAGACAACTTTTCGCGCGGGTAACTGCAAGAAGGGTGTGGCTCTGAATACCGGGCTGGCGGCAATGCGAAACGTCGCCAAGAACTTCCGAATGGGAGTCGGAGCGGATCTGCTCTACTGCAGTGATGTCTCGGACCACCCCGCGGAGAAGGCCGATGAACGTGTTGTCGGTGGATCGTTTCGCCTCCAGAGCGAGCAAGGCCATTTCATTGTGGCTGCTTCGATCGGAGTCGGCGCGGCCACCTACCCCGTTCCCGGAGATCGAAAGACGGCGGCGGTCTTCTACGAAGGCCTCTCCGTTTCCTATCTTTGGGGAGATTAACAGTCGCCCCGACCAATCATAACAATGATTGCGTCGGGGCATCCAATCTTCGCCATTTCATTTGAAGTGGTGAGTACAGGATGAAAGTTCATTTCAGCTGGGCCGCGTGGCCCCCCAACAATGGCGCCCAAAAGGCCCGAAGGAGAAACGAAGATGGAGAAGAATTCTGTGTTCGTGTTCATGACCCTGGCGCTGGTCTTTGCCAGCACTGCCTGTATCGAGGATGGGCCGTTGCCGGAGGAGGAAACTCCGGATGCGGCGGTTCCGACCTCGACGGACGCTTCGGAAATGGTGGATGCGACTCCGGTCACGCCCACGCCCGATGCGACTGTCGTGAATCCGGCGGATGCGGATGTTGTCCCTGTCCCCGACGCGATGGTTCCGGATGCTCCGGTTCCGCCTCCGGTGGACGCTTCGGCGCCAACTCCGGACGCGATGCCCGATGCCGCTCCGGTTCCGCCTCCGGTGGACGCTGGTATTCCGGACGCTTCGGCACCCACCCCAGACGCGATGCTCGCTACGCCCGATGCCGCTCCGGTTTTGCCGGACGCGTGCACGCCGCCGCCCCCCGCCTGCGTGACCGATAGCGATTGCAATGATGGATTCAGTTGGACGGGTGATGCGTGTTCCAGTGGAAATTGTGTTCACTGGGCCACGGATTGTGGTGGAATGCAGGTGCGACCCGCAGCCGATTCAGCCACCTGTGAGTTCTGGGCAGGATTCGGAGTTCCCGAACCGGCTCTGAGCTTGGGGCTGTTCTCGGCGAGCGGTCTGCCAACCGGTCCATCCGGCGGCAGTTGGAAGGCCGCGCCAGCCCATGCTTGTAGCGTCATTTGCTACAATCCAGGCTTGGGCGTATCCACCATCGATATTCAGATCGAGTGGAATGGTCTCACCCTCCAGCATCAGGAAATCACGGGCCTCAAGAAGGGCACGTGGGACGGCCGTAACTTGCTGTACTAGCCGTCTGAAGTCCTCGCCGCATTCAGCGCCGAGGCAGGGGAAGAGATTAGAGATTGCGAATTTTCCAGCAAATCTCTTCCCCCTTCAATTTTACTCATCACCGCTTCGCTTTCAGCTATGCGGTGCAAGCAAACCTACTATTCAAAATGCTTGCCCTGCGTAGCTGTAGCGAAGCACGGGTGGTGAAGAAAATTAAAGTTCTAGCGAACTTTTTCAGGCATTATCTGTCTATTTACGTTCACTAGCGTGTTAGCGAATGAAAATAGACAGATTTATCTGCCTAACAAAAATACCACCCGATTACCCGATTAAATAATTTATTATCTAATTAGGTGACTCTCTCTGGGTGGTTTTTTGTTTTTAGCGACGATCCGCCTAGGCGGACGTCTGGCTAAAAATCCGCTTGCCTAGGCGAGCGGATGCGATGTTTTTACGTTGTCATTCCGACCGTAGTGGAGGAATCCCTTACACAACCAACCTATAATTATATATATTTAATAATAAGGTGAAAGGGATCTTTCGACTTCGCTCAAGATGACAATTCCTTTACGCCCGACCGGTACTCCGCGCTCCACCATCCCCAAACCGCCCAGAGCCACCAAATCATCGGTGTATGATGCAGCATATTATCCGAAAGGCTAAGAATTAAATAAATTACAATACTGGCAATGAATACAATATTTGATTTAGCGAAATCATGCCGGGTACCGTCCATTGAAACCCGGCGCTGTGTATTTTTTACGCCAAAACTAATTTGCTTATAGAGCAAATTTATAAAAATACTTAAAAATAAAATTAAGCCGATAATTCCTGATTCAAAAGCAACTTTTATATAATCATTATGCGCTTCAGAAGTATTATCCCAAATACTACCCACATCTTTATTATCATCCCAAACTTTTGGAAACGAACCATAGCCATAACCGAGAACAGGTTTTTTTTCAAAAAGCGGAAGCACTTTAGTGGCCACAGCCAGCCGCCATTTAATAGAGTCGGAGTCTTCATTTCTAGCCGTTAATCTAGAGATTAAATTAATGGCTTGCAAATTAATGTTATAGTTGTTGATTAAATAATTATTGAACGGAGAAAATAATCCATAAAACAAAACTACGCTCGCTAAAATATAAACGAGCATTTTTCTGTAATACACCAGTCCCACAATTATAAAAAGAACAGCTACTCCAATCCAAGCGATTCTAGTGTAAGTCAGCGCGATAATCATCAATAAAAATAAGCCGGACAATTTTGGTAAGGCGCCGCTATTTTGTAAATTTTTATTTTTAGCGAGAAATGATTTGTTTACTAAAACCATCAATAACAGTAAAGCAAAAGTTGCCAGAATATTAGGGTGGGCGAAAGTTCCATGAATTCTATTGGCAACCCCGTCTATATCCAGGCCGGTTTTGGTAAAGAATTGATAAACCCCAACCAGCAAGGGGATAACCGAAGCCGCTATTAACGCTTTTAAAAAATCTTTTTTAAACTTGGCCTCGTCTTTTATAGACATAATATAGCAAATGCCAAACAAGCCGAATAAATTGGTGGCTTTTATTGTTTCTCTTATGGTTGAGGTTAGGTCATAACTGTAAATGGCGGTTAGGGAACACCAGGCAATAAATAGCACCCAAGGAATTTTCGCGGGAATATGTTTAAAGTAACGATGGTTTTTAGCAAAAAAATAAACAGACCAGATTAAGAGAAAAACGGATAAAGCCGCGTTTATATTAAAATCAAATAATGGGAATGAAAATAAATGAATATCGCGCCAATAATCTAACGCTGGCCTGGTTGCCAATAAAATCAGGATAAAATATTCGCCAAAAATTTTCTGAAGAATAATAAAAATTATTATTAAAAAAGCCAGAATATCCAGGCCGATATTTGGATTTATTATCGTAAAAATAGCCAGAAATATGACTAAAAGGCTGGTTAAGGAGAATCTTTTGAGGTAGTTGGGCATAATAAATAATTTATTTGAGTATAGCATGATTTCGTGATAAAATAAAGTGTAAGTATGCGTTTAAAAACACTTAAAAATCGGCATATAAGGGCGGTTGCTTTGTTGATTGCGGTGATTATTTATGTTGGACTGCTTTTTCCTCGCAGTTCTTCCGCGGTACGGGTGGCCACCAGAAGAGCTAATTATTATTTGGCTTGGGAAATTCCCGCATCCAAGGTGTCAGAATTGGCTAAATGGGATCTGCTTATTTTAGATATGGAAACGCAGGTAACAAGTTTAAGCGCTTTAAAAAAAATCAGACAACTTAATCCCAATATAATAATGTTGGTCTATATTACTCCGCAAGAAATAAAAACTGACGCCGCTAACGGTTATAGTATTATGCGTAAAAAATTAGGGGCCGGTATCAGTGAAAATTGGTATCTAACCGACACGCAAAACAACAAATTAAGTTTTTGGCCGGAAACTTGGCTGTTAAATGTGGCCGACAATAGTCCCGAGGGGAATGGTTTAAAACTAAATCAGTATATGGCTCAATTTGTGGCGCGAGAACTTTTGGCCACCGGCCTATGGGATGGAGTTTTTTTTGATAACGCCTGGAAAGATATAAAATGGCTTACTGGCGATATGGTCGATTTGAATAAAGATGGACAAAAAGACAATGATATTGACGCTCATTGGCGAGAAGGCATGCGTACTATCTATAAAATCACTCGGCGCTTAACAAATAATAAGTATATTATTTTAGGCAATGCCACTAGTGATGTTTATAAAGATGATTTAAACGGGATTATGCTGGAAAATTTTCCGGCTCTGGGTTGGAAGGAATCTATGCGCGTTTATGCCGGCAATCAAGAAGGCATCCCTCAACCCCGCGTAAATATAATTAATTCAAATACTGGAAATCAAGGACAAGGTCCAGCTGATGGGGACAATCAGCATTTCAAAAAAATCCGTTTTGGTTTAGCCAGCACGCTCTTGCTTGATGGGCATTATTCATTTGATTTTGGCGATAAAGATCACGCGCAAACCTGGTGGTATGATGAATATGACATAGAATTGGGCAAGCCAATCGCGGCCGCCGCGTCTTTAAACAACAAACCGCAATTTGAAGAAGACATTTGGCGTCGAGAATACGCCAATGGCATCGCTTTGGTGAATCCGACCGTTCAACCTCAAGATGTTGATTTAGGCGGCGAATACGAAAAAATAAAAGGGGTACAGGATTCCATTGTAAATGATGGCTCCATAGTAAATCAGGTTAATCTGAAAGCTAAAGATGGGCTGGTAATGCTACGAACTTTTCAAACTTTAAAAAATGTCGTTTTTGGCAACGGTAATTTTATCCAATTTTTTAATAAGAACGGAAACCGCGTGCGCAACGGTTTATTTATTTACGAAAATACCGCGCCGGGGGGAACGAAAATATATTACGGAGATTTAAATGGCGATGGTACAGAAGAAAAAATTATGGCGACCGGTCAAAAGCTGGAAATATTTAATAGTACCGGCGGTATTTGGTTTAGTGATTATCCGCTAGGGCGAGACCGCCAAGGAGAGCTGCGGGTGAGTGTTGGCAAAGTATCCGGCTCAGCCCAAGATTCTATTGTTATTTCTCAAAACGATAGCGGGCAAGCGGTTGTCTACAATTATCACGGCGCAATAGTAAAAGATGGTATTTTCCCGCTTGGTAAAAACTACAAAGCTGGATTATCTTTGGCCGTTGCCAATAGCGAAAACCAAAGCACTAGAATTGTTGTGGGCGCCGGCGGGGGTAAGTTACCGGAAGTTGTAATCTACGACAGCGGTCTTGTCAAAATTAGTAAACGATTTTTTGTTGATAGTAAAAAACTAAAAGGCGAAATGGGTTTAGCTGTCGGGGATACAAATGGAGATGGAGCTCCGGAAATAATTGTGGCTTTAAATTCCGGGAAAAATAAACAAATAAAAACATATAGTCTGGCCGGAAAACTTTTATCCCAGTTTAAAGTTTCGTCTGGGTTTAATACTAATCCAATTAGCGTGGCCGCGGCTGATGTTAATTTTGATGGTATAGACGAGATTGTTTTGATGAACGGAGAGTAATGTCATTCTGAACTTGTTTCAGGATCTAACGTCCCGTTAAAATACAAACAACCGGACCATCAAATTTCCAATTATTTTTTAAAGCAAGTTTTAGCCCCTCTATAGATAGAGCGCTATTAGGAGAAATATCTATATTTTCCGTCTCTTTAATTTGTCGCATAGCTTCGGTGATATCATCGTTGGTCGCTATCCACCCATTACCTTTGCTGTCCCGCACTAATTTTTGTACAGTCTCTTGGCGATAGCCAATTTTATCCACAATCGCGTTTGCTACCGAAGGACTTATTGGATCAGAAGATTCAACCATCGGATGACAGGCCGGTGTTTGTACTATATGAATTTGCGGGTTAATTTCGTGTTTTTTAAAGCCCTCATACAAGCCTTGCGCGGTGGTGCCGCTGGAAGTGGGGATAAAAACAGCGGCAAGATTTTTTATTTCCGCCAATTCATTGGCTAGCGCTTCGTAGCCAGCAAGCGCAGTATCATCCGTAGATTGGCGTAAATTTTTTGCTTTTCTTTGTTTGTCCATTTGAAACGCTGATTGTTTGGGATTATCTACTTTTTCAAGAAGCACATATTTATTTACAAGTTTTTTAATAACCACAAGTTTTCGGGCATCTATATTTTTTCCCACAAAAATTTTTAAATCCAACTGTGATTTTTTGTGTTTTGCGTTATGTTCATTTATGGTAATAGCCGCGGAAATAGCCGCATTTCCTGATGATGAAATACAAAAATTGTCACGGCCCTCGCTGGCGTAATATTCAATCATAAACGGTATTGATCTGCCTTTATGCGAACCGTGCGGATGCAGATCTTCACGTTTTAAATACAGCTCTGTTTTTAAACCGAGAGCCCGAGCCAGTTGTTTTGCTTGTGGTTGCGGTGTTAACATGCTAAACTTGACTTGTATAAAATTTGGAGTAAAATTATCTTAAGCTTTTATTTTAATATCATATATTTATGTCGCTTATCTGTCCAGAATGCAAAAACGAAGTTGATTTTTCCGTTTATCCTAATTTGGCAGTGGGAAACGTGATTGAATGCAATGTTTGCGGGATTACTTTGCTTGTAAATAAAATGGAGGCCAATGAAATTGTTTGCGAAGTGGTAGATGAGGGTAAATAGTTTTTAATTCTCAGCAACTAATTTTTCAATCATTCCGCGGAAACCGCGTGAACCAAGGAAGACAACAACGTCTTCTTTTTTGGTGTTATTTTTAATGTATTCAATCAGTTTGTCATCGTTTTCAATATACACAGTTTGGGGTTGGGTCCGGGAGATTACTTCTGCCAATTTTTTTCCGTCAAATGGCGGATCAATGTCTTTTGGGTCTGTTTTTATTCTGGTGAGTGTTGGCACTATTACTTCATCGGCCGCCATGAAAGCTTTATTATATCCTGGTATTGATTGGGATTTGCGATTACCTGTATTGGGTTCAAAAATAGCCGTTATTTTACTGTGTGGATAAATGGCGCGCAGGGTTCCCAATGAAGCTTTGGCCTTTGCGGGGGAATGGCCAAGATCATCATAGATGGTAATTTTTCCTTCGCATCTTTTTTCCAACCTTCTTTTTATTCCTTTAAATTCGCCAATAGATTTTAAAATTATAGTTTCATCAATATTTATTTCCTTGGCCATAGCAAAACAGCCGCAGATATTTTCGGCCATATGCTCACCCAGCACAGGCGCAACAATATTATATTCCACATTTTCGTGTTTAATGATAAATGAAATTCCAGCCGTTGTTTGTTTTACTTGTGAATAAGAAAAGCGCGCTGTCGGATCTTTGCCATAAGTTATTACCCTAGCCCCATTAACGTTAGCGGCTAAAACATTTTTAATTTTTAAATCATCCACGCAAGCGACAATAAGCCCAGCGGCTGGAATCATGGAGATCAAATCTTTAAACGCTTGCAAATAAGTTTCTTCCGTGGGGTAAATATCGGCATGATCCCAAGATACCGAAGTTAGAAGCAGATGAGTGGGGGAGTAGAGCTTAAATTTTGGTCGGCTGTCCCAACGGGCGGTTTTGTATTCATCGCCTTCTAGCACGCTCCACCCATCACCTTGTTTTGTTAATCCCTCCTGTGAGGAGGGTAGGGAGGTGTGAGCTGCCGAGAGCATAGTCGCATCTTTTATCTTCGCGCTAACGGGCAAATTGAGACTTAACCCGCCAAACATATACGACGGATTAATGCCGGCTTTTTCCAAAATAAAAGTCAGCAGAGCGGTGGTGGAAGTTTTGCCGTAGGTACCGGCGCAAATCAAAGAGTTTTTTTGCACGATATATTCCGCGATTACTTCCGGATAAGACTTGTAATTAAGATTGTTTTTGCGCGCGTAAATAAATTCCGCATTTCCAGATCCGGCCACGTTTCCCACCACGACAATATCTGGATCGCCGTCGGCAGTCATTTTTTCCTGGTGCCAACCCGGGTAAAACGAAATATCATTACCTTTTAAATAATCGGAAATAGGCGGAAAGAACCCAACATCACTGCCGGAAATTTGCCAGCCTTCTTTGTGGAAAGCCGCGGCCAAGGCGCCCATGGCTACGCCGCAGATGCCGATAAAGTGAATGTGTTTCATACAAATTTTTTTAACCCTTCCAAATCATTCTGCCACTGTTTTCCATCAAACCATTCCAATCCGGAAAATTGCAGTTTGTAAGTATCAGTTGGTCGCTGGAACGAACCAAGATAAACATATTTCTTGCCATTTTCTTTGGCCCAGATAATTGCTTTCAACATCATGCCCATACCAGTGTTGGCCGATGGCTTATCGCTTATAGCTGAAAGTTGATAGAATGGATAACAGTAGTGCAAAATATTTTTGGTTTCTAAAGCTATGCAGTAGCCGATATTTGATTTAACGAAATCATGCCGGGTAGCGTCCATTGAAACCCGGTGCTTTTCGTCTTTTTTATAAATAAATAATTTATTAAAGTTGCTTTTTGTTTTATCCGTAATCAACTCTTTTATTTTTTGGGCGCTAAAAGTTTTTTCACCGAATTTTTTTTCATAAAATTCTTTTCCCATTTTATGTATCTTCCAATAGTATTCGGAATAAGGGATTGTTTGCGCGAATAAACTGAGTTCTTCAGTTTTGGTCAGTACGCGACGATTTTCGGATGACAATTTAAATTTTTTCAGATCAACTCGTAGGCTGCGGGTTTGGTTCATTACGCCTTTGCCAAGACGCGTAAAAACAAAACCGCGGCCATACATTTCTTCAATGGACTTATCAGTAAAATTAGAAATTATTTTTTCTTCCCAAGATAAATACATATTACTTATATAAACTCATCCAAATAGCCATAATTACAAAAAAAGCGTGTATCAGCCAAAAACGCATAACAATTTTTTCTTCATTCCAACCGCGGAATTCAAAATGATGGTGTATCGGCGCCATTTTAAAAAATCTGCGGCCAAGCAAACGGCGGCAAAAAATCTGAATAATGACTGAAATAATTTCGATATAAAAAATAAAACCTAAAAATGGAATAAGCATGGCGCGATTTATGGCTATGGCGTTAATAGCTAAAAGCGCTCCCAGACCTAGCGACCCAACATCTCCCATTTGGAATCTAGCCGGCTTAATATTAAAGTAAGTATAGGCGATAAGCGCGCCCACAACCGTGGCGTTTAGCAGGGTAAATGAAGCGCGTTCTTCGGTCCAGCTGATTATCATTAGGCCCAAAAAAGTAATAATGAGCGACCCGCCCGCCAAACCGTCCAGGCCGTCGGCAATATTTACGGCATTGGCGGTAAACATTACGAAAAAAATTACAATCGGAATTATCCACCAGCCCACAAAAACCTGGCCATCAAACGGTATCCATAAAGAATGCCAGGAAACTCCCAATTTAAAATATATCCACCAGGCGGTAACAGCTCCGGCCAAAAATTGAAAAAGCAGTTTTTCGTGCACATGAATTCCGCGGCCCGGATGCGAACCAAATATAGAAGCGACTCTTCTAAATGTTTCCCACGGCAAAATTAAAACGTACCACAAACGCATATACCATTTTTTGTGCACTTTTATTAAATTAATAGTATGAGAAATTTTTCGTTCGCGGCGTTTTTTCCCAAAAATATTCAGCAGGTCGTCGGCGGCTCCTAGTAGCGCGGCGATCCCCATTACCCCAATAGGCACATAGGTATTTTCCCGGTTCCAGTTAAATAGCATTGTCACAACCGTCACTGTAATTATTACCAAAAGCCCTCCCATAATCGGAGTGCCGATTTTTTTATTTCTGTCGCCCTTCAGAGTAAAATCAAATTCATCTCGACGCGTTATTTTGTATTTATACAAAAATTTGGTAAGCAGAGGCGCCAAAACAAAAGCTCCGGTGGCGGAGAGGATTAAATAACTAAGAGCCTGCTGGATAAGGGAAAGATTCATACTATTTAATTCTTCTAATTTCTAAAGTTTCGGCCACATTTGCTTCCAAATAAGTTTCATTGTCTTTACCAGTTTTGTTTTTTTCTTCCCATACCTGTGCCATCAATCCTTTTTCCGGATTAATAATAGTTATTGTACCTTGCGCTACGCCGTGTCCATATTTACCCTCGCCAGACCAGGCGCGGGCGTGCGCGTATTTTATTTGGTTTCCGCCTGCTTCCGTAACCAACAAAATGTGATTGTGATTTTTATTCGGGCCTGTTTTTAGAATAATTATTAAATCGGCCGGCTGAATCATTCGTAAATCATTTATAATCATCGTATTTTTTTCGTTAGCATAAACACTAACGCCAATTTGTTCCACCGGACGCAAACGGCTTATAATCCAGCGTAAGAAATTTTTCTTCGATGTAACAAAAAGTTTTCTGACTAAATCTACCCCGGCGGTTTCCTTAAAATGCTTTTGCAAAACATTGGTTACAAACCCGGAACAGTCCACACCCAAATTATTATCCACCAAAAATTGCCGGATACATTCGGCCTGCTCGTGTTCGGCCGGATGGTCAACATGGGCGTTGAATACGCCGTTTTTATCAAAAACATTTTTGCGGTATTGAATAGAAATTATTTTTGCTTCTTCCACGATTTCTTCCGGCGATCCTTTGCCGATTAAAACTTTTAATTGTCCGCGCTGTCCCAATCTGGCATTATTAAAATACGGGCAGCGCACGCTAAAAACCCCGATAAATGGCAGGTTTAGATAGTCATGAATTGTTTTTAGCGCAGCCGCCGATAATTTTGCGTTCATAGAATTTTCAGTACATTATGTTTTTTCATCAAGCCTTTGCTAAATTGCCAACGAATTAAATCCGATCCAAGCGAGGCGTTGTTATATTTGATAATATTTATTATTGATCTATCCTTTATTTTGGATATTTTTATTTTTTTCTTCGTCACTCGTTGAATGATCTGCGCGCCGTCGGTAATTTTGCTAAGTTTGTATTTATCCGGAGCAACATTCAGTAAACCGGCTAAGTGTGCCTCAAAAGTTGAAACACCAAACGTCCCAGTCAGTTTTTGTAGTTGCGACTCAAAAGTGGTGGAAGCCGGTTGGCGGGCATTTATTTCCAGCAAGTAAAGCCGGCCGTTTTTTTCATTCATAATTATATCTACGCCGTACAATCCTTTCCAGCCGTCTTGGTTTAATTTTTTTCCAATTTCGGCCGCTATTTTTTTATATTGTAAAATTTGTTTTTTGGATAAAATTTTGTGCGGCAAGGCCCAGTCATTGCCAATAGTGGCAAACTTGTTGTCCGTAAAAGGGGATAGACCCGTGATTTGGTAATTTATATTGCCCGTTAAAATTTTATCACCCCAAACCACATTATTATTTGTAAACACCGGTCCTTTGATATAATCAGCTACCCGAACTTCGCGCTTAGAAAATTTTAATTTTAAATCAGTTAATTTTTTATCCGAATTAATAAACAAAGTGCCGCTGCCGGTGTGAGAATGCTTAAACTGCAAAATAAAAGGTTCCTCATTCCATTTTATATTTCCGCAAATATCCACTTGGTAGGGCGGTAAATATTTAGTCAATTTTCCTAGCCATTCAACTTGGGATGTTTTACTCTCAATTTTATCAGCCAATTTCGCTTCCGGATTCAGCAGGTGCCAGTTATTTTTTTTACATTCGGCTTCTATAAGCGTGTTGTTTTTAAAAACCAAAACCAAATCGTTTTTACCTATGGCGCTTTTGGTTTTTTTATGGGCCAGTAAATCTCTGGTGTCCAGTTGATTTTTTTCTTTAATTAGAATAATATGCGGGTATTGCCGGGCCAGTTTGGCCGAAAATCCGTTATAATTGGTGATTATATAGTAGTTCTTGAGCGATAAGTCAATTCCCACAGCCCTTTCTATATCCCGGCAGACATAAAACAAACGGCGCTTGGCTAACCGCTTAGAAATGGCCTGCGTTACGCTATTTGAATTTGACATAAATTTACTATACAATACTACTGTAGAAATCAATAAAAAGCAAGGTTTCCTATGGATCCATTTTACGATAAATTAAAAGAGTTTGGCGACGTTAAACTTAACGAATCTTTAGCCAAACACGTCACCTTTAAAATTGGCGGTCCGGCCAAATTTTTTATCATTGTCCGTAAAAATGAGTTTTTGGTTGGACTTTTGAATTATCTGTCAGCCGAAGGCGTTAATTACTTAGTTTTGAGCGGTGGATCAAACTTGCTTATGAATGACGAGGGTTATGACGGATTGGTAATTAAAATCGCCACTATGGATCCGCCAAAAATAATTCCCAGAGGAGCGGGATTTGATATAGAGATAGATGCCGGGGTTAGTTTGGGATTGGTCAC
>ERZ1292623.3344-Hain-H51-01um-R1-3344-length-13720-cov-46_pt1 | contig 13720 bp, 11 predicted proteins | sample MGYA00564398_ERZ1292623 | MGnify/ENA primary metagenome ERZ1292623 (study PRJEB36523, sample SAMEA6512633) | groundwater metagenome | collected 2019-01-07 | study: AquaDiva: Metagenomics assemblies of 32 groundwater samples
CATAGGTATCGAAGCCGTTGCCCAGCGTGCGTTTGTCGAGCCAGACGGCGGTGATTCCCTCGTCGCCTTGTGGCGCGAGCACCACGCGCATGGCGGTGGTGCCCTTGCCGTAGCGCGCGTCGGGCGGTTGGGCGCGCTCATTGATCAACCGCGGCGCGAAAAACTCGCGGCCGTCGGACGAGTGGCTGTAGAAAATTGCGGTCGATACGGTGCGTCGATCTTCCCAGGCCACCACGATCCCCCCGCGGGTAACGACCACGGACGGGAACGAGGGCGTGGCGCCGGCCGGCGGATTGGCCTCGACCGCAACCGATGCCTGGGCCTGCAATAGCCGCCCCGGGGCGATGGAAAGGGTGGTCAGTTTCAGCAGGCGGTTGCGACCCTGCGATTCGGACCAGACCGCCGTGACACGCCCGTTATAGGCCGCCAGCGTCACCTGCGATCCCTGCCCGAGTCGGAGAACCGGCCCGGTATTGCCTCGCGCGTCCATCAATCGCGCGTGGATCGCGTCGTCCTGTTCCCAGGCGACGACAAAACCATCGGACCCAACCGCCACGATGGCCGGTTCGTAGGCCGTCTTGCCGGTGCTCAGGCGCAGCGGTCGGGTAAATGGGCCACGCGCCCCCGCGCGCAACGCGATAAACACCTGCGGCTGACCGAGGCGATTGTCCTCCCAGACCACCGCCACGGTGGTGCCGCCAACCGCGAGGTGGCGACGTCCGGCGCCGGACAGATGGGGGTAGACGCCCACGCGCGCTTCGACGACATCGACCGGGGCGTCAAATTGCCAGGGCGCGGCCATCGCCGGCGCGGCCACGGCCAACGCCAGTATCCACCCGTAGCGCTTCATTACTTCTGCTCGGCCAGGAATTGGCGGAAGGGCTTGGTCTTGTACACGCCGCTGGCCATGTAGTGATCGAGGGCGGCGAGGTCTTTCTTCTGCTGAATGCCGAACAGGCGCGCCACTTCCTGGCCGGCGGGATTCAGGTACACGAAGGTCGGTGTCATCCTGACGCGGTACTGGTTCGCCAGCTCCGCCTCCGTCGTGCGCTCGCCGCTCGGCAGGGTCACGCGCGCACCGCTCTCGGTATCGACGTACACCAGCACGAAATGTTGGCGGTAGTTCCTGCGCAGATCGTCGTGCCCGAAGCCCTCGACGTTGGTGCGCTCGCAGTAGGCGCAACCGGGACGGCCGAAGTAGATCATCATCGGCTTGCCGCCGGCCTTCTGCGCCTTCAGGCCTTCGTTGTAGGCGACGAATGGGTAGTGTTTGGGCGGTTCCGCGGAGGCACCGGCGATGGCGCACAGGCCGAGCAGCATGATCAGGGCTCGTCCCCGGGGCGGGAAAGAGCGGGTCGGGACAACAGACATGAATTCCTCCTCGCGGCTGCCGGGGCGTTGCCGGCCCGGATGGTCAATATCGTAATCCGCCCCGCCACCAAACGTAAGACGGCGGCGGGGCGATGGAAATTCCAGACCTTCCCACGTTAGCCGTTGTCGGTCGGCTTGGCTACAATGCGCGCACGTTATGCTGGTTTTCCTGTACCGCTGGTTTGACCGCAATATCCTGGAACTCGGGCGGGAACTGCGCCTTTCCTATCTGCCGCCGCTCATGGTTTACATGGCGGCCGGTATCGCCGGGCTGACCGGTATCGTCGGCACATTCTTCGTCAAGGAATACCTCGGCCTGTCGGCCGCCTTCCTGGCCGCGCTGGGTTTCTGGGCCGGCATTCCTTGGGCGCTCAAGATGCCCATCGGCCACCTGGTCGATCTGCTGTGGCGCTGGAAGAGTTGGCTCATTTACCTCGGCGCGGGCCTGATCGCCGTGAGTCTGCTGATCATGGTCGGGTTGATCCGCGATCGCGCCGGCATGACCGCCATCCTGCCGGCCGAAGTCTGGTACGTGCTGTCGGTGCTGCTCGCGCCCATCGGTTACGTCCTGCAAGACGCAGTCGCCGACGCCATGACGGTCGAGGCCGTGCCGCGCCTCGATGCCAACGGCCAGCCGTTCGCGCCCGCCGCGCGCAAGCTCATGCACACCACCATGCAGACGCTCGGTCGCGTGGCCATCATCGGTGGCACGGTGCTGGTGGCCTTGATCAACCTCTATGTGTTCAGCGGCGTGAAGAGTCTGCCGAAGGAGAGCATCGCGCTCATCTACCAGGACGTGTACCTGATGGCGCTGGCGATCCCGGTCATCTCGGTACTGGGCGTGGCGCTGGCCGCCATCCTCAAAATGCGCGAACGCCGCCGCCTGCTGGCCCTCGGCCACGCGCTGGACAAGATCGACGATCTGCTGCTCGATCGTGGCGAACCCACGCACCCCAACTGGTGGCTGCTCGGCGGCAGCCTGCTGTTCGTGGTGTTCATCCTCGCGGTGGGTTTAAGCCAGCTGCCCTACAGCGAGGAGATTGTCTTCGCCGGTTCGTTCGCCATCGTCACCTTCCTGATCGTGCGCCTGACGCGCGAGCTGAGCCCGGAGGCCCGGGCGACGCTGGTGGGCACGGCGGTGGTGATCTTCGTGTTCCGCGCCATCCCCGGCCCCGGCGAGGGACTGACCTGGTGGATGATCGACGTGCTCAAATTCGATCAACAATTCTTTTCGGTGCTGTCGATGATTGGCAGCGCCTTGACCCTGTTCGGCATGTTCCTGTTCCGCCGCTTCATGGCGGAACGCCCCATCACCTATATCGTCGGTTTCCTGACGCTGGCGGGCGTGTTGCTGTCGCTGCCGCTGGTGAGCATGTATTACGGGCTGCACCTCTGGACCGCTGCGCACACCGGCGGGGTGGTGGATGCGCGCTTCATCGCGCTGGTGAACACCGCGCTGGAATCGCCGCTCGGCCAGATTGCCATGATCCCGATGCTGGCGTGGATCGCCAATTCCGCCCCGGCCAACCTCAAGGCGACCTTTTTCGCGGTCATGGCCTCGTTCACCAACCTGGCGCTGTCGTTGTCGCAACTCGGCACCAAGTATCTGAACCAGGCCTACGTGATCAGCCGCGAGGTCCAGGAACCCGTGACCAAGATCGTCAAGACCCCGGCCGACTACAGCCAGCTCGGCGATCTCTTGATCGTCCAGATCATCATCGCCCTGGCCTTGCCGTTCGCGGCCATCCTGTTTGTGCGCATGACGCGCTGGCGCAGCGCCTGAGCGATTGTCCGTTCTACTTCAGGTTCTGAATAATGGCGGAGGCCGTGTCGCTCATCTTTTTTAAGATGTTCGACAGTGTTTGCATGGCCTTTGTTTGTCTGTCCGTCGCTTGCTGCAATTGTAATTGCAATTGCTGGCTCATTTCGGCTTCCTGGCTCAGCCGCTTCTCCAGATTTCTGGCCTTGTCGGGAGAAGCAGGTTGCTGCCGGACGTGGGCGAGCTCGCGCTGCGTTGCGGCCTTTCGCTGATTAGCCTGCGCGCCCCTGCTCCGAATGGTTTGGATATTCCGGTCGTTGGTCCTGGCCGCTTCTTCCCTCACAATGGCCAATAGCGCGTTGATATTGGTGTGTCGCGGCTGGCGACGGATGAACTCGCGCCAATCGGCATCCACATGGGAATAGGAAGGATTGTTGGCAAGCCGCTGGCCGAACTGCCGGGCCATCTGTTGTTGCTGGCTGCTGAGAGGCCCTTGCCGACACCGGCGGTACCGCCGGTGTCGGCAAGGCCTTGGGTACAGCGGCGGTAGCGGGTATGACGATGGACAAGAGCAACAGAATCAGTGAATAGCGCATGGTATCCTCCCAGGGTTGTGCGAATAGGTTGCAGGGGCAATATCCCCCGTGCCGTTCAGCCAGCACCGGGCTCGTTGGCCAGCTGACCGGCGTGATACGTCTCGTAGACGTAAACCGGAATAGCCAGATCACCAAGATGTTTCTCGATCAGGGGTTTGACGTCATCCCACGATAGTCCACCCACGCCGGTGGCCAGACGCGGCAGCGCCAGCGATTCGAGCTTTGCCTTTTCGATGTAACGGTGCAGGGCGTGCAGGGCATGTCCCACATTGACCAACGTCGCCTTGCCGGGTTTTTGGTTCTGGCTCGGCGCCGGTTCCTGGATCATCAGGTTGATGATGTGTATGCCGTCGGCCCCTGTCCAGGCCCAGAGTTCACCCGCTTTGGGATGACGATCATGGCAGTAGTGGCGAAAGTCTTTGGCCATCGCTGGCCAGCGCTCACGCAAGACCAATGCCATGCCGGTATCCAGGTGGTCGTTCGGCGCCACCCCGTGGGCGATGGCCTTGGCGCGGGAGCGCAGAATGTCACCACTGACGTAATGCAACATGGAATCGTTCCCCCTTTTCCGATGATCAAGTAAACAAATCCCATTTTCTATCGATTAAATGGTTAATGATTTGCCGTAGATCAAACTGGATTTAGTGTACCGGGGAATGGCGTGCTTCGATACGAAGTTGCTTCATCGTTTCCGTCGCTTCCACCGCTGGAAGGCATCCAGCGCCTCGGCGCGGCCGTGGGCCAGGTCCATCACCGGATAGGGATAGTTCACACCCAATCGAATCCCCGCGCGGGCCAGCACCTGGGCCGGCGCCAGCCACGGGGCATGGCGATAGCGGGCCGGCAGTTTCTTCAGTTCCGGCAGCCAGCGCGCCAGGTATTCGCCAGCGGGATCGAACTTGCGGCTTTGCAGCACCGGATTGAAAATGCGGAAGTAGGGCGCGGCATCGGCGCCGCAGCCCGCCACCCACTGCCAGTTCAAGGTGTTGTTGGCCAGATCGGCATCCACCAGCGTATTCCAGAACCAGCGCGCGCCCTCGCGCCAGTGCAGGCGCAAGTGCTTGGTCAGGAACGAGGCCACGATCATGCGCGCGCGGTTGTGCAGGGTGCCGGTGGTCCGCAGTTCGCGCATGCCGGCATCGACCATCGGTATACCGGTCTCGCCGCGTTGCCAGGCGCGCAACAGCGCCGCCGACCGCCGCCAGGAAAATTTCGCAAAGCGCGCATCGAGCGGCCGTTCCGGCGTAGCCGGAAAGTGATGCAGTACATGGTGGGCAAACTCGCGCCACAGCAACTCGCGCTGAAACGTTTCCGCGCCGCGCACCAGCCCGGGCTTGCTGCGGCCGGCGGCCTGGGCCGCGACCGTACGCCACACCCGCGCCGGCGTGATCTCGCCAAAATGCAGATGCGGGGAAAGATGCGAAGTACCGTCCACGGCCGGCCGATCGCGGTCGGCCGCGTAGTTCGCCAGTTTTTTACCCAACGCCCGCAGCCGCTTGTGCGCGCCGGCCTCGCCCGGTTGCCAGGCTCTGGTAAACGACGCAGCCCAGCCGGACTTCGGTAACAATTTCAGGGACGCCAACGGCAGCGAGGAAATTGAACTCGGCACAACCCGCAATCTGTGCGGCGCCCGCCGGGGCTTGGGCAGCACCAGCTTGGTCCGCACCGCACGCGCATAGGGGGTAAACACCTTATAGGGTCCGCTGCTGCCGGTCTGCACCGCCTCCGGTTCCAGCAGCAGATGGCCGGGAAAGGTCTGCACCGTCACGCCGACGCGCACCATCGCGGCTTCGATTGCGTCTTCGCGCGCCACCTCCGCCGGTTCGTACAGGCGGTGCCAGCACACCAGTGAGGCGTCGGTTTCCTTCACCAGCGCGCGCAGGCCGGCGCGGCTGGTGGCCGCGCGGCGGATCACCAGCCGCGAGCCGCGTTCGCGCAGGGCGGCATCGAGTGCGGCCAGCGAATGGTGCAGCCACCAACGCGCGGCCGCGCCCATCGCCCACGGGCCATTCTCACCCGGGGCGTGGATGTACACCGGGATGACCCGGTGGGTCATGACCAGCGCATGGGCCAGGACTTCGTTATCCATCAGGCGCAGGTCGCGCCGGAACCAGACGATCGAGACCGTCATGTCAGATCAGTGGCAGGCTTGGGATGAAGGTGATGGGAAAAATCTACGGTTCCGGACGTTTCAGCGAATCGCGGTCCTGCCGATAGCGGTCGTAGTCTTTATGTGCTGGGTCGCAATTGGGCGAACCGGTGGTGTCGATGCAGTGTTTCTGATGTAGTAATTCGTAGGCGCTGCGTTTCACCGTCTCGCTGCTGCATGCCGATACGAATGGCAGGAACAGCAGGGATAGCAAGATGGCATGGCGATTCATGGTTCCCTCCGGTCCGTTCACTGTTTGGGCGCACCCAGCTTGGGCAGTTCTTTCGTAATGCGGTCGCGCACGTTGCCGTAGTTATAGTACGCCGGGTATCGATCCACGGTCTCTTGCAGCACTGCGGCCTGATGACGGCGCCGGGCGGGATTGGTCTCCGCCGCCAGCGTCGGCAAGGCGCGGTCGAGTTCCTTGCCCTGCGCGGCGTTGCCCAGCGCCTCGTAATAGCTCCGTTCGTTCGCCGGCAGTTTTTCGCCGGCCAGAATTTGCCAGGCGCTGATCACGGCGGCGGCGTTGCCATTGGCCATCGCCTCGCGCGCCCAGCGCAGGCGCTCGGCCGGGTAGTGTTTTTTCAGGGTCGCGTGCGCGGCCTTGTGCGTGGGGTGGTGGCTCAGCGGTTTGGACAGCACCTGCCCGGTCAGGTAGCGCAACACCTGTGCATCGCCGCGGTGGCTGCCGCGATCCAGCGCCCGCTCGTAGAGCCACGCGGGCATGAAGGTGTCGCCGTCTTTTTCCAGCAGGGTGGCGGCCAGGTACAGCGGTTCGCCGTTGCGCGGGTGGCGGTCGGCGAATTCATACATGGGCACGTACACACTATTGCGCGGGGCGGTGCGGATTCGTTCCACCGTCACGCGCGCATCCAGCTCCGGAAAACGGTTGGCATGGCGCTCCAGGATCGGCTGCGTGCGGATTTCATTGCGCAGCCATTGCATGGCCTCGCCGGCACGGCCCTGCTTCACCAGCTGATCCACGTAACCATTCACCGCGCGCCCGGCCAGTTCGCGTAACGCCGTGTCGGTCGGGTTGGCCTGCAGCGGGCCTTGCAGTTGTTGCAGGGCCGCACGGAAATTGCCTTCGGTCAGCAACGTCTCGACGGCGTGATTTGCCGTCGCCGCCAGCTTGGTGGCCGGTGCCGGCCCGCCGCGATCCCACAGCACCGCCACGGCCACCAGCGCCGCGATGGCCGCGGCCGCGCCCAAACCCACCCACCACCAGTTCCGCTTCGGCGCCAAGCCCAGCGGCCCGAGATGGCGAATCACCGGGCCCTGATCGGTCAGGTGAATATTCTGGGCAAGCTGCTGGAACAGTTCGGAATGTGGATCCTGCGTCACCTTGTAAACGCGGATCGGGTGGGGAATGCCCTGAAAGGTGCGCTCGCCGATTTCGGTCGAGGGCGCCTCGCGCTTGTTCATGGAAAGGTATACCGACTCGGTGAAGTACACCTCGCCCGCCTCGGCAATGCCCTCCAGCCGCGCGGCGATGTTCACCGGTTCGCCGTAGACGTCGTTGTCGCGGTGGTCGACCTCGCCGGAATTGATCGCCACCCTCACCTCCAGGCGTTCATCCTCCGCGGCCTTGGCGTTGTGCTGGCGCAGCACCTCCTGGATGGCCACGCCGCACAGCACCGCATCGGTCGGGCTGTCGAAGATCACCAGAAAGGCATCGCCGATGGTCTTCACCACCTTGCCGGCAAAATGCCGGAACACGGGCAACAACAGTTTTTCGTGCTGGGCGATCAGTGCCGTCATCCGCGCGCGCGACCCGGCCGAGGTGCGGGCCGTAAAGCCGCGCATATCGGTGAACATCACGGAAAGGTGGCGCGAGACCATAGTGTCTGCATCATAGCCGACCCGCCCCGGAGGCAAAACCCGCGCCGATGCCGGGAAAAACCATCATCGGCCACAACACAACCCGCCCGTAACCGGATGGTACGGGGGCGCTCAATTACCCTGTGGTAGGATTCCCGCGCAGTGGGGAAGGGTTTCGGCCGGGAAGCAAAATAGGCGTGCCTCACTCGCCAAGCCGCCTTACCAGTGCCACCAAAGGGGAGTGTCATTGGTTCCGCAGCCGGATTGTTGGTATGCGATATCGAACAGTCTGATGTTGCAGTGCAAGACCTGAGCCTGGTTAGGCTCGGAAATACTCCGTTGACCTTAGGTGTAGCGTGACCATAAAGAAGCCAATATCCGATCTCGGCGAAGTCGTCCTGTACCGGACTGAGGACGGCAAGACCGCCTTGGACGTCCGTCTCGTTGGCAATACAGTTTGGTTGACCCAGGCGCAGATTGCCGATCTATTCACGGTGAATGTTCCCGCCATTTCCAAGCACGTCAAGAATATCTACAGCGACAAGGAACTCACGCGGAAGGCAACTGTTTCCAAAATGGAAACAGTTCAAACCGAAGGAAAACGGCAAGTAGCCCGTAGTGTCGAGTTATACAACCTCGACATGATCATTTCCGTGGGATACTGCGTGAATTCTGCTCGCGCCACCCGGTTTCGTATCTGGGCCACCCAAACCCTCAAAGAGCACCTCACGCGCGGCTATACCCTCAACCGCCGGCGCTTTGAGTTAAATACCCGGGCTGAAGCTGCCTTGCAATATCTCAATATGAGATATACACTCAGCTTGTGCATGTTATAACAAGAAAGCGACTGCGGGATTTCGCAGTTCGGCACAGGGAGGCAACAGAGCCGCTGGCCATCTGGTATGCGATCATGTCCAGGACGGACTTCGGTTCTTTTGCCGAACTCAAGCGTGTGTTTGGATCTGTGGACAAAGTTGGAAGGTTCACCGTTTTTGATGTCGGCGGGAACAAGTACCGGCTGGTTGCCGCAATTCATTACAACCGCAAGAAGGTTTACATCCGGCATGTCCTGACGCATGCCGAGTACGATCGTGACAGGTGGAAGGAGTAACTATGACAGCTCACCAGATGAAGGAAGTGGCGCGGGAATATCGTCGGCTGCGGGCCGTGGTGCCGCTCGGCACGCTGCGTACGAAGAAAGATTACGCCCGCGCCACCGAGATGCTGGACATGATCCTCGACGAGATCGGGGAGGATGAGAAGCATCCGCTGGCGGAGCTGGCCGATGCGCTCGGTGTCTTTGTGGAAAGATACGAGGCGGAGCACGTCCGTATTCCCGTGGCCAAGCCGGCGGCGGTGCTCAAGTTCCTGATGCAGCAGCATGACCTTCTGCAGACCGACCTTCCGGAGATTGGCAGTCAGGGGGTAGTCTCAGAAGTATTGGCCGGCAAGCGTGAATTGAACGCGCGGCAGATCAAGCGGCTTGCCATGCGCTTTGGAGTATCGCCCGCGGTGCTCGTGTAGGCAGTTCTGGAAATACCTGATCAGAACCAGCGGCACCCGCCGGTTTATGGGCGGGTTTTCGAAGGTCGCACCTCGGCGACCGTCAGGGATGGCGGAAGTGTCGGAAACGCAGGCCGCTTCAGGCTCCTGCCTTCACGCGGCATTCGCACATCCATGTGCATCAGAGCGGCCCCCGGGCATGGGTTAGGCCGGCCCCACCCCCTGTGCTAGATTCCCTGTGAAAATAAGGGAGTTAAGGGGCGCGCCTTGGTTCTACAACCAGAACAGCCAGAAACTGACGTGCTGCGACCTGCATGGATGCAGGAAGGTAGAGCAATGCAGGAACAATTGCCGAGATTCACTAATGCCGCGAGCCCATGGAGCGCAGGAGCGGCCAGGGAGACGATAGACAAACTGCTTATCCAGGTAGGCTGGAATGAGTACGATCCCGGCCGGGAAAATCTTCCCAGCTTGTGCGGTATCACGATCCGTGGCAGAACGGCGGTCTGGTCATTTTCAATCGAGTCTGACCCTGTTGGTTCAGTGCCACCAAAGGGGAGTGTCATTGGTTCCGCAGCCGGATTGTTGGTATGCGATATCGAACAGTCTGATGTTGCAGTGCAAGACCTGAGCCTGGTTAGGCTCGGAAATACTCCGTTGACCTTAGGTGTAGCGTGACCATAAAGAAGCCAATATCCGATCTCGGCGAAGTCGTCCTGTACCGGACTGAGGACGGCAGGGCAGCGCTGGATGTGCGGCTGGCGGGGGAGACGGTTTGGCTGACTCTCAATCAGATGGCCAAACTCTTCGGCCGCGATAAGTCTGTAGTTTCGCGCCATTTGACCAACGTTTATCAGTCGCGCGAGCTAAATCGCCAGGCAACTGTTGCAAAAAATGCAACAGTTCAAAAAGAGGCTGGGAGGCAGGTAAAACGGTTGGTCGAATACTACAACCTGGACGCGATCCTCTCCGTCGGGTACCGGGTCAACTCTAAGCGCGGTACCCAGTTCCGTATTTGGGCCACCCAAACCCTCAAAGAGCACCTCACGCGCGGCTATACCCTCAACCGCCGGCGCTTTGAACAAAACGCCCAGGAACTGGAAACAGCGCTGACGCTGATACGCAAGACGGCCATGGGTGAGGCGCTGACAACCGACCAGGGGCGCGGGCTGGTGGATGTCATCTCCCGCTACACCCAGACCTTCCTGCTGCTGCAACGCTTTGATGAAGGGTTGCTCACCGAACCGAAGGGCATGCCGGGCGGGGTATTGCCGTCGGTGACCGAGGCAAAGACCGCGATTGCCGACCTGAAGCGGAACCTGATCGGCCGAGGCGAGGCAAGCGATCTGTTCGGGCGGGTGCGGGAGGATGGCTTGGCTTCGATCTTCGGCAATCTGGAGCAGAGCGTATTTGGCGAATCAGCCTACCCAAGCATTGAATCAAAGGCTGCGCACCTGTTGTATTTTGTCATCAAGAACCACCCTTTTTCCGATGGCAACAAGCGCATTGGCTCGTTCCTGTTCGTGGACTTCCTCAATCGTAACGGCCGGCTGTTCCGAAACAACGAGGCGGTCATTAATGACGTCGGCCTCGCCGCGTTGGCATTGCTGGTTGCTGAATCCGATCCCAAGGACAAGGACGTATTCATCCGCCTCGTCATGAACATGTTGGCGGCGGGGCAGGGCAGTTGAGTCAGCCGCACCCGTCGTTTTATGGGCGGATTTTCGGACATCACAGCGACCGCCAGGGATGGCGGAAGTGCCGGAAACGCAGGCCGCTTCAGGCTCCTGCCTTCACGCGGCATTCGCACATCCATGTGCATCAGAGCGGCCCCCGGGCATGGGTTAGGCCGGCCCCACCCCCTGTGCTAGATTCCCTGTGAAAATAAGGGAGTTAAGGGGCGCGCGTTGGTTTTACAGCCAGAACAAGAGGCCAGGGAAACAATAGACAAGCTGCTCGCTCAGGCCGGCTGGGTGGTTTGCGACGCCGATCAGGCGAATATCCATGCCGCGCACGGTGTTGCGATCCGCGAGTTTCCCCTCAAACCCGGTCACGGGTTCGCTGATTACCTGCTCTATGTAAATGGCAAAGCCGCCGGGGTGATCGAAGCCAAGCCCGAGGGCGCCACGCTCACCGGTGTCGAAATCCAGTCCGCCAAGTATTCCACCGGCCTGCCCGAAAACCTCCCCGCCTGGGGCCGGCCGTTGCCGTTCTCTTACCAGTCCACCGGCACGGAAACTCGGTTCACCAACGGCCTCGACCCCGCGCCGCGCTCGCGCCCGGTGTTCGCCTTCCACAAACCCGAAACCCTGGCCGCGTGGCTCGACGACGCCCGCATTACTCCCTCCCCCCTTGCGGGAGGTGAGGCGGAAACAGGAAAAGGTCCAGTGGACCTTTTCCCCGCCGAACGGGTGCGCACGATTTATGCGCACCCAGGTGGGAACAACGGGGGTGAGGGGTATCTCGAAGCTGCCGACACTGCCGGAGACTACCGCGCCCGAGGCCAAACCTTCCTCGCCCGCCTGCAACACATGCCCGCGCTCAAGGAAGCCGGCCTCTGGCCCGCGCAAATCATCGCCATCCACAACCTCGAACAATCACTCAAGGAAAACCGTCCCCGCGCCCTCATCCAAATGGCCACAGGCTCGGGCAAGACCTTCACCGCCATCTCGTTCATCTACCGGCTCATCAAGTTCGCCGGCGCCCGGCGCGTGCTGTTCCTGGTCGACCGTGGCAACCTCGGCGACCAGACGCTCAAGGAATTCCAGCAATACGCCTCGCCCTACAACAACTTCAAGTTCACCGAGGAGTACATCGTCCAGCGCCTGTCGAGCAACACCCTCGACACCACCGCGCGGGTTTGTATCTGCACCATCCAGCGCATGTACTCCATGCTCAAGGGCAAAGAGCTGCCCGAAGACCTCGAAGAAGTGTCCGTCGACCAGCTCGGCAGCCTGTTCGGGGGTAGCGGGCAACGCAGGGCGTCGCCAGACAAGGCGCGAGGCGAGCGAGCAGCGGAGTTGACAGACGAGTCAATGAGCAGCGGAGCGACCCGAGCAACGCCGTATGGCGGCGGCCTGCTAAGTCCCGTCGAGCCTATCGAGTACAACCCGGCTATTCCCATCGAGAGCTTCGACATCATCGTCACCGACGAATGCCATCGCTCCATCTACAACCTCTGGGCGCAGGTGCTGGAGTACTTCGACGCCTCCCTCATCGGCCTCACCGCCACGCCCAGCAAGCAGACCTTCGGCTTCTTCCACCAGAACCTGGTGATGGAATACAACCACGAAATGGCCGTGGCCGACGGCGTCAACGTCAACTACGACGTCTACCGCATCCGCACCCAGATCACCGAGGCCGGCTCCAAGGTGGAGGCCGGCTACTCGGTGCAGATTCAGGAGCGCGACACCCGCAAGAAGCGCTGGGAACAGCTCGACGACGACTTCAGCTACGACCCCAACCAGCTCGACCGCGACGTGGTCGCCCCGGACCAGATCCGCACCATCGTCCGCACCTTCCGCGACAAGCTGTTCACCGAAATCTTCCCCGGCCGCGAGTGGGTGCCCAAGACCCTCATCTTCGCCAAGGACGACGCCCACGCCGAAAACATCGTCGAGATCGTGCGCGAGGAATTCGGCAAGGGCAACGACTTCGCCCAGAAGATCACCTACCGCACCACCGGCGCGAAACCCAAAGACCTCATCAACGAATTCCGCACCAGCCCCATGCCGCGCATCGCCGTGACGGTGGACATGATCGCCACCGGCACCGACATCAAGGCGGTGGAAGTCGTCATGTTCATGCGCGCCGTCAAATCCCGCGCCTTCTTCGAGCAGATGAAAGGCCGCGGCGTGCGCGTCATCAAGCCCGACGACCTGCAAAGCGTCACCCCCGACGCCAAGGCCAAGGACCACTTCGTCATCGTCGACGCCGTCGGCGTCTGCGAGCAGGACAAAACCGATTCGCGCCCCATGGAGCAAAAGCCCACCGTCAGCTTCGAAAAGCTCATGCAAGCCGTCGCCTTCGGCAACACCGAAGACGACGTGCTCACCTCGCTCGCCGGCCGCCTCGCCAGAATGGAACACCGCATCAGCGCCGACGACGACAAAAAGATTCGCGCCGCCAGCGGCGGCCTGAGCCTCAAAGACCTAGCCCACCGCATCGTCCAATCCCTCGACCCCGACAACATCGCCGAACCCATCAATGTAGCCTGGGTAGAGCGCAGCGAAACCCGGGGAACCGCGCCGCAGGCGCCCAACCGCGAAGCGCAACGCAACAGCATCGTGCAAGACGCCGTCCGCCCATTACACGACCCCAAACTCCGCGAGCTTTTGACTGAACTCAAAAAGAAAACTGAAATCACCATCGACCACGTCAGCCCCGACGAAGTCATCTTTGTGGGTTTCTCAGAGGAAGCCCTAGCCCGCGCCAAAGGCATGGTCCAATCCTTCGAACAGTTTATTAAGGACCACAAAGACGAAATCACCGCCCTGCAAGTGCTCTACAGCAAACCCTACA
>ERZ1292623.3346-Hain-H51-01um-R1-3346-length-13716-cov-8_pt1 | contig 13716 bp, 16 predicted proteins | sample MGYA00564398_ERZ1292623 | MGnify/ENA primary metagenome ERZ1292623 (study PRJEB36523, sample SAMEA6512633) | groundwater metagenome | collected 2019-01-07 | study: AquaDiva: Metagenomics assemblies of 32 groundwater samples
GTCCGTCAGCAGGATTGCGCCGATGACGGAGACATCGTTGTTGCGCTCATCAATGACGAGGCGACAGTGAAAATTCTTGAGCAAAAGAACGGCATGGTGATCCTGCGGCCGAAGTCCTCGGATCCGCACATGCCGATCGTATTATCAGATAACTGCATCATTCAGGGAGTAGTCGTTGCGGTGCTTCCGGCTGATTTGTACTAACCATGGAAGCAAAGATAAAGCATCTCGAATTCATACAAGACACCATCAAGAGGATGGCAGGCAACTCCTTTCTGTTGAGGGGTTGGAGCATTACCTTAGTCATCGGTATTTTCACGCTGGCTAGCCGAACATATACGGCGGTCTATTTCTGGATCGCGCTTTTTACCACAATCGTTTTCTGGGCACTCGATTCTTACTATCTCCACCAAGAGAGGAGGTTCCGCTGTCTCTATGACGACGTGAGGAAGAAGGATCCGGCAAACATCGACTTCGCGATGTCACTTCCCAAAGACCACTGCGAAAAGTGCAAGTGGTCTGCTTCGGCCAGGTCTCCAGTCTTCCTCGTCTTCTACGGACTGATCACCCTGATCCTCATTGGGTTTTTGCTCAGTATTTACTTCAACATATCAATAACTCTTAAATAACTATGACTAGAAAAATATTCTTCAGTTTCCATTACGAGCGCGACGCTTGGCGAGCTGGCCAAGTACGCAACAGCGACATGATTCCCAATGAGGATGAGTATGGCTTCATCGACGCAGCCGCTTGGGAAGAGATCAAGCGACAGGGAGATGCCGCAATCGAGCGGTGGATTTTGGATCAGCTTAATGGAACTTCCGTCACAGTAGTGCTTATTGGAGCAGAAACAGCACAGCGTCCTTGGGTTGATTTTGAGATCCGCGAAAGTTGGAAGCGTGGCAATGCGATCATTAGTCTCTACATTCACAATGTTAAAGACAGTGAGGGCAAAACCGATATGCAGGGCGTGAACCCGCTTGATAACGTATATCTTGAAAATGGCCAACCGTTGTCGAGCGTATGTTCGACATACGACTGGGTACTTAACGACGGGCGAAACAATTTAGGCAGTTGGGCCGACCAAGCCGCTCAGTTACGTGCTCAGTATAAAGGCGAGACTGCTCTTAAGCCAGGCACAGCCTCATCTAGCGTAAATACTCCACCTCGTTCTTCCTACACCCCAACCGGACCTACCGTTATCAATAATCCTTCCGGTCCTTGGGCGTATTAGACATGCCTCTGGTGTTTTCGGACGAAGAAATTGCGAAGGTTACGGCCAGATACCCTCGGCTTGCTCGTATCGATTCTGGAACAGTAGAAGGTATCTTAGATTTGAATGCGGTATATGACGGCAAAACTCTAACGGATAACTTCCATATACGGATCACTGCCTTCAATCCGAACTCCGAGCGTGTACCCGCTTTGTATGAGATTGGAGGTCGCACTGAGGCGATTGCAAAGAAGTGGAATATGTCAGACTTGCGCGATCTGCACCGTAACCCGAACGGCACCGCGTGTGTATGCGTTAAGCAGCTGGAGAAAGAGAAGTTTCCGCCCGGATCCAACCTCTTTACCTTTGTGGAGCAGTTAGTCGTTCCATATCTCTACGGACTTTCTCATTATGAAAGCAGCAAGACATGGCTGTGGGGAGAATTTTCCCATGGGGGCCTCGGCCTTCTTGAGTTCTACGCAGACAGACATACGCCCCAAACCGTAGAGGACATATCGGAAATACTTCCTTCCATACGCAAGGAACTCAATTGGAAGGAGTACCATAAACAACTACGCAGTCCAAGCGCGAAAAGGGCTTGCTTATGCGGTTCAGGAAAGCCTTTTGGCAGATGTCACTCAAAAGCGTGGAAGGGATTGGGGCAGCTAACCGCTGAAATTGAGCGTCTTGGTCTGAACACCAGATCGTTATTCATATGACTAAGTATCTTAAATCCCACCAGTATTACGCAGACCTCTACGACCGACATACGGTAGATGAATGTCGAAGAATTGAACGACTGTGGGGTGAGAAGGAGATCGAAAAGCCGAATGATATCGATATAACAAAGGAACAAGTGGAGCGGATAATGGTCGTGGGAAAGGAATGGCAACTTCACTTTGCTGCGGGCGAACGATATCTAAATAGAGACAAAACCATTCGTGAGTGGATGGAAAGAGATGAGAAAAGGGACCAGTTCTACGAATCAGTTCAGGCTCCTGAAGATATCCGATGTCTTACATGTCGCAATCGCCTCAAGCCGACATTCAAGGAGCTTTGGACTGAGTTAGATAAAGAGGACCGCGTTTTGTTCATGTATGACTGCCCGAACAGGTGTATGCCTCGTCGGGCATTTTTCAATGATGGCGAGGAATGGCGCGTGAAGCCGAAGCTATGTCTCCACTGCAACACTACGCTTACTCACTCGGAAGAGAATACAGAAGAGAAACTTATCACGACTTACTCCTGCCCAAAGTGCGACTACAAGGAAGTAGATGAGTTCAAATGGTCCAAGAAAGAGGAAGAGATAGATGAGAATTTTCCACGAGATCGAGATCGCTTCTGCTTAACTGAAGAGGAGGGCAAAAAGTATCAGGATGAAAAGTGGAACTTAGAACGCATGGGTAAATTCATGGAGGAATGGAAAGAAAAGGAAAAGGCACGAGAAGAAAAATTGAAAGCTAACCCTAAAGGATTTCATCTTGAAGGTGCTGGCTATACCTGCTTTACCTGCGGAGACAGTACGCCTGAGGGCGACAACTGGTATGACGAATATGGGATCAAGTGCCTTGTCTGTCAGAAAGCGATCGACGAGGGAGAGATACCTGCTTCGCTCGCAAAGGACAAGGACAGTTGGTACACGAAGTACGATATAGAGAGGAGCTTTAACATTAAAGGGCCAACGCTACGAAGCTGGGTCAAGAAAGGCATCATCAAATCCCGCACCGTAAGCCGCTATGGCGAAGGTGTTCACTACGAATTTTTTCTTATCAAGGATAACGAAGACTTTTTACCGCCCAAGAAAATGGTTGAGTCCCATTCGGTAAAGGAGAGAAAGGATGGAAAGGATTACTATACGATGCACCCTTGGTATCACTTTGTGGATCCCAATGAACACTTGAAGGGATACAAGATTATGGACTACTTAACCGTTACCTATCCTGAAAAGGAAAGTGACAGCAAGGTGTAACTTTCAGGTGCCTTCCTGTGTCACTTTTGTCACTTTTTAAAGCGCACGAGACGCGTCGTTCCAAGAAGCTAAAATGAAGCCAAACGGAGTAAGCAGGGCTTGACCGACCACGGTTCTAACACGAGACGGCCAGCAAAAAGGATTTGGCCACCGAGGTGCTCGGCGGCCAGTATATTTCCTCAACACGGCAGGTTTCCGTAGTCGAGGCTCGCTGACTTGACTTCCTCGTGCTCGCTAAAGTTCGCTACGAATTTTTCTTCACTTCCGGCAGGAACGGCAATGACGGAACAAAACGACTTTCCGTCACCGATATGGTACCGAAGCCCTAGCCCAGAAATGATTTCGTCTTTCCGCGCCGTTGGTACGGTAAAGACTACCAGGACTACGCCTGGCTGGAATTTCTTAGTAGGCATTACCACCTCCGTTGATTCTGGGCAGAACCCTAACATGATTGCATAAGGGTTCCAACATCGTCCCAGACCCCCATCCCTTTTGAAAGGTATCGAACTTTGTAAAAGAAAAAGGCCGCACCGGTGAAGGTTTGGCCTTGTTGCGAGACTCCGTAGAGCGCGCGGTATTTCATGAAGCGGACTGATAGCAGCCCTAGGATGCAGTCAATCGCTTTTTAACGTTCCTGTAGTGCTTAGACGAAACAAATCCACGTCGCAAACTTCGCTTGGTTTCCCAAGCCGTTCAACAGAGTTCCTATTTCTCTACGCTACTGGTAGCAAAGTCCAATCGAGGCTTTCGGCTCGTCTTTCCTAGGGAAAGTGCCTAGAGCAGGTCGGCATCGAAGTTCATCCGACCCACAGCTATCCTCTCACAGAAGCCTATTTTTGTCAAGGGCCAGGAAAGTTCTAACGTCGTCCCAAACAGCCAGCAATAAACAGAAAATCGCCCACCGGACGATTGTCCGTGAGCGATTGCTCAAACAACATGAAAGGCCTTGAGCATGAGGTACCCGAAACCAAGGCCGCCGATGATCAGAGCCGCTACGAAGCAGACGGCCGAGGTGATGGCGTAGGTCCGGTATCCCTTGCTCTTCGGGTCAACTGGTTCTTGAAAGCTTAGCGGCATGGCTGCCCTCCGTTCCTGGACAGAACCCTAACATAGTTGTGTAAAGGTTCCAAAATCGTCCCAGACCCCAGCAATGAAAAAGACCGCTAGTGCGGTCTTGGGTGGATGCTCGGGCATCAGTGAAAGGTCACGCTAAACGCTGACAACGTTCCTTGGAAACAAGGTGTCACCGGCTACTCTAGAGCTGGCGACGTGTAATCCAAGGTCCGGTTCACTGACCATCAAAGTAATTCTGGCTGGCATGCTGATCCGGCCGTACTGGTCTTTGATGTTGCCCGAACACCCATGGCGAGGTTAGCACGGTAAAAGGACGGTTCCAACATAGTCCCCGACCCTCAGAAAAATCTAACCAATGCTCCAAATTTTTTTAAAACCACCGCTTCACCTTAAAGAAAAGAAACACCAGTAGGGATGCAATCACCATGAGCCCAAGGACGATATAGAACCCGCCCGGCTGATTCACAAACGGCATATGCACCACGTTCATACCAAACACGCTCGCTACCAGGGTCATGGGAAGTGCGATGATCGCCATAATCGAAAGAGACTTCATTACCTCATTCTGATTCGTTGAGAGCAGGGAATCGTTCGTAATACGTAGCTCGCGAAGCACGGCGCGATAGCTCGCGACCAAGGACGCGGCATGATCGTGTGCTGCCCGGATACGCTGCACACGGTCGGCAAAACGTTTGCCAAAGAAGTCAGCAGTCGTAAGTCCGGCAAGAAACTCATCAAGCGGTTCCTCGTGGCGGTTCAGTGCCGTCTCAAAGCGCAACAGCGCGCGCCCAGCACGTGAGATGGTGTACACCGTCTGGCGCTCCTTCCCATTGAAGATTGCATTTTCAATGCGTTCAAGCATGCGTCCCTCAAGCTCGATCTCGTCACGAATAGCGGAATAGAGGCGGGTCATCACTCGCTCTAGAAGAAGGTCTGCTCGTGCTTCGCTTGGTCCCGCAATCAATTCCTCCGTCTCAAATGCCTTATGCAGCGCATGGATCGTATCTATGACCTCATAGCGGGCGGTGATGAGGAAATCCTTGCCGACAATAAAATCTACTTCCTGATTCTTGGTGCCAACCGTAGCTTCGGCTGCAGGGAAGTGGAGAATCAAGTATGCATAGTCCGGGAGTGAGAGGGTGAGTGGGTAGGGAGTCGGTCGTGCGATCTCTTCTTCGATTCTGGTATCGATCCCAAACTCCTCCATCACCTGCGAAAGCTCCTCCTGGCTTGGTGCCTCAAGGTCCACCCACGTTACTGCTCCGCGCACATGCCGCTGTATCATTCTCTGCAGTATAGCTCGTAGAAATCATGACTATTCAGTGACTGTGGGTAGAGCGTGCGTGATATACTCGCCCTACATGGAGGAGGGTAAGGATCGCTCATCATTCACTCGCATCACGCTTCAAGCGGTAGTGGTTGCCGTTGTGCTCGTGGTTGGGTTTGTGGGTGGTATCGCAGTTGGTGCTGGCGGCACCGGCAAGGTCTTCTCAAGCATTCCGCTCATCGGTGACGGACTCGATGCGACCCCTGACGAGTCAGCTGATATGGGCGACTTCTGGAAGGCCTGGAACGCGCTTGATGCACGATTCGTGGAGACTCACGCCTCCTCATCTATTCCAAGCAGCAAGGAGAAGCTCTGGGGTGCCATCCAGGGTCTTGCTGACGCATACGGTGACCCATACACGGTATACATGCCGCCAGAGGAGGCGAAGGTCTTCCAGGACGACATCTCCGGCAACTTCGAAGGAGTGGGTATGGAGATTGGTGTCAAAGACGACCTACTCACCGTCATCTCTCCGCTAAAGGGTACTCCTGCTGAGCGCGCGGGCATTCGTGCCGGTGACAGCATTCTTTCTATAAACGACACGCCGACCGACGGACTCTCAACCGATGAGGCAGTGAAACTGATCCGCGGCCCTAAGGGCACCGAGGTGCGCTTCAAGATGCTTCGTGAGGGAGAGATCATCGACATCACGGTTGTCCGTGACCGTATCGAGGTTCCTGCAATCGAGCACTCACTCGACCAGGCAAGTGGTGTCTACACCATCTCTTTCTATAGCTTCACCGGAAACTCGGCTGATCTGTTTGCGCGCGCGGTCCAGGGCTTTAAGCAGTCAGGGTCCGACAAGCTCCTCATCGATCTGCGTGGAAACCCAGGCGGCTACCTTGAAGCTGCGGTCACCATCGCCGGACACTTCCTTCCCGACGGATCGGTTGTTGTGACGGAGGACTATAAGGGAAAGCGCGAGAACATCGTGCACCGCAGTCGCGGGAAGGGAAGTGTGTCTGCTGACACGAAGGTGGTCATCCTCATCAATCAGGGATCAGCCTCCGCCTCAGAAATCCTTGCAGGAGCTCTCCAGGACGAGGGTCGCGCAACACTTATCGGTGAGCGTTCCTTTGGAAAGGGATCGGTGCAGGAACTCGTGAAAGTGGGAGGTGGTGCCCTCAAGGTTACGGTTGCCCGCTGGCTCACGCCTAAGGGAACCTCAATCTCTGATGGCGGACTCAAGCCCGACATTGAAGTGGTACGCACTCAGGAGGACGCTACCGCAGGAAAGGATCCACAGCGGGAGCGAGCGATCGAATTCCTTAAGACGGGGAAGTAAGTAATATAAAAGAGTCAGCGCCGCCCATACTATGGGCGGCGCTTTCGCTATGCTGCACGTCGGAGTGAGCAGGATGTGCCGATTGCATCGAGGAAGTACCGTTCGAGCTTTTCGGCGTCGCTGCACTCGACGATGATCTCGAAGAGCACTTCTGGTGAGATATACGCCGTAGCATCGCCGTTCGCAAGGAAGTCAAAAGCCTCCCAGTCGATAGGTAGTTCGGTAGCGATGTTCTCGATGAGTCGACGCCACGTTGGTGTCTCCGTATAGGGGAAGAACAGCAATACGAGGTCGGGGTCGATCGTGCGCTGGCTATGGTATGCGCTCCTCGACCACGTTTGGTATTCCACGACAACCGCGTGTGAGGTGAGCGTGATGCTGCTCTCGTACCCCCAGGTGATATCGCTCATGTCGCCACCGGGGGTACCGGAATATGACCTATTCCAAATACGCAAAGGTCCGATCGACTCGATAAGTGACTGCACCTCGGGAAGAGTTCCGGTTGCGCAAAGGCCAGTAATGCCTTCGAGGGCCTGGTTCACGCGCCGCCGCATTCGACGCTTGGTTTCGATGGTACGTTTACGCGCCAGACGAGCTTCTTGCGCGCGCATGGCCGCGATAGCCTTGTCTTGCTTCTTGGCTCTCGCCGCGAGCGTTTGGTGTACGCGTGTATGGGTGGCAGCTGCGCGAGCCACCGCGCTCATGGTGTTCGTCGCCACAGATCTATCCTTATATGCGGCGTGCCAGCATGGCACGACTTCCGTCTGCATCTAACCAGGGAAGGGAAGAAGGGTCAATTTGCCTCCTCGCCAGTTAAACGCTAGGATAGCCACACTATGAAAGTCGTACTACTCAAAGACGTGAAGAACATGGGCCGGGCGCATACTGCAATTGAGGTCTCAGATGGCCACGCACTTAATTTCCTTATCCCGCATAAGCTAGCGGTACCTGCTACCGCCTCATCCCTTAAAATGGCGGAGACTCGGGTGAAGCAGGTAGTTGACCGTAAGCAGCTTGATGTGAAGCTTGTTGAGGACCGTCTCGCACAGCTTGCAGAGACTCCCGTTACTATCACCAAGAAGGCCAACGAGCAGGGACACCTGTATGACGGAGTGGACGCTAAAGAGCTTGGAGAAGCGGCTCAGCTTCCTGAGGAAGTAATCCGTATTGAAAAGCCCTTTAAGGAGCTCGGCACCTTTGACGTACCAGTTGCCTTTGGTGAACAGTTTGGAAAGTTCTCAGTGACCATCGTCGCTGAATAGTAACTAGGGAAATGGGAAGAGGCGCCGTCCCTGGTGGGAGGCGCCTCGATTCCAGCTGTCGGTTGCGTGCAGTAGGCCAAGCACGCTTACGGCCGTTTGCGTCGATTATTCATCAACGCGCGTTGTGCATTATTGCGGTCCATCAGTCTCTGTACGATGGGCGAGGTGCCGCCTACGTTTGCAGGCGGAGGGCCATGCCACTCCATGGCTGGTGGTCCAAGCTCAGCTTGGGCGGGACCCTCCTCCTCGTCGCCGTGGAATCTCGGTAGCAGATTCGGATTCTCGTCGTTGCTGTGCGCTGGCTCCGGTAAAGGAGCATAGCCATCTTCATGGTCATCGTGCTGCCAGGACTGAGCCTGGAACGGATGCAGCGGTCTTTGCTGCGCTCTGATCGCATCGGTCACCCTCTGGTTAGAGGCTTTCTCCTCTTCGGTCAGGGGTCGATTCGCCGATACGATCCACGCACCATATGAGGCGGCGCAGAGAGTCAGAACGGCGATGATGCTGAGCCCGATCTTCAGTGAGGGGTTCTCCCGCCACCAGCTCGCGATACTCTCGCCAACTGATGTGAGACCGCGTTCTGTTCCGTAGACCGGAGTCGGTTCAGGCGGAGCGACCGGTGTCGCCGGTTTCGCGGGCGGAACATCTACCACTTTCTCCTGCGGCAGGGCCGAGAGCGGAGCGGCGATCGCAGGTGCTGCAGCCTGCTGTTGCGGACGATCCGCTACAACCGGCTGAGCAGGCTTTGTTACTGGAGCTGCCGGCTTGACCACCGGTGCCTTTTCGATGATGGGCGCAGTCTTCGCGACGACCGAAGGAGGCTTCGGAAGCGTCCATGGTGTCGCGAGTACGTGCGTATCAGGCCGGAACGTGCCGGCCGCAATCGCTTGCTCTCGCTTCTTACAGCCGCGCCAGACTGAGGCGCCGCTCGGTTCGAGTACGTACTTGAAGCCGCGGATATCGACTTCACGACCTTCCCATAGGCGGGGGTCGGTCTTGGCCTGCTCGGCGGTGATGCCGAGGGAAGCCAGCGTGCGATTCATGCAGTCGAGCAGGACCGCGTTTGAGGTCTTCGCGTGGGCGGGGGCGCCCACTGCGAAGCTGATGAAGAGCGCTAGAAGCGCCGCGTAAAGCGTCCTTAGCATTTGCCACAACTTTCAGCTGGAATGAAAAGAACCGGGTCGGGGGACCCGTTTCTATAAATATACGACCATATTTATATATAAAGAGCAAGACCCCGGTCAATGCCGGGGTCTAAGCTCATCAGTAGCTGCCTACGCTGCTACGACATCAACGACCTTCTTCTTGACGACGCGCCCGTCAAAGTTGGTCTTGCGACGATCGCGGAAGGCAACTATGCCGGTGATCATCGAGTAGAGGGTGTGGTCTTTGCCTACCTTCACATTGCGACCAGCCTCGATCTTCGTACCGCGCTGGCGGACGATGACCATACCTGGACGTGCTCCCTGGCCATCAGCTAGCTTCACCCCAAGGTACTTGGGGTTTGAAGTATTCAGGTTCTTTGCTGATCCGCCGGCTTTAGTACTTGCCATGAATGTTATTCTTTACGTGACGATGAGTATAACAGACCACCAAGGGGAGGGCAAGGAAGGCGCTGGCCATATACCGGCCTATCCGCTGCTTATTCTGATCCTCCTCCTTTCCATAACCGCAGCCTTTGGTCTCGGGATCCTTGCGGGTATGGAGATGGGGCAGGGAAGTGGAGAAGATCGGCTTTGGATTGAGGAGCTCTCTCAAAGTGAAGCGGTGCAGCCCGCAGCTGCCGCAGCGGCTGAGACTACGACTACTCCTGTCACAACAGGGAAGTACGTCGCCTCAAAAAGTGGCACCAAGTACCATCTCCCGACCTGTAGCGGGACGAAGCGTATCAAGGAGGAGAATAAGGTATGGTTCGAGACCAAAGAGCAAGCAGTAGCTGCAGGCTACGGACCGGCCGCTAACTGCCCAGGGCTATGATCGTACTCGATGTCGAGAGCACGGGACTTGTCCCTGAGCGCTGCTCTATTCTCTCCCTTGGTGCGGTTGACCTTAATGACCCCACCAATCAGTTCTATGACGAATGCCGGATCTGGGAGGGTGCACATGTGAGCGACGAGGCGCTCGCAATCAACGGCTTTAGTAGGGAAGAGATCGAGAGCCCTTCTAAGAAGAGTGAAGCTGAGCTTGTCGCCTCCTTTATCGCCTGGGCCACCGACAGACCGGAGGACCGAACCCTTGCCGCCCAGAATGTATCCTTTGACCTTGAGTTCGTGCAGGCAGCAGCCAAGCGTGCGGGTATCGAGAGTCCCTTCGGTAAACGCACGCTCGACGTACACACCCTCGTCTGGATGCATATGACTAAGCAGGGGATTACCCCGCCGCTTTCAAAGCACCACTCCGCAATCAATCTCGACGCAGCCCTTGCGTACACCGGAGTTCCGGCAGAACCAAAGCCGCACAACGCACTCACTGGGGCGCTGTGCCATGCAGAAGTGATAGCTCGCGTCGTTTATAATAGAAAAGTATTCCCCGAATTTAGTACCTACGACATCCCCTGGCATCATGAATGAAAACGAAGTAACGGAACTTACGATCACGACACCGACAGGTGATCTGGTGATTCCTCCTGAAGCCATTGGGGCAGGGGAGAGTGGTGTTCGCAATAAAGAGAAGGACACCGCCATGGCTGCACTCCTCACCGAAGCCATTGCGCACGGAAAGGAGAATGTTCCGGAGACTCCGGCGCCTTTAGTGTGTAAGCCACGTGCCATTGAGAGTTGGCGCATCTTCAAGATCATGGCTGAGTTCGTGGATGGCTTTGAGATCCTGAAGCGCTACGGACTTACTGCGACGTTCTTCGGTACTGCTAGAGAAAGCTTCAGTCCCGAGGTGTACGCTGACGCAACCGCACTTGCCGGAAAGCTCGCGAAAGCTGGCTTTGCGGTTATTACCGGTGGTTCTGCAGGCGTGATGCAGGCAGCAAACAAAGGAGCATTTGAAGCCGGAGGCGCCTCCATTGGTCTCAACATTCGTTTAAACGATAATCAGGCTCTCAATAAGTTTGTCACCGACTCGCTCGTCTTTGACCACTTCTTCGTACGCAAAGTGATGCTCGCGTTTGCCTCTGAGGTCTACATCTATTTCCCAGGCGGCTTCGGTACGCTCGATGAGTTTACTGAGATGGTCACCCTTATTCAGACCAAGAAGGTAAAGCCGATTCCAATTGTGCTCTATGGTAAGGAGTTCTGGCAGCCATTCATCGATCTTTTCCGTACGAAGCTTCTCGATCAGTACCATGCGATTGATGAGTCAGATATGGAAATCTTCCATCTTGTTGATTCGGTAGATGAGGCGTTTGAGTACATCACCAAGAATGTGAAGTGTTAGTCCTTTGACAGGGAAGCGGGACAGGAGTTCAATTCAAGTAGTTGAGTCCTGAGCCTGAAAGGAGTTACATCATGGCTCGCGCAGCAGTACATACTATCTACTTCGATGCTGATGAAATTATCGAAACTCATGGGGCGTGCCATGCCCACCTCCAAGAACACATAAAGGAGGCAGGTCCACTGCTCGCAGCCCAGGAGGCGGCCAGGCGACGCTCGGCCAAGATCGTCGTCCGCATGCTCTCGATTGCGATTGCCGCAGTCGGTATCGGTATTCTCACAGCCATTCCAAGCTACGCGCACGGCTTGTGCTTGGGATAGGGAAGAGGGGGACCCTGAAAGGGGTCCCTTTCCTATTCCATCTCCATAGATTTGACGCAAATGAGTTTGAATTGTATATAAAGAGTTGTGCTCGAAGGGGAGAGACTGATGAAGTACCATGGCGCACTCGCTGCAATGCAGGAGCGGGCTGAGCGGACCAGAAGATATATGGCGAGAGAATCAACCCAGGCCCGTGCGCTGATTCTTTCCAGAAGGAACTCGCTGTCCCTCTATGCTTCGGCAGGTGCATTTCTTATCGTTCTGTTTTACTATCTGAGTCAGATGCCAGCCTGACCCGTCGCCCTCTATAGCAGGGAAGTGAGGGGCCTCGAAAGGGGTCCCTTTTTCTTTTACAAAATATCCTCCCCCACCGCTCTTTTCGAGTGATTCGGGGAAGTGGTCAAAATGGTAAGAAATAAATTTCCCCTGATCTGCGAAGAGAATTATCATCAACCAGTCGAAGACGATGGTGGTACCCAAACAGGGGATAGGGAGGGAAGTACGAGTACCTGTTTAAGGTCGGGCTAAGGAGCTCCAGACTCAACATCTCTATACTTCGCACAATATTGTGTTGTACGTCGTCCCCCTATGGATCAGACAATACTTCCCCTAGCCTCTCAAAGAAATCTGCTCCCTACAGTTTCATCTATATTTCAGAAAAAGATAGTAGCGATGAGGTGGGGATATGTGGATAGCGGAACAGAGGGGCGGGGCGGGGGCCGGGGTATAATTACAGTAAGGCCATACGCGCGACTAACATTCTATATGAATGCTCTATGTCTGCGCAAAATACAAAAGACGGGCAATTCGCTAACCTTAGCGTTGCCGTCCAATATATTGTCCTCGCTGAATATTCAGCGCGGCGATCTCATTCAAGTATCATGCATCTCCTCAACCCAAATATTGTTGAGCAAGTTGGACGATACTGCGATTACTACTTTCCGGAAGAACGCGTCATCAACTAACCTCCTTGACAATGAAAACTGATACTGTAAAAGAGATAATGAGAGACTTAATAGACCTGCCTGAGAAACAGATGCGTCGCGACATTGACCGCGACGACCTGCACGCTCTCGCGGATAACATTAAAGCTAATGGGCTTATTAATCCTATTACTGTTAGGCCTGTCGGCAATCGCTTTCAATTGGTGGCTGGTCAACGCCGTCTCCTCGCGATGGGGATCGCAGGGATTATACGTATACCTTGCGTTGTTCGTGATCTCACTGATGATGATGCAATAAACGTAATGGCCGCCGAGAATATCGAGCGAGCAGACGTAGACCTGATAGACGAAAGTAACTTCATTAAGCTCGCTATGGAAGCGTCGAGTGCTGACGTGTCCGGCATGGCGAAGCGAATGAACCGAAGCGAGAAGTATGTTGCTAATCGCCTTGCTGTCGCCGAGATGCCGGACTACATGCAGACGTTCCTAAAATCCGGCGAATTGAAACTAGGTTCTGCACTCCTCCTCATGCAGATAGAGGACGAAGCAAAACGCCGCCTATGGGTAGGTATGGCTATCGAGCAAAACGCCACCGAGCGACAGGTGGATTATTGGATATACCAGCACAAGCTCGGTACACTACCGGATGCTATTCGTTCCGAGGACGACGTACCCGGAGCACCAGCCAGCGAGTACAAACAAGACATGTTCGTGTGTGCTGTGGACGGGAAGGAGTATCCAGCCGGTGATTGTACCGCCGTGTTCGTATATAAGGGCAACATCTCGACGCTTGAAACGATACGGCGAGAAATAGTTGCGCAGTCTGAGCCACCAGTGTTGTCCCACATTTAAAAGTGGTATTTGTCCGTGGGCTAATTGTATTAAAGCGGGGGGGTTAATGCATTTGACCGGGGGGATTCGGGGCTAAGCGCCCTGCCG
>ERZ1292623.3348-Hain-H51-01um-R1-3348-length-13710-cov-25_pt1 | contig 13710 bp, 14 predicted proteins | sample MGYA00564398_ERZ1292623 | MGnify/ENA primary metagenome ERZ1292623 (study PRJEB36523, sample SAMEA6512633) | groundwater metagenome | collected 2019-01-07 | study: AquaDiva: Metagenomics assemblies of 32 groundwater samples
AGGGTTTCATATGGTTATTTATTAAGCTAGCATACCATATTAGCAAATACAATAGCTAATTAAGCAAGTATTCCGTTGTTCCCAACAGAATGTCATTCTGAGGCTACGAAGTAGCCGTGAGAATCCCCTGGGGATTTCTCGCTACGCTCGAAATGACAGCTTCATTGGTAAGAACTGAATAGTTACCTAATTAAGCTGACATTACCCCAGTTTGGCTTCAAAATAATCAAATAGGTTGTTTTACGCTATAAACTCCAGATAGTTTTCCCTGTTAGATGAACGCCTACGAATAAGAACCTTCCTTATTGACAATCCTGAAACAAATTAGTAAAATGTAACTATATTGTATATACATGGAAGAGGTAATTCTGTCTATTGCTTTAACTTTTCAATGGGATGAAGGAAACAGTACAAAAAGCTGGATAAAACATAGGGTATCTATCAAAGAGCAAGAACAAGCATTTTTTGATACAAGCAAACGAGTTTTTCAGGATACCAAGCCACGAGTTTCGCACATTTGTCATTCCGTGCTTGACACGGAATCCATACAAATAAATTATTGGTATAGATTCCCGCTTTCGCGGGAATGACATGTAGGTATTCTACTAGAACTGCGAAACTCGTACAAGCATTCAAAACAAGAAGAGCGATTTTTGTTGTTTGGAAAAACAAAGAAAGCAAGATTCCTTATTATCGCATTTACAATAAGAGATGGAAAAATTCGCTGTATATCAGCAAGACCAATGAATAGAAAGGAGGTGTTCGTTTATGAAGAAACCGCTTAAATTACCTGATTTCAGAAATGAAAAAGAGGTAGAAAGATTTATAGAAAATACTGATTTTTCAGATTATCTTGAACCATCAGACCTTAAAAAGATTAGTTTTCCAAACTTAAAGCCATCAAAACGCTTAATCTCGTTACGCGTAGAGGAATCCTTGGTAGAAAAGGCAAAAGAAAAGGCAGCAAGGTTGCATATTCCATATCAAACACTTATGCGACAAGTCTTGCATGAAGGACTAGGGGTGAAATAAGATTTAGTATCTCTTCGCCAACTGGTGCCGTGGCAATCCTTGGGCGTAAAGTTGTTGGATTTGGGACAGGGTGAAGGCTTGGTTGTAGATAGCAACTTCGTCAATAAGCCCGCTGAAATATTGTTCACCCCCAACCGCATTACCCCCAGCTCCAATTCTTACCTTGTTTGCTTCAATCATGGTCCAGGAACCCGCGTCTGTGGTGACTGGAAGAATATTGCTATTCAAATAAATTCTTGAGCTGGTAGTACTTGGTTCAGTACCATCATGTGTAATTACAATATGTGACCATGTATTTAGAGGAAGTATTTTATTATTTGTTTGACGAAGCCCATATCTTACTCCTAGGGAGTTACGCCAGCTAACAAAGATGGGTAAAGCTGAAGTTATAAATACTAGAATCTTAAAATTTGCATCGGTTGTGTTGCCAATACTAATGAATACAGGACTACCAGCCAAGGAACTAGGATTAACCCACAACGCTATGGTAAAGGGTGCAGTTTTGAAATCCTTATCTCCAAATGCAGAGGTTGCTTCAACATACGTATTAACACTCCCATCAAACTTCAAACACCCTTTAAATCCTAGCGCGCATGTGTTTGCATCTTGCCATGTAACTCCACCGTTCCAGACTCCATCATTGCCGTATCCAGAAGTATCTTTGGAAGGACTAGATGATTCCTCAAAACTCCACTTACCAACCTGATTTATAGATAGAGTATTCTCTACACTCGCGCTAAATGTTTTTGCTTTAGCAAGGTTTGCTTTATTAAGACTTGATGTTACATTTATTGCTCCTAGGACTGCAACGGATAGAATTCCAAGAATTGCTATAACTATAAGAAGCTCGACCAGAGTAAACCCAGCACCACTTAACCTTTTATTAATAGTATTGTCAAATAAATACATAAATATTTTTTTATTGAATAAGTGGCGCTGGGTAAAACCTTTTGTAGACAGCAAGGGTTTCATATGGTTATTTATTAAGCTAGCATACCATATTAGCAAATACAATAGGATAATTGGTAACCGTCCACGAGTTTCCAAAGAACTGTCATTTCGAAGCTACGAAATAGGTGAGAAATCTCCAGGAGATCTCTCGCTTAGGCTCGAGATGACAAATGTTTTGCCAAATCGTGTACGGTTACATTTCTTGCTCTTGAAATTTTATAGCAACTTCTGATACTCTAAAAGAGACGATTCTTAGATTGCTAATATGATATTTGAGAAAACCGTATTTTTTCCTTTGATTATAAGCCTTATAACTACATCGGCAGCATTGCTAATGCTTGCTGTTTCTCACCTTAAAATGCTTAAAAAGCATAATTTTCTTCTTAAAGAAAAGGAACACTTAAAACTACAGCAACATAAAAAAGAGGTGGAAATCTTAGAAGAAGCAAGGCAAAAAGCAGTAAAAATAATTGCCGACGCACATTTCGCTCACGATAATGCACAAAATGAATTCCAAGAGCAGCTTAAAACTCTATCTCTAAATAAGATAAAAGATTTTGAAAAAACATCTATTGATCTTTTTAGGGTTTATAAACAAGAACTGGAAGACCTAAAATTAAATACAGTCAAAATAGTTAACAATATAACAAAAGATATAGAAAATAATACTATACAAGAGTTAAAAGATTTTAAAGAAATTATTAAAAAAGAAACATATGCCTCCCAAAAAATAGTTGAACAAAAAATCGAACAACAATACGCTGAAACAGAGCAAGAAATAGAAGCTTATAAAGAAGATAGGATTAAAAAAGTAGAAGATGAGATTTATAATATTTTACAGAATGTAGCGAAGGTTGTTTTGGGGAAAGCAATCTCGCTACAAGATCACGAACAGCTTGTTATTGATGCGTTAAATAAGGCAAAGACGGAAAAAGTGTATGAATAATATTGCTTATACATGCTCCAACATCCTAAAATCTACCAAAACTGTTGCTCAAAAAGAACAACTAGCCCTAGAAATCGATCAATTAATAGCAAGTTTATTCCGTCAAGAAACAAATGCCTTCGATAATGCTCTTAAATCAATTAGGCTGGAAGTATCGCAAATTATAATAGATGAGTTTTTAAATAAGGAGTCACAGAGTGTCAATAAAGAAATGGTTAAATATTTCTTAACAGAGCTTAAAAAAAGACTACAAAAGCTTCGCATAATTAAGCTATCTCTTGCTTTCTCGCCTTCTAATTATTCTATAGATAGAATTTACGATTGGATTGCTAAAAATGTTGGAGATGAATATATTTTGGACATACAAGTAGATAAATCCATTCTTGGAGGCATAACGATATCGTTTGAGGGTAAATATATAGATTTAAGTTTAAAAAAGAGGCTTGATGAAGTATTTAAAAATAAGAGACAAGAAATAATAAGCTCATTATCAAAAACTTGAAACTCTCCCTAAATATATGAAAGACTTTGATTCCTATCTTAACGCAATCGGAGAAGTTGGCTATATTGAGCAAACAACAACCAGTACTCTTTTTGCGTCTGGATTACCCCTTGCAAAAAGTGGGGAAATAGTGATTTTTGAATCAGGCAAACTTGGGCAAGTTATGTCTACAAGCAAAAATTTGGTAGAAATACTCGCATTCTTTGCGCCACCCCCAAAGCCCGGAACAAGAGTGGTTAGAACCAACGAACTACTCCACTTTCCAGTAGGTTTTGAGCTTCTTGGAAATATTTTTGATCCCTTGGGCAATCACCTCGAAATTACCAAACCAATAAAAAAACCTCTGAAAGTTTTACCAATCAATGCTAAACCCTCTGGAATTATCAACAGAATTGCAATAAACAGACAATTTGAGACTGGAGTCTGTCTGGTAGATTTGGTAATTCCACTAGGACACGGCCAGCGCGAACTTATTATTGGCGATAGAAAAACTGGTAAAACTAGCTTTTTGCTGCAATCTGTACTAACACAAGCAAAGAAGAATAATATTTGCATTTATGCTGCCATAGGACGAAAGAAGATTGACATAAAAGAGCTTAAAGATTTTTTTACTAAGAGTGGAATAATGGAAAAAGTTGTGATTATAGCCGCAAGCTCAGAAGATCCTACAGGTATAATTTACCTTACCCCCTACTCTGCTATGACTGTTGCCGAATTCTTTAGAGACGAAGGCTATGATGTTTTTATAATCCTAGACGATTTATCAACACACGCAAAATTTTATAGAGAAATAGCGCTTTTAGGAAAAAGGTTTCCTGGCAGAAGTTCTTATCCTGGGGATATATTCTATGCCCATGCTAGTCTTCTTGAGCGAGCCGGAAATTTTATTACCCAAAAAGGAGAAAAAGCAATAACTTGTTTTCCAGTTGTTGAGACAATTCAGGGAGATTTATCTGGGTATATACAAACTAATATCATGTCTATGACAGATGGCCATCTATATTTTGACGCAGATCTTTTTGCCAAAGGCAGACGACCAGCAATTAATCCCTTTTTATCAGTTACTAGGGTTGGGAGACAAACTCAAACCAATGCTCAAAGAGAGATCAACCGAGAAATCTTAAGTTTCTTAACCCTTTTTGAAAAAATGCAAAACTTTACTCATTTTGGCGCAGAGCTAACCGAAGGAACCAAAATTACACTTAGCGTTGGAGATGAGATTATAAAATTTTTTGGACAAAATACCTCAACCATTATACCTTTAAAAGTACAAATCATTCTTTTTTGTCTGCTTTGGAATAGGATTACACAAGACCGAGACTCTCAGGATGCCCGGCATAATATAGAAAGAGCAATTAAAGCATATCAAGAAAACAAAAAGCTTAGAGAAGAGATGGATATGCTGGTCGAAAAAGCTACATCTTTCAACGGCTTGCTAGGCATTCTAAAGCAAAAAGGAGACAAAATCTTGGCAGATATAAGTAAATATGGCAAGTAAAAAAGAACTGGAAACAGAAATTCAATATTTAAACACATTTAGAAACATCATGGAAACATACGAGGAAATCGCAGCCTCAAGAATGCAAAAAATACGAGGATCAGTTCTTAAAAGCCGTGATTTTGTTCTTGAGATCAATAGTATTTTCCAACACGTCAAATACTCGTATAAAAAACAGGTCGAAAAATTAATGAAATCAAAAAAAGTCAAAGACCAATCAAAGCTTAGCTTTATTAAGCGTAACGGGAAAAAACTCTATGTTCTAATCTCTGCAAACACTGGTTTATACGGAGAGGTTATAAGAAAAGCTTATGATGCATTTGTCGCGCAATACCGAAAACAAAAAGCAGATGTCGCAATTATAGGCAAACTTGGGTCGCAGCGATTCAAGCAAGATTTTCCAAAAGATCCTTACTACTATTTTGATTTTCTAGATACTAAAATAGACGAAGAAAATTTAAAAAAAACTATTCTTTTTCTTATCGAGTATCAAGAAATAATTGTTTTCTACGAACAGTTCGTAAATGTTCTTATGCAAGAACCAATCGCAACAAATATCTCTGGAGATCAAATTGCTTGGGAACAAACAGGTATTGAAATCAAATATTTCTTTGAACCAAATCTTGAAAAAGTATTGGGATTTTTTGAAAAGGAAATTCTTGCCTCTATTTTTGAGCAAACACTCTACGAATCTGAGCTTGCCAAGTTTGCATCCCGAATGATATCTTTGGATTCCGCCGCAGAGAACACCAAAACAAAACTCAAACAAATGATCTTTCAATTAGGTAAAACAAAACATAGAACAATGGATAAAAAACAGGCTGAGAGCTTGACAGGGCTGTTTTTGTTGAAAAGATAAACATCTATGCCTAACTCCTTTGGCAAAATTGTCAGCATTCAAGGACAAGTAGTAGAAGTGGAATTTCGCCATGAGCAACCTAATATCCACGATATTTTAATATTGGAAAATGACCCTTTAATAAAACTAGAAGTATCTATATCCTCAGCTTACTCCTCCTTTTACTGCCTAAGTTTGGGCACTACCGAAAAGCTATTTAGAGGTATGAAAGTTATTAATACAGAAAAACCAATTCTTATCCCAGTAGGCAGCGGCGTCCTAGGAAGAGTTATAGATATTTTTGGTAATCCTTTAGATGGCAAAGGTGCAATTAAAGCACAAAGTCAAATGGCTATTTATAGAAAATCCTTAAGTTTTGGCGAAGTTTTGCAACACAAGGAAATCCTAGAAACTGGAATTAAGGCAATCGATCTCTTCTCCCCCATAGTTCGCGGTGGAAAAATTGGCATCTTTGGAGGCGCTGGAGTTGGAAAAACACTTCTTCTTACAGAAATAATTCATAACGTCGTTACCCTTAATAAAGAAAAAAATGTCTCTGTTTTTGCAGGCGTTGGAGAAAGGGTGCGTGAAGGACAAGAACTATATCAAACACTTAAAGAAAAAGAGGTCTTAAATTCTGTTGCTTTAATTCTTGGAACCATGGGAGAAAACCCAGCCACTCGTTTTTTAACTGGCTTTACTGGTGTAGCTTTGGCTGAATATTTTCGCGATACTCTCAAACAAGACGTATTGTTTTTTATAGATAATGTTTTTCGTTTTGCTCAGGCTGGAAATGAGTTATCGGTGCTAATGAATACTCTTCCCTCGGAAGATGGATATCAAGCAACGCTTGCATCAGAAATGGCAACATTTCATGAAAGACTAACTTCTAACAAACAAAATTCTATTAGTGCAATCGAGGCTATTTATTTGCCAAACGATGATATTTTGGATCAAGGAGTACAAGCAATTTTTCCGTATTTGGATTCAACAATCGTTTTATCAAGAAGCATATATCAAGAAGGGTTTCTTCCGGCAGTTGATCTCTTCTCCTCTACGTCCTCGATTCTAAACCCAGAAATAGTTGGCGAACCACATAGCGATGTTGTACTTAGGACACAAAGCCTCTTAAAGCGGTATGTTGCGCTGGATCGTATAGTATCTTTGGTTGGTGAATCAGAGCTTTCTAATCAAGACAGGATTATATACCAGCGGGCAAAAAAGATCAAAAATTACATGACGCAAAGTTTTTTTGTGGCAGAAAAACAGACTGGAAGAAAGGGAGTATATGCTTCTCGCGAAACAACAGTTAGAGACGTAAATGCTATACTTGAGGGACAGTTCGACCTTGTTCCTGAAGATAAGTTTATGTTTATTGGGAGTCTTACGGACATTAAAGAAGCGGCTTCTTAGAGTCTGTTTCAAAACCCCTCTGAGGCGTGCTTACCTTTTGTCATTCCTCTGGCTCAACGCTGACAATTATGTTAATACTCCTCTTGCCCATCTGCACCATATACAGTTGGTCAAGGAGCGCTTTTTCCTTCTCTGCAACGGATTTGCCATTTTTGAGAGAATATCCATAGTTGGTTCTACTTAACAAATTTGTTAAGTTATCACGAGTTTCGCACATTTGTCATTCCGTGCTTGACACGGAATCCATATAAATAAATTATTGGTATAGATTCCCGCTTTCGCGGGAATGACATGTAGGTATTCTACTAGAACTGCGAAACTCGTAGTTATATTGATTTATTATAAGAAGATGTGGAGAGGGAATACCGATGTGTGAAGCTATATCACATCCGATGTGTAAGGAACATACAATTATTATATAAGTCTTGTATAATCATACTATGGCCTCCCTACTCGATCTCGTTATTCGAAATAAACAAGGAGTACTCTACAACGATAAAGTTGAGGCTGTTTCTTCAAAGAATGACAAAGGAGTATTTGATATTCTGCCTGAGCATGAAAATTTTATATCTATTATCAGAGAAAGCATCGTAATCCATAAAAAGATAAACCAAAATCAAGAAATGAAAATAGGCAATGGAATTATAAGGGTGTATAAAAATAAGGTGAATATATATGTTGGGATATAAAGCAAACAGAATTTAACAGAACCCTCTCGAAAATATTTTGAAATCTTTACAAGCGAAAAAAAATAATATACAATTAAGCCCTTCTTAATCTTTTATGACTAAACCAGAAGATAAAAAGAAAAAAATAAATAGGATATGCATGCTAAACCCTCAAGGGTATGTACAATATCCCCCGCCTTTAGGAAAAACTGATACTGGAGGACAAACTTTATATGTCCTAGAACTCGCCAAGGCTCTTGCCAAAAAAAATATTAAGGTAGATATTATTACGCGCCAATTCGACAATCAAAAACAAGAAGAGCAGATATTCGATAAAGTAAAGATTGTACGAATTCCTTGCGGCAATAGTCACTTTGTGCAAAAAGAAAAAATGTATGAGCTTATTCCAGAAATGTCAGAAAATACAATGCGTTATCTGCAAAAAGCAAGAAAACAATACGATATTATCCATTCTCACTATTGGGATGGCGGATATGCGGGTAACTTACTTGCCAAGATGCTCGATATTCCTCATGTGCATACGCCCCATTCTCTTGGAAAATTAAAAAAGGTAGAAATGATGTCTGTTGAAGAAATGCCAGTGCAAAAACTAAAACCAATGTATAGATATCATGTAAGAATTGCTATTGAACAGCAAATAATGAATAGGGCTGATGCTCTTGTAGTTCTGTGCGAAATATCTAGGATCCAAGTTCTTCAACACTACATTATTGATTTCGAGAAATTAAACGTCATATATCCTGGCATAAATACCGAAGTATTTACAACTAAAAAAAATTCTTACGACAAAAAATTAAACTTACACAAAAATGCTGTGCTTACAATAAGCCGAATGGTACCTGCAAAAGGTTTGGATCGAGCAATTGAGGCTTTGGCCATGATTAAAAATAAAATAGATTTCCATTTATACATGGGGGGCGGAACTGAAAGCAATATGTCAAATGAAGAAAAAGAAACAGAGACAAAAATTAAAGCTCTTATTGATAAATACAAACTCGACAAAAGGATCACTATGATAGGACATGTAAATCATGAACAAGTTTTGCCAGCTTATTACAGAAACAGTGATATTTTTCTTTTGGCATCGCGATATGAACCCTTTGGTCTTACAACTCTTGAGGCGATGGCTTGCGGAGTAACACCGATAGTTTCAAACGTTGCTGGCAGCAAAGAGGTTGTAGTTGATGGATTAAATGGATTTATTGTAGATACTCATGATCGTAAAAGCTTGGCGAAACTTATTGAAAAACTTCTATTAGATAACAAGCTTCGCAAAAAAGTTGCGGATAATGCAGCCTTTACAATCAAAGAACACTATTCATGGGATAAAATAGTTGAAAAATTTATTATCCTATACAAAAGTCTTCTGTAAGCTGCTATTATGAGTATATGAAGATTGCTTACTTTACTTCTAATAGAACTACCTTTCCTCCCGATCCTTCACAGATTGCTGCTTCAACTACTGTTACAACCAACATCATTAAAGAATTATCAAAACGACATAAGATAACCCTTTATGCTGCAAAAGGTTCGCATATGGATGGTATAGACATAGAAGATCTCAATCTTGAGCCTTTTCGTATTGATTCTAGCCTCGCAGATAACGATTGGATTACCAAAGCTGTTGTTTCGATGAAGCAAGTATATATCGGAGAAATATTTAAACGCGCGAGAGAATACGATATTATTCACCTCCAGACAGAACCTATTTATATGGCTATGCCTTATATTTCTCTAATAAAAACTCCGATACTATTTACTGCTCACAATATGTATCATGATTTTGAAAAAGCAATCTTTTCATTTTATGATAAAAAAATATATATATCGGCTCTTTCTAATGCCCAAGCGAAGCGTTATCCTTTAACTCAAGAAATACCAGTTATTTATAACGGAATTGAGGTCGAAGAATTTCCATATGATGAAAAAGGCGGTAATTATTTTCTTTTTTTAGGAAGGCTCGCAAAAGATAAAGGGATTGATGTTTTTCTTGATCTTGCGATAAATAATCCAAAGTTTCAGTTTTATATTGTTGGGAAAGGATACAAAGAGTACGAACAAAAAGCCCAAGAAGCAGCTCGAAAATACAGCCATATCAAATATTTCGGTATGATACCCCGGGCAACCCCGCAGTGGTTTGATCTCCTTTCAAAAGCAAAAGCTCTTGTTATGCCTGTCAATTACGAAGACTCATGCCCTTTAGTTCCTCTGGAGGCAATGGCTTGTGGAAGTCCTGTCATTGCGTATGCCGCAGGCGCACTTCCAGAGCAAGTCGTAGATAATAAAACTGGATATTTAATATGTAATAGCAAACAGGCAAACTACAAATATATAATAGAACAAACAGGTATTAATGGCCTAATACACGCCATTAATAAAATAAACTCGTTGTCAAAACAAGATTATCTAAGATTCAGGCGCAACGCGAGAACACGTATAGAAGATTTTTTTTCTATAAAAAAAATGGCTAAAAACTATGAGAAGCTGTATTTAAGAATCATTAAGGAACGTCCCTTAGCTTAAGCTTTATGCATTTTGCCTGTATTAGTACAATAACAAAAAAAACTACGCCTGATGTGCCTAGCGGACAAGAAATTTGGACCGCAAAGTTTATTTTAGAAGAAGTAAAACGTGGGCACACTGTTGATCTTTTTGCCGTTAAGGGATCTTTGAATGTTCCCGGCAAAATAGACTTACATCCAACGCTTGAAAAGGAATTTGATCAGCTAAAAAATGAGGAGTATTTTAGGAAGTACCAAGACAAAGAGATACGATACTTCTTTGGAGCCGTATTTACAAAAATTGCTTTACAGTTAAAAAAATACGAATCTAAATACAGCTTTATCCTAGATAGCTCCAACTACCCTCCTTTACCGCCAAATGCAGATCAGTATCAGGTGCCATATATAATAGTTGTGCATACTCCAGGAAACAGAAAATACGTTAGTTTCTTTGAATATTTTCCTTACCCAAAGAATTTATATTACATTTTTCCTTCTATGTCTGAATATAAAAAAGCTACTATGATTCCTGATGACAGTAAATTCTATATTCCTCATGGCATAGATATAGAAGAATACAAATATCTAGAAGATGACCAAAAAGCAAACCTATTGTGGTTTGGTAGAATTGACTCAAGGCTACCTAAAGGAGCTATTGAAGCATTAGTTGTATCAAATACTTTGAAGATAAATTTGAACTTTTATTTTCATAATGAAGACGATGATTACTTTGAAAAAAGTATAAAACCATTATTTTCTAGCTATACTTTGGTAAACTTAAATGCACCCAAGAGCTCGTTCTTCAAAAACGCAAAGTTATTTATTTTTGCAGGAAGCGATAAGGAATTATTTGGTTTAGTTTTACTTGAAGCAATGGCCACAGGTACGCCTATTGTGTGTTACGCAAGAGGCGCTGTGCCCGAAATAGTCCAAGATGGTAAAACAGGATTTATTGTAAATCCTTCTGATGATGATATCCGAGGAGACTGGAGTGTCAAAAAAACAGGTATTGAAGGTCTAAGCGAGGCTGTCGAGCGAATCTATTCTATGTCGGAAAATGATTATAGAACAATGCGAAAGAATTGCCGGGCGCATGTTGAGAAAAATTTTACTATCGAGCGAATGGTAGATGAATACGAAAAAGTGTATAATCAAGTAGTTTACAATTCAAAATGAGCGAAGGATCTATACTTATAGAAGCAATAAAACCAATTGAGCCTAAATCTATTATTAGCTCATCGGCAAGTCAAGAACAATCGCCAGCACCTAATAATCCTGCATCAGAGAGAAACGCACATATAGAAATAGTGAATAATCTGCGTAACCAAAAAGAATACGCAAACGCGGCAGTTTACGACAAGCTCGAAAGACAAACAAGTGAGAATACCTTTCCGGGCTTAACGGTTGCTAATTTTACTGATATCGATGGGACATATATATACGATTATAAACCAACCCCAGAAGAAACAACCTCTCTTAGTCCAGAAGAATTGCAACTTCTTATCCAAACCAGAAATCAAGAATACATGTTGGCAACCCAACAATTAACAGAACTTCTTAATAAATATAATGTTCCTATTATTGCAGTAAGCGGTAGGGATTTTAATATGGTTCAAACTGATAGTCGTCTACCACAATTTGATTTGGTCGTTGGATCGGTTGGAACAGAAATATATGTTTTGCAAAAAGATGGAAGTTATCAATTAGATTCTGAATACGATAAGTACATCAGCCAAGAGATTGGTTTTGATAGACATAAGATATATAACCTATCTAAAGATATTGTTGCAAATGCCTCTTCTTTAGTTCCCAACGCAGAGCTTAAATTTCAAGACAGAGACAGTGAAGCTAATGTCATCGCCTACCAACAAGACCCGCAAGCAAAAGAGCATGGATTAACAACTTATCCCCCGCCGCAAAAATATAAAATATCATTTAACTTTGAGGGCATTAACGCTGACAAAGAAAGATTGGAAAAAACCATGCAAGCCAAATTGAAAGAAGGTGGTTGTGGTCAAGTAAAAATTGTCTTTTCATACGGAAAAGAGGGCAGAGAGGGAAGAACAGGCTGGAACATTGACCTAATCCCAGAAACAAAAAAAGGCGCGATTAACTATCTTGTGAATAAATTTGGTTGTATTGGAATCTTTGGCGGAGACACAGGAAATGACAGCGATGCAATTATTGGCGCAGGCCATGCGGGTTTTGCTGTTGGAAATAGAAGACCTGAAGTTGATACTGCTATATCCGAAGAATCAGATCTAACAATTACCAAGCAAACACAAAACTTTCGAATTTTTAAAAATCCAGATGGAACAAAAAGATTATTATTTGTAGATTCGGATCCGAGCAGAAAAGGACCCGAAAGTCAAATAAGGGCACTAAGAACAATGAAGATGTTTGCAAGATTAATGAAATCAACTACAGCCAATGAAGTCAAAAGTCTAATGTATTCCAAAATCTAAAAGAAAAATCTCAATGTCCCACCGTAATGTGGCAAAAATATTAAACAACTATAGCAAGTATATCGCAATATACTAAAAGAATAATTAAGATATCAATTGCAATTCCGAGATGAAATAGATTAACCACACAACCAAACGAGAAGCTAGAAAGAAGTCTTTATTCTCATCTTCTTAAAATCACTATCTAAAGTAAATACTTCATCCAAGGAAAAATCTTTATACAAAACACATGAGGTTGCGTCTGTAAAGGAGATTTTATGCTCAGAGAATTTAAGAAACACATTTTCAGCCTTCTTGAAAATTTGTGGGTCAACTTCTAAAATAGTCAGCTCGTTATGAGAAATAGCTTCGTTGATTAACGTAACTGCGATTTTGCCACCATGGCTGCCAGCTCTATAGAGACATCTTGTAAAAAGTTCGTCAAGCACGTAATCAGAAGTTATCAGTTGTGCTCTCTTTTGTTTATATTCTTTATATTTTGCAACTGCCTGATGATGAAAGGATTCGTCTTTGAGTATGAAAGCCATGAAGGCACTGGTGTCAACAAAAATCTTCACGTATATTAATCTTTTAAGTAAATTTCATCGTCCTCAAGAGCATAATTGGTCGGTTTTTTGCTCTTTTGATCTATTGCTCCAACTAACTTATCAAGATGAGATAACCTATAAGGTTGATCGTTTCTTTTGGTAAAAACTTTTGCTATTTGATCCGTAAACCGATCCACTAATTCTCTTACTATTTTCGACCGTGAAATATTTGATATCCCCTCAACTTCATCGAGTATTGAAACTGAATGTGGATTAAGATAAACCTGGTATCTTTTCATAATATATACATCATATATTATGGTGTATGTTTTGTCAATACCCCTCCGA
>ERZ1292623.3349-Hain-H51-01um-R1-3349-length-13707-cov-8_pt1 | contig 13707 bp, 16 predicted proteins | sample MGYA00564398_ERZ1292623 | MGnify/ENA primary metagenome ERZ1292623 (study PRJEB36523, sample SAMEA6512633) | groundwater metagenome | collected 2019-01-07 | study: AquaDiva: Metagenomics assemblies of 32 groundwater samples
GACCCGTCAATAGTCTTTCTTATATTAAGCTTAACTTTTATTGGATTCTTTTCTAGAGAATGTTGATTATTTCCAACTGTTACATTAATAGTCATTTCATTTAATTATTAATTTCTCTAATTAAATTCTGTATTTTTATAACCGTTTTAATCATTTGTTCATTAATAATTTCTTTTGAAAACCCATTTAATTTTTCAAGAACTTTTTTAGCATTTTCAGACATAACATTATCATTGGTGAATTCTTTAGTTGTTAAAGACTTATTTACTTCTTGTTTTAATCTTTTAATTTCTTCATTTAAAAATATTTTTAATTCCAACCCATTATCAACAAATGATTTTATAAATTTATTTAACAATTGCTTTTGCTCTTCATATAAACTTGTATATTCTTTATTATATTTATTAATAAATGAATTTAAAACTAATTTGTCCATGGATTGCATTTTATTAGATTCGTTTAATAAATTAGAAGACATTTTATTTACCATGTCTTGTTCAAGTAATACTCTTGTCTTTGCTGAAACATCTCTATTAAAAATTTGAGAGATTGATGCCAAACTTCTATAATTTGGTATGAAATTAAAAAATACTTTATCTGTTGGCAGATATTTTTTAATTTCAAAAAACAAATTATTCTGTTCTTGTGCTATTTTATTTTTATCCAATGATTCATGATCTTTTTTAGATTGCATTACAATTTTTTCTGCTATTAATTGATCTACATTGTTGGTATTTAAAATATTGTTATATATTCTTAATTCTTTTCCAAGTAATGAACCTCTATTAAAATACTTCTTAATTGTTTCCAGTATTTTATTTCTTAAATCTTTATCTTTAGAAACAATTGTTTTAGCTAATTCTTGAATCAATATTTCATATAAAATAGATGAATTCTTTCTTTTATTATGTTTGTATTTCATTTTTTTCCTCTAACTTGTTCTCTAATAAAATACTTTTATCTGTTTCTTTTCTTTTTGATAAAGATTCTAATATAGATTTAATCTCTATATTATCCTTTAATACCTTATTTTCAGACAAGAAATCATCTTTTTCGTAATTAGTTTTAATTTCTTCATAAATACCTCTAGCCAAACTCCGCAAATCAGATCCACCTTTATAAATATTTCTAAATGTTGATGATGCCATTTCATTTGAAGCTAGTCCACCCATGTGTCTTTTTCTAGCGCCGCTGGGACGAGCATCACTAATTACCGGTTTGTATTTTTTACCTTTAGAGCCTGGTGTAATATGTTCATCATGTCTCTTTCCGGGTGCTGCTAGCAATACTTCTTCTTCATCATCGTTTGATGCATCACTATCTACATCTAATTCTGAATCATCTAACCCTAATTCACTACTTAATTCATCTTTATCAATATTTTCTGATGAAATCTTTTCTAATGAAGAAGCTATCTTTGTATCAAAATATCTTTCTCTTATATTTCTTAAGAATACTTCATCTGACAAATCAAGAATGTTCTTTGCAACCCACCTATTGCTAAAAAATCCTTCTGTTGCTGATGCTGCAACTTCAAATTTTGTTTTCCAATGTTCTAATTCTTGTAGTTCGGCTATTTTAGACGGATTATTAAGTCTTAACTTAAATGATAACAAGTCCTTTCCTCTATATCCAAGAATATAAAGATGAATTAACCCCATTTTCTCTAATTCAGAAATAATACTTCTTTGTAGTCTTTGAACTGTCCTAGCAAACTGAATATCTTTTTGAGATAAAGTTGTTTTGTCTTCGACAGAGTCTCCTGTTGATACCAAATATGCATGAGGTATCTTTAATGATGCTAACATGTTGTCTCTTAAAAACTTAACATCATCTATATCTCCCGTATTCTTAACAAAAATACCATTTAATTTCCCATTTGTATTAGAAATTCCTTTACTACATACAGCAAAATTATGCCTGTCATCTTCATTGTTTGGACCAACAACAGTCATACAATATACATCATCAATGTCAGGTATTATTTCTACCTTAAGAACTTTATGATTTTTTAATGTATTTAAATATTTCATTCTAAAATCAATCCACGAATTAATTCCATGAAATTTTAAAAACTTTCTACATTGTTCTTTTGTTTTCAAAAAAGATTCGCTATTAGATATTAAATCTTTCATGGTAAAAATATTTTTCAAAATACAAAACTGTTGAACATCATACAAAGAATGCTTAGAATAAAAATTGGTCCATTTTTTTCTTAACCAATGATTGTCTCCTGAATGCAATTTTCTGAAATTGTCATCCACCCATCTTTCCCTGTTTCTGATGATAGTTTTTTCTATTGTTTGTGATGATTTGTTAAATTCAACCAATCTTTGAATATTTTTTTCACTATAAATCCATTTGTGTAGCTTATCGTTTGGATTTGAAATTCTATTTCTAGTATTTTCTTTATGTTTATCAGAAAAAAGATAATTTCTTAAAATTTCTCTAGCTTTATCTTTGGACAATTCATCATGTTTATGAAAATCTCTATGTTCCCAAAATCCCATCCATTTCAAATTACATGGTATATTATTGATCTTATTAAAATCTACATGATGAATTACACATGAATTTTCTCCAGACCTATCTAGTGCAATTTCTTTTCCACCTATCGAATTAGCAATAAGTCTGTGGACAAATTCAAATTTATTGCTAGAAGGATTTAAAAGTGTTGGATAATTCTTTAGTTTTTCTTTTTTATTGTTTATTTCAAAATAAAACGGCATCAAAGAATCATTTTCTTTTAATTGATCTGCTCTTTTTGATGAGCCATCTCTTAAGATAACAGGGTGTTCTGGTGCCATATCAACATAAGAATTGTCATCCAACCAAACGCGATGAATATTGTAACATTTATAATTCTTACCACACCATACAACTTTACCTGGAACAATTTGTTGTGTTTTATCCTGAATAGAATAAACCCAATTTTCATTTCCTAATTCATATTCTTTTGCTAATTCTTCAATGGTAATTTTTCTACCATCTAATAAAGGAATTTCTGAATCTTTTCTAACAGGATATGTCCCTCCGGGTAAACTCTCTATTTTGGTACCAGAATTAGGTCCATTAGTAGCTATGAAAAAGTCTTCATCTACAGAGAAAGCATTATATCTAAGATCTATTTGTCCTGTTGCAGCATCAACAATTTGATTTTTCTTCATTTCAGAAATAATCTTCTGCATATATTGTTCAACATCTTTATCGGCTATACCGCCAACATCGATATAAAATACTCTTCTTTCTGGAGAATTATGAACAACTAAATCATTTGCAATAAAATTATGATGTTCTGAACTAACCCTTATATCGTAAACATCTGAATATTCTGAAGTTGAAAATACATGTGTTATGTCTTCATATATAACATTATTAGTGTTATTAATTGGTAATATAAATTGATGAATCTTGGGTATTAATTCACATACTTGGACATAACCAATTCCCTTAGTTGCCCTGTTTCTAACCAATATTGGATGATTGAAATTACTTTTTATAGATCTATTGGTTGATTGGGTGATCCAAATTTGCTGTTTACCATTATTAATCCAATCTAAAACAACAGTTAAATATAGTTTATCTGCCCTATGATCATAAGAAAATACCTTATCACCAACTTTAATATCTTTTATTTTCTTTTGTCCATATTCTGTTTTAATTTCACTATCGCCATGAATACACCTAACCACTCTATATGCCATCATTGCATCTAATTGTAAACAATATTGTCGCCAAATTCTTCTTGCACCATCAAGAATTGAAGCACCATAAGGAGAGTATTTGTCATGACCAAGTATGCGAAAATGGGCTATTTGCCAATTCTCAAATGTCATACCACCGGAATTCCATTGAAACTGAACATATGCCGGATTTGTTTTATCTTCACCTTCTAAACGCTCAACCTCCATAGTTGGAAGACCAACAACATATTTTAAGCCTTCTTTATCATCAATATCTAGATATAATATTTTATCTCCATATTTAACCGTGTCACGACACCATCCAAATAAATTGAATTCTATATTAAGAATATCATAATATAGACTTTCTAATACACCTTTTATTTCTTCATTTGGACAATTAATTGTCAAAAGTTTTTGCAATTGTGAAGATGTTGTCATTTCAGCTGCATAAACATCTAGGGCGGCATTAATCAATGGATCATATTCCATTTGATCAAAATCTATATAACGTTCAGCTCTGTTTTGACTGTTTCTGCTGTTAGCATATATTTGAGCTAACGGATTATTAGATGATTTTTTAAAGCCTTGACCCGAGGCGGATTTAAATTTAAATTTATCTAGTTGTTGTCTTTTTAATGCTCTAGGGTTTTGTCTACGATAGTTTGATATTGGTCCAGATAATAATCTAGTAAGACTTCTAAAAAGTATAGATTCTGAATTTCTATTATTTCTTGATTGATTAGCCATTTATTATATTAATATCAAACTATAACTATTACAATTATCCCATTCCAACCCAAGCAAATCTTCTTTGTTGTTCTGTAACATGTTGAGTATTATTTACGCTAGAAAATCTATGATCATACCCAATCATTCCAGGTATTTTGGTATCTAATCTACTTCTGGTAACAGACATTGCTTTTAAGAATGATTTTTTATAATCTAGATTCTTTTGATTTACTTTCAAAGCGACATCCCTAACCCAACAACCAATTGCTAATGCCATGACTAAATCATCATTATGTTCTCTTTGCGCCTCAGGTCTTCCCTTATTCCATACAAAAGTTTCTAATTCTTGATATGTTCTTTCTGAATTAATAATTAAAAATCCTCTTCTAATTGATTCTTCTAATTTCTGAATTATCAATGGTCTAGATGTATGTGATGTGGTGAATCCAGGTATAACATTTTCTAAATTTTTAGCTACATATGGCGGAACGTAATCATGAGTACCCTTTTCTTCGTAATATACATTAGGATAACCCCAACTTATTAATTTTTGACAAACTTCATGTCCTAAATTATTATTTTCAACAACAACCATACACATCCCATACTCTCTTCCAACATCAAATATTAATTTTGAATATATATCTGTTGTCATTTTTCCTTTATATTCGGCGACTTGTTGCATTGTTGTTAATTTTAATACATGAAATGCAGAATAATCTGTACCATCTCCCCTAGCTACATCTGCAACTAATATATAATTTTCACTATGAACATAATTTTCCCAAATATAAAGATTTTTGTCATATACACCAGTTTTGATAACAGGTATTTTACACGATTCAAATATTCTTTTTAAATTATCTGAATGAATAACTGTATCGCCTGACGCTAAGAAAGACGCATTATATTCTTGATCAAATTTACGCGGATCAGCTAATTTTCTTCTTTCTTTTCTTTCCCATTCTTCATCCCTTTCAGGATGAACTTGCCAAGTTAATTTAATTGGATGAAATTCATTTTCGCTTTTTTCAGCTCTAATATATTCTCTATAAAACCAGGCTCCGACTCCGCTTGGTGTGCTGAGTGCAATACATCGTCCACCAGCAGCCATAGTTGGGGCAGCTGCCAACCATATTTCATCCATATTATCAATATGTGCTGCTTCGTCTAATATTAATAAAGAAAGAGATTCTGATCGTCCTATATCCAAAGCTTTCGATGCAGCCTTAATTTCGGAACCATTAGACAATGTAAAACTTGTTTTATTGTCAAACTGAATAGAAACCAATTGATCGAACCATGGCGGTAAATTCTTAATAATGAATTTTACTTTTTTAACCAAACCGGCGGCAACAGTAAATCTAATGGATGCAACCATAATATTTTTTTCTCTATGAAACAATAACAACCATGTAGCATAAGCAGCTGCTGTCCAAGTTACACCTAATTGTCTAGATTTTAATATTATATTATGTTGATAATCAATAAAATCGTTTATTAAATCTTTTTGGAAATCCCACAATTTAAATGGGATTATACCTCTTTGAGGATGTGATAGTTTACAATACTGATCAATAAAATATACAGGATCTTTTCCGCAAAGAATTATTTCTTTAACGGCATCTTGTTTAGATAAAAATGAAGCCATCTAAAATTATACATTATTATTTGGAATAATATTTTCTTCTTGTTCTGTTTTGCCCAAGGACACTTTCTTAATAATACTGATAGAGTTTTCTATATTTCTAATAACTTCTTGTCTTTGTGGAAATACAACTTGCTGATTATTAATAAATAGAATTATTTTCTCAAGTGCATCTCCTAGTTTTTTAATATTATGTAATGACGAAGAGTTATTATTGGTATTACCATCTAAATGATCTTCTTTTAGGAAAACGCCATGATTCTTTCTAAAAAGTTCAACTTCTTCCTTGATAATTTTTTCAAGTCTTGACTTTTTTATTTTCATAATTAATCTTTTTCAATACCAAGCCATTCTCTGGTCTTTGGCGCTAATCTTTCCTTCCAAGATTTCTCTAGAGAATCATTATGTAATTCTATTCCATCGATAGTATAAAGACTTTTGGCTGTAACCCAACTACGAATTTTATTCATATGTTCAACTTTAATATCAGGTTCATCAATCATTTTCAAACTTAAAGCTTTTTTAGTTATCTTTTTATATTCTTTTTTAATAAAACTTATACATTCTTCTAATGTATCCAAAATTTCATTTTCAAACTTCTTTTCATATACATCTTTTAGTGCAATTTCAGACTGATAGCTCAATATTAAAGTATTGCCGTTAATAGCAACCTTAAACCCGTCCATAATCCGTCTATCTCTAAAATCTTTTAATTCTTCTCTTTTTAACCCAATTTCTTGATATCCTTCACCTTTACCATCCTCTGTATGTGCCCCATCATGAGAATTAGCAACAGCTTGTGCTATACCTTGAATAATTTCTATAGTATTGGTCCCAGAAGTAGAATTGCTAGGAAAATCTTTCTTATTATTAGTCATTACTTTTAATTACCTATCTAGTTCTGTTCTACCATTTCTATTTCTGTTTCTAGCCATTCTTCTTTTCTGTTGATCTCGAAACCTTTGAGCTTGACTTGATTGTTGTTGTGGAGTAACATTTAGTTCTGGAAAAGTAGATTTTTCACTATTATTACTAACAGGTGGTCTATTAAACAAATCAATTTTTGAAGTATTTTTTGGCACCATAACTGCTGCTATTTGATCGCTAATAGCGCCCATCTCTTTCGCAAAAGATGTAGAGCTATTATCTAATTTATCAAATAAATGTTTTATTTGTGGTTCTCTACTTAAATCGCCACCAAACATTAATTCTAAATCATTAGTAAAATCTTGTAACAATTTAGCAAATTTAGATTGATAACTTTTTATTCTTTGAACAGCCATAATAACAGATTTAACTATTTTAGGATCTTGTATTTTAGACAAGTCTACTTTCCCGGCTGCTATTAAATTAATAACCTCAATTGGTCTTTGACCTAAAGCTTTCAAAACACTAGTATTCCCTTTTAAAGCTTTTCTAGCGCTAGTATTTCCTTTTGCTCTTGCTAAAACTCTATCCAAAAACCCTTCAGATAATAATGCTTCTCTAATTACATTTTCTATTTGTTCTCTTGTTAGAGATTTATTTTCTCTAATTTTTGGATCCATTTATCTTCTCTTCCCTCTACACGCTCTATAAAACATTTAAAACATGTCATATATTTAATCAAATAAATATCATCATTTCTGTTAAAAGAATAACATTTACATATTAAACAAACTTTATTATTTTCTTCTTTAAATAGTTTAGAATCAAAAGAAACACCGTTAATATTAATAACATCAACTTCTTGTGATTTTGTTATTTCGTTATGAAATAATTCTTTTAAATGTTGCAAATATTCTTTTTCTTTTTCTTGTGTCCATAAAGCTTTAGGGTTTTGAATGGTTTTTTCACCATATTTTTTTTTAATTTCATTTTCAACATTTAAAACAAAATTAGGATCTTTCATTATGGCACTTTATTAATTTTATTAGCTAAAAAAATAGGTATTATTACCAATAAAACACCAACCAATAATCCAGAACCAAAATATAATAACTTAAAATCAGATTTCTCTGAAGCTATTTTTCTAATCTCTTCTAGTTCTTTATCTTTAAAAGAAATAATATCATTATCTATATTTTTTTGTGTTTCACAAGATAATTTTAATTTATCAAATTCTAAATCGCTATTGGATTTTTGTATTTTTAATTCATAATCAAGTTTTAAGTTAAAACTATTTTCTATATATTCTTTATCTGTTAAAAGAACAGCAATAGCATTAGAATCAAACAAAACACCATCAAATAACGCTAGTTCATTTTTTTTAAGAATAGTAAAAGAACCTGTAATAGTGGATGATGTAGTTTGAGCTGCTACAACACTAGAACTAAAAAAATAAAATATCGAAACGATAATAGCTATAGATTTTTTTAATTTATTTATCAATATAACTAAATCCATATATTTGTGTTATTTTATCAGATATTTTTTTACGATCATCAAAGCTTTTAACAATATTTTTTATTTTCTTGGTTCTTTCTATTGCTAATTCATTACTTTTCTTATTAAATTCGTTTTGTAATAAAGAAAGTTGTTGTTTGTGGGTTTCCAATAAAATTTCTCTCTTTTTTATTTCTTCTTGGTGATTTTTTCTCACAGATTCAATTTGATTTTTACTTGATTCAACTGTTATATCAATTATTTTTTGCATATTATATAATTTAATTTGATAATAACCAAATAAGGCTATTAATAATCCAATCCACCAAAATTTTTTAACTTTATCTAACATTATTATTCTTGTTTTAATAAATTTTGAGCTATACCAGGACCATGTTTAAAATTTATTAATAAATCATGCGTTCCTTGTGCGCCAATATACCCAACAGCTATCCATAACCACTGATCTGCATTTATATAATGCAATACCAGTAATATTGTAGAAATTAAAAATACAAATAGTTTTTTGGAAACCCAACGATTAACAAAACTATCAATTTTTGAAGATTTAACTTTAAATGTTTTATTTTCGTCCATGCTATTAATAAATAGCATTAAAAACATAAAGAATTATTGTGTTAATGTTGCGAAACCATTCTTCTCTTCAATATTATATACTACGTCAGCAGCATCTTTAAGTATATCTAAATGACTTATTAACAAAACACACTTAAAGTGTGATTTTACTACATCTAACATTCTTAAAAAACCTTGCATGCTATCTGCATCTAATGATGTAGCTGGTTCATCTAAAATAAAGATATCAGATTTTGGCAAAGAGGAAATATGTATAAAAGCCAATCTAATAGCCATGGATGCTAACATATTTTGAGCCATAGATCCCATTTCTAATGGTAAAATTTTATTTTCATTAGGTTTTTTTATGTACAATTCTAATCTATTATCTTCATTTTGAAAAAAAACTTCAAAATCAACAACATTAGATAAATTCTTGGCTATCTCTTTATTGATTACAGGGAGACTTTTTTTGATAATGTCATAAGAAATACCATTAGTATGCATGCACTTTAAAAATAAATCATACGCATCATAACTTTTTTGTAAACCATCCAATTCATTTTTATCATTTACTATTTTTTCTATTTTTTGCTCTAAGTGACCATGGGTTTTGTAATATTCTGATATTTCTTTTTCAAAGTTATCTAATCTTAGTTTTAACTTAGCTAATTTTTCAATATTTACTTTTTTTACAGACAAATTATTATCAAAAGCATCAAAAAATTCTTTATTTTTAATATATTCTTGTTTTTGATCTAATAATTTAGATAATTCGTGGTCCAAAATTTTTAAACTTGATTTCTTATTTAAAAGTTTTAATTTATTGTTTTCTAAATCTTTATCAAATTCGCTTTTTCTATTCAAAAGTTTATTATATTTAACAATTTGATCCTTAATAAACGATGGATTTAATATACTTAAATCACTTTCTATACTATTTTTATCACTTATAGTTTTATCTAATACTAATTTTACTATATCAATATTATTTTTTGCTTCATATGCCCCCTTAATAAACTTACAGTGAGAATATTCCGGTCCACAAGGCACCTGTGTTAAAAGCTTAACCTTTTCATTATCATTTTCTAATGTCTTTTCTAAATCAGAAATTTTTATCAACAATTCATTTATGGTATCATTATTTTGATTAATTAAGTTATTATTTTTATTTAAATCATTTATATCAAAATCATCCACAAATTTATTGGCTTTACCTAATTTTACTTCATTATCAACAACCTCTTTTTCGCATTCTAAAATATGTTTCTTTAGTGTTATTAATTCATTTTCTTTATTTAATATATTGTTATTAATAAAATTAATATCTACAGCTACAACAGGTAATTGTTTTAATTTATCGTCTAATATAGCTATATCTTTTTCTAAACAAGATATTTCATTTTTCAAATTATCGCATTCTTGTTTGCAAACATTAATATTTTTATTGTTAATAATTAATAATGTTTCTGCTTCTGCTAAAGTCTTTCCAAAATCAAAATTATCATATCTCTTTAAAGATGACTTTATTTGAAAAGAATCATCATTTGCTAATTCAAACTTTTCTGAGAAAAAATCTAAATCCAAAAATCTAGCTAGTGTCTCTTTCCTTTCTGTTGATCCTTTGTCTATATAAGTCAATGATCCTTTTTGAGAAGCCATCGAAGTGGTCATAAAATCTTCTTTGGTACCAAATATTCTAGCTATATTTTGATTAGTTTCATCACCATCAATACCATTCAACGATTCTATACACTCTAGAGTAATAGGGTCAATTATCTCAAAATTAACAGAACTTTTAGCCTCTACAGACTCAACATTATAAAGTCTTTTTATATACTTTTCAGATTTCCTGGAAATACGATAAACCTTGTTATCTATTTGTAGTAATATCCTAGCATTGCCTTCATCGCAATTATAATTTATAATATTAATAGTTTTCTTATTTTTTTTAGTTATTGAATTAAAAACTGTATACAATAAACTTTCATTAATCGAAGATTTTCCCGAAAAATTCTTACCGAACAGACCAATAATTCCATTTAAATTTTCAAAATCTAAAGTATTGTTTTGACCATAATTAAAAAGATTATTCCATTCAAAATTCAATATTTTAAAATCAATATTTCTTGCTGTTTTGTCATTAGATTCAACAATTAAATTATATTTATTATTAATATCAAAAACCCTTAGCATTAAATCTTCTGAAACATTATAATCTTTAAGATATTCTCTGATTAGTCTTTGTTGAACATCGACATTTCTTAAATCTTCTTTTTTGAATTTATCAACCAATTCAAAAACTGAATTTTTGTCTTCAGATTTATCAACAAAGATAAGACTATCTGGTTTAATTTTGCTTTTTATAATATCTATAGATTTTCTTATTGTTTCTAATGGAAAATTATTCCTAGCTATCAATCTAACCCTAGAATTATTTTTGGCAATTAAATTTTCTGGTAATTCACCATTGTTGTTTAATTCTATGGTAACGAATGGTTTGGGATTTGGAATAGAAATATGTCTAACACTGTGTTTATTTTTGCTTTCAATTTCCCATATAAGAAATCCTTTATTATCTTCTTCAGAGAAATTCTGTTGTATTAGACTCCCACAATAGTATGCTTTTTTATCGGAATCAAGATATTGGCATTTATGAATATCACCCAAAAAAGCATAATCATATGGTTCTAATATTGATATATTATCTTCACCGTATCTCATCGTCCATTCTGAATCAATATCACATCCGCTTATTGATCCGTGGTATAGTGCGATATTTATTTTATTATTATCTGGTTTTACCCAACCATCTCTATCAAACGTATAGAGAACATATAAATCTATTTGATTGTTAAAAATATATTTACCAGATTTTAAATATATTTCTACATTTGGATGATTTAAGGTATTAATAACAGGAGAAACAGCATCTAATCTATCACTATTTTTATAATTCTTATCATGGTTACCTAATATAAATTTCGTTGGTGCTATATCACCAAGATTTTTAGCTAATTCTGAAGTTAATTGTACATATTCGGGACTAATGGTTGATTTCTGATGGGCTGTATCGCCGCAATTAATTATTAAATTTGGTTTTTCTTCTTTAAGAATTTCATAAAGTTTGTTAAATACAAATTTATACTCTTCGTGTCGTATTGTATTTCTGACATGTATATCACTCAATTGTGCAATTTTAATCACTATTTACTTCTTCCCACGATATGTTGTTAATAATTACTGAAATGCGAGAAGGCGACACATTGTATTCTATGCCAAGCATTTTTTGAGTATAATTTTTTGTTTTATATTTTTCTCTTATCTCTTTTACTTTATCCCAATTTAATTTAGCCATTCCGTTATTATTACCATTATTTTTTTTTTTTTACCAATATTAATTATTTTTTCTTTTCGTTCATTTTTTGTTAAAATATAAGATTTATTATGGACAATATCACTAATAGTTGTTCTTGATTTATTAAATTGTTTGGATAAATCTTTAATTAATATACCACCTTTAAATAACTCTTTTATTATTTCAACATCTTTGTCTTCTAATTCATTCATTTTATATGTTTTGTTTTTATTAGGCGGAGTTTGTCCTTTATGGGATATAGATAATTTTTTTCTTGTGGTCTTTTGTTAATTCTTTACCTCTACTCCACCCATGTTTACCAAACATGGGATTTTTATCCCCAAGCTTACTTTGTTTTATTTTTTCTATTGTATCCGGATGATGTCTTTTTCTAAATCCAGCATCTTGCAAGTTAAAGCCTTTGTCTCTATTTTTATAATCAAAATAGTTAATCCATTGCTCTTCTCCTAAATTTAACTTCTCTTCGGAATAACACTCTTCCAGTATTTCCCATTTAAAATTATTAAAACCATATTTACGTATAGCATTATAAAAATGGCGCGCATCGTTTACATTTTTAGAATTACATTTATGTTCTCTTATTCTTTTATTTATTGTTTTAATAGTTTGTCCAATATAACCTCGTCCATCTTCTAAAAATGCTCTATAAATTATTCCATATATTTCTTTTTTTATCATTCATTACTTAAATTAACCATCAACTAGCCTATCTGGTATATACAAATAATTATCCATCACAAATAACGAATCAACAGCATCTAGACCAAGAGTTTCATTATAGCTATAAATAATACCATCATGATAAATAATAGTATCACATCTAAAAATACAATTTATACAACGCCCATTATTTCTCTGTTTCAAACCAGCACTATCTTTTGGAAATCCTGCTATTAAATTAGAATTACAAACAGGGCATTTAGTTATTTTTTTCATAACTTCTTTTTTATTAATCTAGCGCTGTGCGACGCGGAAATATTACTTATAAAATTTTTTATTGATCTGTTTCTACGTTGTTCTATTAATTCATTCTCTTCAATAACAATATAACCGACTGTATCATCACGAATATTTAAATCTGTTATAAGAAATATTCTTTTAGAATAAGGATATAATATTATATCACCTATTTCAAGACAAGAATTACTTAAATTAATCATTTAATATATTATTTAAATTTGAATACAATTCATTTGCATTACAACAAGACAAACCAGACATTTGACCATCATTTAATTCTATAACAATCCAGTTTCCATCTACTTTTTGTCCCACATCCACAACAAAAAATCTTATATTATCACCAATTCTATCAATAATTTCAT
>ERZ1292623.1114-Hain-H51-01um-R1-1114-length-26589-cov-5_pt2 | contig 13705 bp, 15 predicted proteins | sample MGYA00564398_ERZ1292623 | MGnify/ENA primary metagenome ERZ1292623 (study PRJEB36523, sample SAMEA6512633) | groundwater metagenome | collected 2019-01-07 | study: AquaDiva: Metagenomics assemblies of 32 groundwater samples
CCCCCCCCCGCCGGGACCCTCCAATTGCGGGAGCGGTGCGCGGCCAAGTAGGCCGCCCCCGCTCTCGCACCCGGGCCCATATCCCGGGTAACAAATCTATGCCTGGGTGACAGCGGGAAACTGTCACATCACCCTCCAATGGAGGAAAAATGAGCGGTCACGCTTGAGCGCGAGTGGTTACGCGCTATAACAGAAATGCCACCCAATGGCCTCCCGCTAGAGGCTTACTCCCGCCATCTGACTTGTTAAAGCGGTAACAAGCAGACAGCTGATCCCTGGCAAGATCATGCGTCGAGCAGTTTCTCGACATAAAAAGGAGCAACGACGTTGCTCGACAGCTACAGCGCCACCAGTTAAGGCGCGCATAGAAATACTGGCTTATGGTCCGCCGTCACGGACTTCATCCACGCATCAGCGTACCCAATGACGGTTGGGGGCTGACAGCAAGGATCACTGCCTGATCCGCGCCGTACGACGTTTTTCGTACATGCACTCAGGTTGAGGGCTCGTGCTATGCACATGGCATAGAGCTCTCCTTGACTGGATTCCTGATTTCGATCGGGGGTTCTGAGAGACAACTAGTGTAATTTAAAATTTTATCTTTAGAACATCGAGAGACACCTGCCCGTTATCTAGCGGTCAGATGTCTCTCGAGGAGAGAACGCAGTTTGGGCGCCGCCAAACGCCGGTTTGTTGGTCACCGGTTCAACCCAAGACCAACACCTCGGGAGCCCAATACCAGATATAAGCGTCGGTTACTCCGGCGTGAAGTTCTGGAAATAATGGCTCCTGAGCGGGAGTTGGGCATGATTTTGCTCAACGCATTCTCACTGAACATGATTGCGGCCTTTCCGGTCGGAATCTCCGTCAGTGAGATCCTGCTTGACGAGGCGCGGGCCCTGGCCGTCGCTGGTCTTACCAGCGCGGTCGGTCATGCCGATACCGCCGCTGTTTTCAGCGACGTCCTCGGTGTGACGGTGCCGTCCGCTCGGACCACGGTCTCCCTGAACAAGGGTGACGTGGTCCTGGTTGGACAGTACCGGGGCCCCCGCCTTCCGGAAGGCGCCACGCGCCTGCCGGATGGAGCCACTATTGAGTGGCTCCTCGTCTTCGTCGACTAACAATCGACGGAGGGCGGACTGTCTCCCGGCCCGGGAGTATAAACTTGGGTACGCTCATGTTGGAGCGTCAGGTGAAATGCCTGAAAGCGGAGCACCGCGCAACGTAACCGAGTTCGGGCGGCACCCTGAACTATAGGCGTGAGCGTGGCCTAGATCACAAAAACACAGCTCAAACATTCGCGCGGAATATCCGGGGGAGCCCGGAGAATAGATCGTGAATGGGGAGGTATCGATGAAAGTCGATATCCTTCGTGGCATCCCCGGCGCGGGGAAAAGCCGGTTCGTCAGGGGTCAATACCCTGGCGCTACCGTGCTTAGCACCGACGATTATTTCGTCGGTGCGGACGGTGTCTACTGGTTCAATCCGGCAGACATCGGCCTCGCGCACGGCCGCTGCTTTCGCCTCTTTATTGAGGCGTTGCAGCGGGGGGATTCGCAGGTGGTCGTGGACAACACGGCCACCTCGATCGCCGAGATCGCTCCGTACGTTCTGGGTAGCCAGGCGTACGGATATGACGCAGAGATCATCACTCTGCGCTGCGATCCGGCGGTCGCCGCCTCACGGAACGTTCACGGCGTTCCCGTAGCCGCTATCCACAAGATGGCGGAAGCGCTCGAGGCGGGCACCCTGGCTTTGATGCCGTGGTGGCAACACCGCGTCATCGAGTTGGGTTAGCCCCGGCGATGATAACTGAACCAGCAGTAATCTGGGACAGGCCCTTCACCGCTTGCATCGTGAGTAATCACGAAGGTGAAGACTAGCTTGTTGAGTGGGACAACTAAACCGGAAAAGCTGTAGCGACTTACAGCCAAGACCGGATCCCATCGAGGCCATCGCCTCATCGCCATAAACCGAATGGATTACCAAATCCAATAAGGTTGCGAAAGAGATAATCGTCACCCGATTTAAACTGGTGAGCCCAAGGGAAGCAGAGCCCTCCGGTGAAGCAACACCTAAGCAAAAAACATCGCACTCGAGCCGGGCTCCGTTACTGTCTGCACAGATAGTAACGGGGCTCCTCGACCGACTTCTCGAAGACCAAGCTTCGAGGGGTCAGTCGAGGACCGATGAACCTGCACGTGATCGCTAGACATTGTGTCAGCGACGCAAAACAGGTGAAAGGACTCAATGGAGGGCACATGGCCCCAAATTCAGAAGATCTCAGCAAGCTCGCGCCACGCGAGCTTAGCGAAAAGTTGAGCCAGCTGAAAAACTGGCTCGAGCTGAATCTCAGTCGAGATTCAAACTGGTACCCCGCCCAAGGGGTCCATCTCCCGCCAGGGTCCTGGCCCGCGGCGCTGCGGAACCGTGAGGATCTGCAGCGCCGGATCAAGGACGTGGAGGTCGAACTGGCCAGGCGCCCGCAGCCCTAACTCGATGGAGAGATGCCACGCATCTCTCCATCCCACAACACTGATCATTGTCCACACCAATTTCGCAGATAAATTTTAGTGTCAGCGAGAGATAGGTCGCTTCTCTCTCGCGTCAAGTCTCTTGCTTACATGAAGAGATAACTCTGCGAGGTTGATGTGGGGAATGTTCTGCACCAGTATCCCTGGTGTTTTAGCATTTTCCACAACGCTCACGTTCACCGGATAGGATAAATGACGGAATCATCCGTCGTGTGTCCAACAGCCATGTGGCGATTCCAATGAACACGAGCAGAAGGTCCAAAATGTCGGTCAAGTTCGGTTACAGTAGCGAGAAGACCAACAGCTTCCGTCCCACCCCGTGGAACTGGAGCTCCAACCCCTTCCCCGCGTTCCGGGGCGAGGGCGCCCGGCACCGCGGTTTCCTCGCGGTCGCTCGCGAGTACGCCCCCAGCTTCCTGAACGCTCCGACGACCGATGGCTACACCTGTCCGCCGATGGGGTTCGACACCGCCCCGACGAAGCTCATCAAGACGCGGGAGAAGAACACGCTCCTGCTCGTCACCTGCTCCCCCGAGCAGGACGAGCAGATCATGCTCATCACCCTGCGTGGCGGCTTCCGTGGCGAGTACAGCCGCATCGAGATCAAGGGCGGTGAGATCCTCGCGAGCACGAGCAGCAACATGCACTGCTGCCCCACGGCCCACCTGATCGTCCGGCTGACGCACCCCAACGGGTACGTCTTCGCCGAGACGGGCAGGCGGTGCTCGACGGGTCTGGTCGAGATTTTCTCCTGGGCCGTTTACCAGACCATGCCCACCGAGGAGTTCGAGACCTGGCAGGCGAGCCAGTCGCCGGATCTCACCGACGCGAGCCGTGCGGTCGCCAAGGCGATGGCCGAGGCGGATCGCAAGACCGCGGTAGTGAAGGCGAAGGAGCAGAAGTCGGCGGCGGAGATCGAGGCGAAGGCGAAGGCTGACGCCGAGGCCGCCCGCAAGGCGAACGCCGAGCAAATCAAGCCGATCCTGGTTCCGCGCCTCGAGGCCGTGTCCCGTCGTCGCGAGACGCTCGGGCTCGGCACGGTGGTGCTCCAGGAGATGGACTGGTTCTTCGGCGGCGGGTACCTCCAGCAATACACGGAGGAGACCGTGGCCCGTGCGGAGGCCGAGATCGTCGAGGCCGAGACCAAGAACGCCGACAAGAAGGCGTTCGAGGTCGCGATCGAGGCGCTCAAGCCCCGCATCGACGCGGCCGAGATCGTGTACGGTCTGGATTTCGACCGTTTCACCGCCCGCGAGAAGGAGGGGTACAGCAACAGCTACTCCTTCAACTCGGACGGGCTGCGGCAGCTCGTCACCTTCATCGAGACCGTCGAGGTCAAGGCGAAGGAGGCGGCGGCCAAGGCCAAGGCGGACGCCGAGCAGCAGGAGTTGGAGGCCGAAGCGGCCGCGACCGGGCTCCCGTCCAACGTGGAGATCTGGAAGCGCCGCGGCGGTTCGACCGACGCGGGCGACGGCTGGGTCATCCGGCTGGACGGCACGCTGCGCGAGCGGGACCAGATGGTCTGCCCGCGCCCGCGGTACTCCGACGAGGGGACGCAGGTGTGGCGGCAGATCTGCGCCGGGGAGATCGTACTCAAGTGGAGCAAGGCCTACACCGCCGCGCCCCACGAGTTCACGGTCATCAACCATCCGGGGACGCTCACCCCCGCCCAGGAGCGGACGGTGCGGCTGATCCAGGACGAGCTCGCCGAGCAGTGGGACGGCCGCTCGGGCATGTCCGGCCGCACCAGCTCGCCGCCGGTTGGCAAGGGTTGGGGTCTTAACACCCCCGCGCCCAAGCCGGTCGATTCGGCCCCGGCTCCCGCCCACGGTCAAACTCTGACCGTGGTAGAACAGAAGGCAGCCATAAATAAACTGGCCGCCAAGTTCGGCAGGCACTAAAAACTCGTAGAGGAACCAACACCGCAAACAGTGTTGGTTCCTCTACTCATCTGATTGCTTTAGGTATCTATCCTTAAAGCGCTCAGATGAGAACTCATGAACCTAATATCCATAAACCGGCAGTACTGCTGGAATAGATATGAGGAGAAAGAACTCAGAGGTGAAAGATGGATAAAACCCGTGAATGGGGAGTGCGCTCGGTCCGCAGCATGATGCGGGCCGCGGCGCTGGGGTGGAAACCCCTGCGCTGGGATAGTGGTGATCAGCAACGCCAGTGGGCGTCGCTGATCATGGAGGCTCCGGCCTCCAATCGGATGGCCTTCGATAAGGCCCAAACACAAATAAAACAGTCGGAGTTGTGTACCGACCCAGGCGGTGGCAAGAAATTGACGGAGGAGGAACTACAACGTTTCTCCTCCGTCATCGAGGCGGTGGTGGGGGCTCGTCCTCACCGCTGACAAAAGGTTTCTTTCTCACTTTCTGTACCTAACAGATAAGTGACGTGGACGACGCGCATGCACCTGCCGTCGTCCATTCATCCGATGCTTTCAGGATCTCTCTCCCTGGAAGCATCAGATGAATGTTCAGGTATATTGAAACAATCGTGATCGGAATTTAAAATCATTGTTACGAAAAAATGAAAAATTTCAAAAAAGGTATTCTATCTAACACCAAAACAGAACTCAACGATTTTCCAAAAATCACTAAACTATTCTCATTGCTAGTCTGATCGCCTCTTCTTTGGTACCAATTTCTCCCGCTCGCTCCGCCAAGGTTACTTTTGATGGTTGACAGCTCTGGATTAGACCGATAAGCGGATTTTTTGAAGAGGTGGTGTGGAAAATAAGACTGCTCCTAGATTTGTTGAAACCGCTATCACCTAGGTAGTAATAGACAACTATTTTTTATCGGCAAATAAATGGCCTGAGTGAATTAAGAACACGAACGTTACTCCGCGCGTAAACAAAAAATTGATGAGTGAGTAAAAAATTCCGGAGTAATTTATCTTAAAGAGATTTTTTTATCTTTACGATTGAGAAAAATAAATTTATTTTTAAAAGTTATGCACAACATGATCTTATTTTTTATCAAGATATATAAAATATTCGCTATAATGAGAACAACGTCATGATTACATGACGAGTAATCTTTACACCTATGGCAAAGAAGAAGGTAGCCAAAAAGGCGGCAAAGCGAGCACCAGCCAAACGGAAGGTAGCCAGAAAGCCAGCCAAAAGAAAGGCAGCTAAAAAGCGATAGTTACAGTTTGAAAAATTCGTTTGTCGGAGGAGCGTGACTCGCAGGAGTCTGAAGGAGACGCTCGTCATCGGCAAGCGAATTTTTGTTTGCGAAGATTTTGTCTGATGAATCTTGTGTTCAGTTTCCGATGATTTCTAAATTTGCTGATTATGCTTGTAAAGACAGGCCTTTAAGATTAGAGGCGATGGCTAATTCTTCTGGGGTATTAACGCCAATTACCTCAAAAGGTGAGACATCTACACTCACGATTGGTAAATTTTGATTGGCTGCTAGGGCTAATAGATCAGTTAAATAATATTCGGCGGCGGCGTTCTTGTTGGTCAATCTTTTTAAATTATCCCAAACCCAAGGAGCAGGAAGAGAATAAATTGCGGGATTTAATTCTAAAATTTTTAATTCTTCGGCGCTAGCATCTTTAACTTGTTTGTCGCCAACGATGTTGCCGACCTGGTCGCGGAGAATCCGGCTCCAGTTTTTGAAAGGTACATAGTCCCCTTCTAAATTGGGAACGGTAGTGGTTAATAGAGCGACTGCGTGGGGATGTTGGTCAGACAAAAATAATAATGACTTGATTGAAGCAGGAGTGATAAATGGATGGTCACCGTATAAAACAATTATCCGATCAGCGGATACACAAACGGCTTCAGCCTGTGCTAAGGCGTGACCGGTACCGAGTTGCTCCGTTTGCAAAACATATTCCACCTGACACCCTAGTGCATCAGTGAAGGCCGCCTTGGTGTCTGGTGAAACCACCACAATTGGTGGGGTATCAATTCCGGATTGCTGAATGGCTTCTAGTAAATACTTAATCATTGGTTTACCTTCAATTGGTATCAATGGTTTTGGTAGATTGGATTTCATCCGCTTGCCTAAACCGGCCGCTAAAATAACCACTTTTTGCGATAGCATAGTGGAGAAATAGTAACGCAAACCGAATTTATTGACAAGATTCCTGATTGGGAAAATTTTATTATGATCTAAAATCAAAAACCCCGGTGGTTAAAAACCAGCGGGGTGTTTGAGAAAAAAGGCATGGTCCTGGCGGTTACCTACTCTTGCCACAATTGACTACCATCGGCCCACGCAGGCTTAACGACCGTGTTCGAAATGGGAACGGGTGTGACCCTACGGGAAGAACCACCAAGACGATGCCTTCTTTCTTAAGCAATTAACATTTGAGCTGTTATGCACCTGAAGTTCTAAAATTTGATGGCTTTAGAGCTTCAGAGACGCATTCAGTGAACGAAGAGCTGGATCTATTAGTACGGCTCGGCTCAACACTTTACAGTGCTTTCACCTACCGCCTATCAACCTGATAGTCTCTCAGGGATCTCGTAATGAAAACTAATCTTCAGGTCGACTTCGCGCTTATATGCTTTCAGCGCTTATCCGAACCGAACTTCGCTACCCGGCAATGCCACTGGCGTGACAACCGGTACACCAGAGGTTCGTCCATCCCGGTCCTCTCGTACTAAGGATGGGTCCTGTCAGTTTTCCGCGTGTGTAGTAGATAGGAGACCGAACTGTCTCACGACGTTCTGAACCCAGCTCGCGTACCGCTTTAATTGGCGAACAGCCAAACCCTTGGGGCCTTCTTCAGTCCCAGGATGCGATGAGCCGACATCGAGGTGCCGAACCTCCCCGTCGCTATGGACGCTTGGGGGAGACTAGCCTGTTATCCCCGGAGTAGCTTTTATCCGATGAGCTTCCGCCGTCCTATGTCGCACGGTCGGATCACTTGCTTCTACTTTCGTATCTGCGCGACGTGTCGGTCTTGCAGTTAAGCTGGCTTATGCGCATGCACGTCCTGCCCGATTTCCATCCGGGCTAAGCCAACCTTTGTAAACGCCTCCGTTACTTTTTGGGAGGCACCCGCCCCAGGTAAACTACCTACCAGCCACTGTCTCGCCACCCCGATTCAGGGGCGGCGGTTAGAATTTACGTGACATAAGGGTGGTATCTCACTGTTGCAATGTCTTGCGACACCACTCCCACCTATTCTGAACATATAAAACATGAACCCAATGGCAAGCAGTAGTAAAGCTTCACGGGGTCTTTTCGTCTAACTACACATAGAGAGCATCTTCACTCCCCTCGCAATTTCGCCGAGTACATCGTTAAGACAGTCGTCAAGTCGTTATGCCATTCGTGCAGGTCGGAACTCCAATGATGTTGCATTGTGTTACCACAATGATCAGACTATACCTTCATCTTCTTTAAAACTTTTAGGAGAACTGTTTTTTGGTGTTTCCTAGAGCCAAGATTATTCATGCGATAGGCAAGCAAAATGATCTTTTTGAGACCATTAGCTGTTCTATGCTGTTTAGTCTTCATTAATACGCAGATTTTTCTGAATATTTCAAAGTCTTTCCACTTTGATGTTCTAAGAGGATTACCAATAAAGTGAGGGGTGATTTTTTGGACTAAATCATGCAAACTTCTCACTTCATACTTGTATGTATCGTCAGATTTATTGAATCTAATTGTCCCACAATCAAAGAACTTTTTAAGTTCCTTTAATACTATAAGACTTCTCTTGTGTTGGCTTACCGTGAAACTTGGTCGAGCCTCAACTCCAAGAGAAATATTTTCTCTTATAGAGAAGGACACTAAGAAGCTTCCTTCGCCATCAATAAACCCTGATACATATTGTTTTGTAATCTCCGTGAGTTTTACCTTATCAAGAAGAGCTGGCGTGTTGTTCATATACTATGAACCTCCCCTTTCGGGTCAGTCGTTACGGGGTCAATCCACTTTCATGATGAAAGGGACGACTTCCCACGGTATTCCCCATTTTCAGGGGTTCACCGTTATGAGCCAGATACTTTATCATGTCACCATGATATTCGGGCGCGTTCTCCAACCTGATTGGAAACTTTGTTCACCCGACAAGGAATTTCGCTACCTTAGGACCGTTTAGTGTGTTAACTCATGTTGAGCCTCCGATTTGGAATACGGAGCTTATGATCGCTCATAAGTTCGGACTTTATCATCCCCACAGTGTCTTTGGGGTTCGACGTAAAGTCTCTGAGGATTCTTATTTGGTTGGAATGATGATATCTGACAAGTTATATTTTCTCTTCCTGCCATGACCAACATTGAGTTGTTCACGTAACAACAAGAGGTATTTAAACCCGTCTTTTGTGAGATGGCGACCAGCAATAATTTCATTGAGTATCTTTTCAAATACTGCAAAATTATGCTTTTTAGAAACCGACAAGAACTGAAATTTTTTAAAGAACGGGATCACCCTTTGTTTTAACATTGGGATACTCGTAACCTCAAAATATCCAATTCCGTCTTTTCTGAATCTTATGGTTCCCGTGCCAAAATGCTTCTTTAATTGATAAAGCATCGTTGGATCTTTCTGGGAAACATTATAGCTTAAAGTAAGCTTCCATCCTAAAGTATGATCGATGACTTTCTTTATTGATACATTGAAGCTTCCTTCTCCGTCTGTAAAGCCCGCGATATACCACCCAATTTGAATTGGGATTTTTTCCAACCACTGATTGCTCTCCATAATATTTAATTATTTTGAACCGTCAAAAGTCTTTCCTGCGGATTGTCTGCAATTAAAGATTTTTACTGCTAGACTCATTAATCTAACGAGTACTTTAATATACTCAGGTATTCCCGCAAATAGTCGAATTTAATTTTACTCTGTTTATCTTGCCGAACTACAACAGCTTCATAGTTACGGCCGGCGTTCATCCGCGCTTCAGTTGAAAGCTGCCCCCATCTTGCGATGGGATGACCCCCTTCTTTAACGTTCGGACACTGGCCAGGCATCAGCCACTATACTTCATCTTACGATTTAGCAGTGACCTGTGTTTTTGATAAACAGTCGCTTGACGTCGTGCGCTGCGGGTCTCCCCCTCAACGGAGGAAACCAGGCCTTATCCCGAAGTTACGGCCACTTTTTTGCCTAGTTCCTGAACGATGTTTCTCTCGTACGCCTTGGTGCATTTACACCTACCCACCTGTGTCGGTTTCCGGTACAGGATGATATTTATTAACCCTAGAAGTTTTTCTTGGCCCGCTTTACGTTCCCCTTTAGTTGGTTGCCCAACCATTGCGATGATGAAGGGTGTTGTGCTAGACGGATTTACCTGTCTAGCCACCCCGCACCCCCAACGCCATAGCCATAGGACGCGGGAATTTCAAGTAAGCGTCACTCCATCAGTAAATACCATGTGCTGGAATATTAACCAGCTGTGCATCGATTACGCCTCTCGGCCTCACCTTAGCTCCTGACTAACCCACAGTCGATTCTCGTAGCTGTGGAAACCTTAGATTTTCGGCGGACAGGATTCTCACCTGTCTTTTTGCTACTCATGCCAACATTCTCTCTTCTGACCGCTCCACCGCACCTCACGATGCGACTTCAGTGCAGATCAGAATGCTCCCCTACCGCTTACTAAATTCGAAAATTTAATAAACCCTCAGCTTCGGTACATAATTTAGCCCCGGTATGTTTTCGGCGCAAGGAAACTTGACCAGTGAGCTGTTACGCTTTCTTTAAAGGATGGCTGCTTCTAAGCCAACCTCCTGGTTGTATAAGTCTCCTCACCACCTTTTACACTTAATTATGATTTAGGGACCTTAGCTTGAGATCTGGGCTGTTGCCCTCTCGACCGATGGAGCTTCGCCCCCATGGTCTGACTGCCGGGAACACACTATGGCATTCGGAGTTTGGCTGGACGACCTACCTTACGGCGGCAAATCCAATCAGTGCTCTACCTCCACAGTGTTATTTACCGACGCTAACCCAAAAGTTATCTCGGGGAGAACCAGCTATTACCCAGTTCGATTGGAATTTCTCCGCTAACCACACCTCATCTCCGAGTGTTGCACAGCTCGTGAGTTCGGACCTCCATAGCCTGTTACAGCTACTTCATCCTGGGCATGGTTAGGTCACCGGGTTTCGGGTCTTTTGCCTGCCACTATCGCCGGTTAAGGCTCGCTTTCACTATGGCTCCGCCCCAGGGGGCTTAACCTTCGCGACAGACAAAAAGTCGTTGGCTCATTCTTCAATAGGAACGCTGTCATCCACCTTGCGGCAGACTTCAACTCCTTGTAAGTGTATGGTTTCAGATTCTATTTCACTCCCCTTCCGGGGTTCTTTTCAGCTTTCCCTCGCGGTACTAGTTCACTATCGATCTGAAAATGTATTTAGTCTTACCACATAGTCGTGGCAGGTTCCGGCAGGATTTCTCGTGTCCCGCCGTACTTAAGAAGAGGCTCCATATGATTTAGAGAAGTTTTCGCTTACGGGACTATCACCCTCTATGGTCAAGCTTTCCAGCTTGTTAAACTAACCTTCTAAACAATATCTGAGGCCATCCAGACCTCAACGAACCTATCTTGCAACTCGTATTATGCAACGGCTGGATCCTTTCACTTCAACTAGTCTTTCAAAGAAAGATTTGCTGGGCTTCACATAATACGTTTGGACTGTTCCCATTTCGCTCGCCACTACTTTGGGAATGTGAGTACAGATCGATCGGCTTAACCCTCAAAGCATTGAGCGGTTAAGCCGAGGATCTAACTCTTTCTTTTCTTTTCCTCGTGGTACTGAGATGTTTCACTTCCCACGGTTCCCATCATGAACCTATGTATTCAGTTCATGACAATCAGGCATTCCCCTGATTGGGTTTCCCCATTCGGATATCTTTGGATCAACGGTTGCTTGCCACCTCCCCAAAGCTTTTCGCAGGCTGCTACGTCCTTCATCGGCATTTTCAGTCTAGCCATCCACCTATACACCCTTATATTGCTCTTCGTTCACTGAATGCGTATAACTAAAATAGTTATAGTTTCAGCGATTCTCTGCTCTATTTGTTATTGCTTGTATTTAAATTGTGAACGATCAGCTGCGGAATTTTAGCCTAATGGTGTATAGCTGTCAAGGATCAGGGGTGTGAATAGAAATTGATCAGGCGTTGGCCTTAAAAAGCGGAGATTTCTTAGTAAAAGGGAACTTAACGCAGATTACTTGTTTGATAAAATGTTTCCGGGCAATAGTTGCCACCCCCCTCCCATTTTTTCATCAGTTCGTAATTAATATAATCGGGATTGTTTTTGAGGATGGGGGCAAGGGTTTTGATTCTAGAGAGCTCGGATGCCAACGCATCGGCTTCGGAGCGCAGTTTGATTTCCAAAACTTCAGCTTCTAGTTCTGCTAGAGCTTGAGACTCATAACTAGCTTGTAATGGGTCGCTTGGTTTGATTGATAATATATCTACCTGTTCAACTTGAATTCCATGTTCATAGACTAGGTTGCCAAGATCAGCCGTTAAAGCTGCGCTTAGGTCGGCTTGCTTTTGTAAAGCTTGGTTGATTGTTAGGCGACCAGAAGTTTGCGAGATTAAGGCTTTGAGTCTAGGAAGCAACCAAGTGGATTCATAATCGGTGAGGGTGCCCAAAACTAGCGCCTCGGCCTGTTCTTCTCTTAAAGAATAATTGACACCCACATCCCAAGTGATCAGTTGAAGATCGGTGGATTCTAAAACGATTGTGTACTCGCGGTGTTGAGTAGTGAGTGGCACTAGATGACGGCGATAGAGCGGATATTTAAAATGCCAACCGGATTCTAGCCAGACGGCGTTTGGTTGGCCAAGAAAGGAGAGATAGGCGTTGTAGTTCTTGGGAACAAAAGTAATAGGAGGAATAACAATAAGAATTATGATTGCCACCACTCCAATTAAACCGTATTTAAAATTTTTATTATCGGCGTTGGTGAGGAGGGTAAAACCGAGACTCTCGCTAGGCTTAAGGGGAAGGTTGGGACCATCGCTGAGCTTGGGGGGAGGGTTGGGATTGATAAAATCGTTCATAAGTTGGTGACTAATTTAGCGGAAAAGGTCGGAGTACTCGTTAGGAAGGGTTTCGCCGGGGGCATATTCCACCGGGGTATTGGCGAGCAAGAGAAGTTCCTCTAAGATCCCTGGATACTCGGCCCCTTGAAAATGGCCGCCGGTGGCCGGAGTCACTAACCGAGCGTGAAAAATACTAGCGTAGCGATTGGCGTGATCAAGGGGAATAATTTGGTCGTCTAAAGCATGGATCACCAGAAATTTTGAGGCGCGCCACATCAATACATCATAATCAAGCTCGCTTAAAAAAAACGGTTTAAAGCGTTCATCTAAAATCATCCAAGGTGTTGAGATTAAAACACAAGCGTGGGGAGTGGTTCGGGCCTCGGCCGATTCAAGCAGGCGCAGAGCGGAGGCACCACCGAGGGAGTGGCCCACCACGATGTCTTGATTAGACATGGGACCAACTGCTTCTAATAAAGTTTTGGTCCAAAGGTCCCGGTCTGGAGTCTCGGGTTCGGGCAGAGCCGGAGCAATGACGGTATGACCAGCGGCGCGGAGGGCAACACCGAGCCAGGGCCAAAAATTTAGTTCTGGCGATGACTTGTAGCCGTGGACAAGGATGAAGCGCATACACGATTAAATTTACAACTAGCCGATTCTAAAGTGACAAATGTCGCCATCTTTTATGAGGTAGTCCTTGCCTTCAACTCTTAGTTTTCCGGTTTCTCGGGCACCCGCTTCCCCGCCGGTGACAATGAAGTCGGAATAAGATATGACTTCAGCCCTAATAAACTTTTTTATAAAGTCGGTGTGAATTACGCCGGCGGCGAGGGGGGCGGGGGTGTTTACAAGCACGGTCCAGGCGCGGGTTTCATCAGGGCCGGTGGTAAGAAATGTAACTAGGTTTAGAGTTTGATAACAAGACTTAATGACTCGATCTAAGCCTGATTCGGTGAGACCAAGGCCCGCCATCATTTCTGTGGCGTCCGCCTGAGGCAGTGAAGCGAGATCTGCTTCCAGTTTGATGGCGAGCGGGAAGGCAGTGCGATCTGGCCCGAGCGGTGAGATCCAGTTAGCTGAAGTGGCGTTTGCTTCAGAGTCATTAACCACATATAAAATTGGCTTGGCGGTAAGCAACTGCACATCCTTCACCTCCGATGATTCTTCGGCGGTGAGAGTGATAGTGCTT
>ERZ1292623.2314-Hain-H51-01um-R1-2314-length-17231-cov-7_pt2 | contig 13705 bp, 18 predicted proteins | sample MGYA00564398_ERZ1292623 | MGnify/ENA primary metagenome ERZ1292623 (study PRJEB36523, sample SAMEA6512633) | groundwater metagenome | collected 2019-01-07 | study: AquaDiva: Metagenomics assemblies of 32 groundwater samples
CTTTGTCGCGCGCACGGGCATAGACCGGCTCGCGATTGCGGTGGGCAATATCCACGGCATATCGCTGGATGAGCCGACCCTGGATATTGAGCGCATCCGCGCGATTCGCGCCGCGGTGCCGAGCGAAGTGGCGCTAGTGCTCCATGCCGGTTCCGGCATACCGGACGAGCAGATCCGCGCCGCGATTGAGGCGGGTATTGCCAATATCCACATCAACACGGACCTGCGCGTTGCATATGTTGCGGAGCTGAAAAAATCGTTTGCCGCGCATCCGGACGAAGCCGCGATGTATAAGCTGGATGCGCCGGCAGTCGTGGCGATGAAAGCGGTGGTAAAACAAAAATTGACGCTCTTCGGCGCAGTCGGTAGAATAGAGCAACACGCGGGATTATGAGATTAAATAAAGATTAAACTGAACCAGTTCAGTTTCTATCTTGACGCCAATAACGCATATCCGTGCTTTGATCATGAGCGGTATGGATCAAAATCTACCATTTGTGGATTGTCATATATGAAGATTTTAATCACGCACGACATACCGGATCGCGGCGTCAACCTCTTGAAAAGCAAGGGGTATGAGGTCGTAGTGGGTAACGCATTCAACAAGCAGGAATTGATTGCCGAGCTAAAAAAAGACCGTTTTGACGCGGTGCTGTGTGATTTGAATGATAAAGTTGATGCGGAAGTTTTTGAGGCGGCGGGGAAGCAATGCAGGATTTTTGCCAATTATGCGGTTGGATTTGATAATGTGGATGTGAAAGCCGCGGCAGAGCGGGGAGTGATGATTACCAATACCCCGGGCGTGCTCACGGATACTGTCGCGGAACATACATTTGCGCTCCTGCTCGCGATTGCGCATCGGATCGCGGAGTCGGATCGCTTTACACGCGCGGGCAGGTATCACGGCTGGGAGCCGATGCTTTTGTTGGGTACGGATGTCTCAAAAAAAACGCTCGGCATCGTCGGGCTTGGGAGAATCGGATCGCGCGTGGCGCATCATGCAGTGCGGGGATTTGATATGCGGGTGCTTTACTATGATGTGAAGCGCAATGAGGAGTTTGAAAGAGAGTTCGAAACGTCTATGGGAGTCCGACTTCCCTCGGGAGATTTTCCGAATGAGGAAAATCGGACTTCCATAGACCCCATTGAGTTTTCCGGAGACATTGACGATGTTTTCCGCAAGGCGGATTTTGTATCCATCCATGTGCCACTTCTGCCCGCGACGCGTCATTTGGTTGATGCGCGGCGACTCTCGCTTATGAAAAAGACCGCGTATCTTATCAATACTTCGCGGGGGCCCATCGTGGATGAGGCAGCACTCGTGCAGGCACTTCGCAATAAAACGATCCGCGGAGCCGCGCTGGATGTGTATGAGCACGAACCTGCGCTTACCCCGGGTCTTGCGGAACTTGATAATGTCATTCTGACGCCGCATACCGCATCCGCGACCGAGGAGACGCGGCAAGCAATGTCGGAACTCGCCTCAAGAAACATCATTGACGCGCTGGAAGGCCGGGTTCCGCCGAATCTTGTAAAAATTGAAAGATAAGCTATATTGTAAGAATCGGAATAAGATTCAGCAGGGATCCTATTGCATCAAGGCGCCGCAGGCGCCTTTTTCCTTTCATATTATGCCGACTACGAGGCTAAGCCTCGTAGGGAAGATTTTCTGTGTATTCTATCGGGATGCCGCGTGTGAGATATTCATCCATAAGTCGTTTATATTGCTTATTCGAGCCGGTAACCTCAAAGAAAGTTTTCTTGGCAACGAGGTTGGGGATGATGCTTTTCCCGAAATAGTCATTAAAGCTTGACCAGCGATACGTGCGGAGGTAGTTTTTTGCAGTATCCAACTCCTTGGTTGGTACTCCGTATTCTTTCCACTGCTTCCATCGCAGACCAAGAGGATTAAGCGGGATATAAACCGAGAGATGAGAAAGATACTCGTCCCGATCTATAAATTTTGCTTTGAAAGATCCTTCAAATAATCTCCCCGTTCGTTCATATTTCTTGTTGAAATACATAGAGAATCCGGTGCCAATTTTTTGCATGAATGCCGAAATGCCACCCTCCGCTTTTTGGCGGAGAATGAGATGAAAATGATTTGGCATCAGCGCCCAGTGGATGATATCTACAAGAGATTTTCTCTCCTTTCCATACGAGGCTAAGCCTCGTAGATTGATGATGGAAAGATCATAATCATGGGAGTTAGCATCATTGAAGAGATATAAAGCACAAAGGAAGCGTATATAATCGCGTTCTTGCATAAAAATATTACGCCGTTCAACCCCTCGGTTGTAGACATGGTAAAACTGATCATTGATAAATCTCAGTTTCCGCATCACCGGTTATCATACTACGAGGCTTAGCCTCGTGTCTAACCTTCGTGTTTACCATACCATACCGAAGAATGCGCCCCTTTGCTTTTCTCGCGCCGGGTGCTATAATAGATATTATGCAAGAACTCAGGGCGGAAAAGCGGGAAATACTGGGAAAATCCGTAAAAACGCTCCGGCAAAAGGGATTTTTGCCCGCGGTCTTGTACGGCGAGGGTATCGGCTCGCAGGCGATCTCGGTGTCCGAGCGGGCATTCGCAATGATGTTCAAGGAGGCGGGCGAGTCCACGCTTTTGGAGCTCGCCATCGGCGAAAAATCCCACACCGTGCTCATTCATGACGTGTCGCATGATCCGCTCTCCGGTCGTCCCCTCCATGCCGATTTTTATGCGGTGCGGATGGACAAGGTATTGCGCATCACCGTCCCTGTAGAGTTTATCGGCGAATCAGCCGCGGTGAAAAACGAAGGAGGAGTACTCGTCAAAGTGGCGCATGAATTGGAGATTGAGGCCCTGCCCGGTAATTTGCCCCATGCGCTGACTGTAGACATTTCATCTCTTGCGGCTCTCGGCGGCCGGTTGCTCGTCAGAGACATTTCCGTACCGAAAGGGGTAGAGATATTGGCGCATCCGGAAGAAGTCGTCGCCGTCGTGGAAGCGCCCCGGTCCGATGCGGAACTCGCCGCGCTCAATGAGGCGGTCGCCGCAACTGCGGAAGTCAAGACCGTGCGCGAGCTGGAAAAGGAAGCGAAGGCCGAAGCGGTAGGGGAAGAAGAAAAAAAGCAATGAGGTTATCTGAAAATTCCGTTTCGTAGCGAAAGTGCGTATTTTCGAGCAGAGCCCGCGACGGACGAGGAAGCCGTACTTGGCTAAAGTACGGCGACGAGGACGGAGTGAGGGCGGAGCCGAAAATGCGCAATTGCAGCAGAATAAGGAGTTTTTAGATGACCTCGATAGCGCGCGTCATCTCTTTATCCGCGATGAGAAGCGGATGATCACCGAATGAGAAACACCCGCATCGCTTTATTGCCGAGGATCATAGTCATCGTGTTGCTGCTGGGCGTTGCCGCAGCGGCTTTTGCGCAGGAGCGATCCGAGCTGGAACGCCAGCTCAACCAACTGGAGCAGGAGGCGGAGACGCTGGATAAGAGCGTTCAGCAGACGCAGGGCGAGGCGCGCAATCTCACGAGCGAAGTCAAAACCATTGATACGGAGGTGAAGCGCCGCGAGCTGGAAATACGGCGGTTGACGCTCGCCATCAAAAAGACCGGCCTTGAGATCCGTCAGAAAGCCGAAGGCGTAGCACTCCTTACGCGAAAGATTGAGAAAAGCCGCACAGCGCTTGCCGGTAGTTTGTTTCTCCTCTCCACGCATGAGGATGACGACGGGTTGAGCATTTTCCTCAAGCACCGCTCGCTCTCCGACTTTTTCAACTCACTCCACAACCTGGACCGCGTCCAGTCGAACATCCAGGACGCCCTGGGTGAATTCAAAGAAGATCGCGCCACGCTGGAGCGGGAGCGCGAGGCGCTGGAGGCAGCGCGCGAGGAGCAGCAGGAACTGAAGGCCTTGCAAGAGGTGGAGCGGCGGTTTTTGGCACAGAAGAAAGGAGAAAAAGACGAGCTCCTGCGGCTGACTCGCGGGAAAGAGGCGCTCTTCCAGCAACTCCTGAAATCAAAAAAGCGCGACATCGCAACCCTCAAAACCCAGCTCTTCTATCTGGAGAAAACCGGCATTACCGCGGAGGACGCAGTGCGCATTGCGGATCAGGCAGCGAAGCGCACCGGCATCCGGACCGCGTTTCTTCTGGCACTCCTGGAGGTGGAAACCGGGAAGCAATTTGAAGACGGCGTCATCAGCGTGGGTACGAATCTCGGTACCGGCAACTGGAAGCGGGACCTCTACGACTGCTATATCGCGATCGGAAAAAAGAAATCCGCGGAAGCGGAAAAAGCCGCGCTCTTTGCCATCACCGACGGCCTCGGCCTAGACCCCGACAAGATGCCGGTTTCCCGCCGCCCCAATTACGGATGCGGGGGCGCTATGGGGCCCGCGCAGTTTCTCCCTACGACCTGGCGGCGGTTTACGGACCGCGTGGGATCGCTCACGGGACATGCGCCGCCCAATCCGTGGAATGTGGAGGACGCTTTTACCGCGGCAGCGCTCTTTTTGGCGGACGCCGGCGCCGCGGCGCAGACCACTGCGGGAGAGATCCGCGCCGCAAAGACCTACATCTCCGGCAGCCCCAACTGCTCGCGCTACATCTGCCGCTCCTATTCCAACCGCATCATCTCGCTCGCGAGAGACATTGATCGGATATTGTAAAATTGAAAATGAAAAATGAAAAACGAAAAAGAAAAATGTAAAAATAATGCGCCCGCAGGCGCAAACAATAGTTTTTCACTTTTCATTTTGAGTTTTTCATTCGGAGCGCTTCCGTGATCTGCTCCAGATTTCCCTCCATAATTGATGGCAGATTATGCCATGATTTTTTGATCCGGTGGTCCGTCATCCGGTCCTGGGGGAAATTGTACGTGCGTATCTTTTCCGAACGGTCTGCGGTGCCGATCTGCTCGCGGCGCGCTGCCGCGGCTTTCTCTGCATCGGCTTCGCGCTGGCTCGCGAGGAGCTTGGAGCGCAAGACCGTCATGGCGTGCTCCCGGTTCTTCTGCTGGGAGCGTGACTCCTGGCTCGCCACGATGAGTCCCGTCGGCAGGTGAGTGATGCGCACCGCGGTTTCCACCTTGTTGACGTTCTGCCCCCCGGGACCCGAGGAGCGGAAGAACTCTATTTTGATGTCTTGCGGCCGGATCGCGAGGTCCGTTTCGCGCGCAACAGGGAGCACCGCAACCGATGCCGTAGAGGTATGGATGCGGCCGGATTTTTCGGTTTGGGGGATCCTTTGGACGCGGTGCACGCCGGATTCAAACCGAAGCGCATCATGCGCGCCGCTGCCGCGGATTTCGGCGATGATTTCTTTGTCGCCGCCGTGTTCGCTTTTGGATTCGCTTACCACGGCGATTTGCCACTGGCGCTTTGCGGCAAAACGGCTATACATGTCAAAAAGGGAGCGCGCAAAAAGCGCCGCTTCCTCGCCGCCCACGCCCGCGCGGATTTCCAGGATCGCGGCGTCAGGTGCCGCGCCGCCGGATTCTTCCCGGAGCTCTTTTTCAATGCGGGAAAACTCCATGGAAAGTTCTTTGATACGCCGGGGATCGCCTAATACCGCCGGATCCGCGAGGGATTCGGTAAGTTCCTGCTTGCGCTTCCGGAGCGCGTCCCGATCAAGTCGCATATACCCGTTTTCTCCTGCGGTAAGCTAAGCTTACCGCAGAGCTTATATGGTTCCCCGCTTTCGCGGGGACGGAAGTGAAGGCGTATGCAACGCCTTCACTTCCGTTTTTTGGCGAGCCGCGCCTTGAATCGCTCCACGCGCCCTGCCGTGTCCACGATCTTTGAGCCGCCGATATAAAACGGGTGGCAGTTGGAGCAGATTTCCACTTCCATTTCCTTTTTCGTGGAGCCCACGGTGAACGAGTTGCCGCAGGCGCAGCTGACCTTCGCATTCTGGTAGTATTGGGGATGAATGTCTTTTTTCATAGCTCCGACAATATACCACGGCGGAATCAAAAATGCAAATAAAAATAAAGTGCGGGACGTCAATATCCCAAGCGAGCGGCCATGCCTTTGAGCGAATCGTGGAGGCATGGCGCATAAATGACCGAAGCGAGCGAGGAGGGCGTGAAAGCATATCATGCTTTCACGGGACCCAGCACCTTTCGCAAAAGGTGCTGGGAACACAGAGGGCGCAAACGCATGCGTTTGCGCCTCGCGAGCGAGGATCATTTGTGCATGCCGCAACATTGAAGCGAAAAGGCATGGCCGCGAATAAGCACCTTGCAGAGAAAGGGGAGGTCTGGTATATTCATCTGTATGGAAGAAACGGTTATGATGCCTGAACATGTCCCTATTGCCGCGGCTTCAGCGGATCCGGAACTGGAGGCGATGATGAAGGCGGGGGTGCACTTGGGGCATGCCAAGACTAAAGACCACCCGTCCATGAAGCGGTATATTTTTGGCGTGCGCAATACCATCTCCGTCATTGATCTCCTGCAGACCAAAGATGCCCTTGCGCGCGCCAGAGAATTTCTGTCCGGAATCGCCGCGCGCGGCGGACTCATACTCCTCGTGGGCACCCGTCCCGCGGCATGCAAGGCCATCCTGGATGTGGCGGGGAAGACCCAGATGCCGTATTTTGTGGAGCGGTGGATCGGAGGCACGCTTACCAATTTCAAGGTCATTGGCAAGCGGGTGGAGTACATGGAGCAGTTAGAGCGGGAAAAGGCATCGGGCGAGCTGGAAAAATACACCAAAAAAGAGCGGATGGGAAAAGACGAGGAGTTGGTACGGCTGCGGAAGTTCTTTGACGGCCTGCGCCTCCTCAAGCGCCTGCCGGATGCCGTGTTTATCGTGGATACCACCTACGACGACACCGCGGTGCGCGAGGCGCGGCGGATGAAAGTCCCACTCGTAGCCCTCGTGGACACCAACGCCAACGCCGCAGCGGTGGACTATCCGATTCCGTCCAACGACGACGCCCTGCCTGCGGTGCGCTACATGATAGGAGAGATCGGCGCGGCGATTGAGGAAGGACAAAAGCGGAATCAAGAAGCAAGAAGCACGAATCAAGCGGAGGACGGCGGACCAGAACGATAGCGTCCGTATCCTTCCGTGATTCGTGATTCGTTATTCTTGATTCTTCGGCGTATGATTTCGGCGCAAACCATCAAAGAACTGCGCGAGAAAACCGGAGCCGGGATTTCCGACATAAAAAAGGCGTTGGAAGACGCAAGCGGAGACGCCTCACGCGCGGAGGAGTTGATTGCCGAACGCTTGGGCAGGACCGCTGATAAGCGACGCGGGCGCGAAACCGCTGCAGGCATCGTAGAAGCGTATATTCATACCAATGCGCGTATCGGCGCGATGGTCAAACTGAGGTGTGAGACGGATTTTGTCGCGCGCAACCCCGGATTTAAGGCACTCGCACATGAGATCGCCATGCACATTGCGGCAAGCAATCCCGTCAACAGAGCAGAACTCATAACACAACCTTTTATCAAGGATTTTTCAAAGCAGGTGGGTGATCTCATGAAGGAATATATCGATCGTTTTGGTGAGAATATTGAAATCAGAGACGGAGAATTCGCCCGCTTTGAGCTCTAACATTTCGCCGAGGTATCATTTTTCTCATGCTGTTTGATTTGACACTCATTGCCGCCGGCGTCTCCAGCAGTGCGGTGCTTTGGTACCGCGTCTCGCAGAAAATTCCGGAACTGGTCGCAATTTCGGACGATATCATCATTGATCGTCTGCACGAGGATTCGGCGCGCGTGCGGGTCTTCATCTTGAACGCCAGGCGCTACTGGCGCCAGCGCGAGCACCATCAGTTTCTGCTCCGGCATACGGATCGCGCCCTGCATCGGCTCCACATCATGATGATGCGCGCAGATAACGGAGTTGTGGCATTTCACAAAAAAGTGCGGGTACTCCTCGGGGAGACCAACGGCGTGAACGGCGCCATCGGGACTTCCGAGGTCGGGCCTCTATCGCAGCCGGATCCTCCGTCAGCGATGACACCGAGTCCGAGTCATCCCCGCGTATCTGAGGTGCGCCGCAAGCGAACGCATCGCGCGGCCCCGGATGAAGGCGCCGGAGTAACTCAGCGGTGGAGCGGAAAAGATTGATGATCTTTTCCGGTTTTGCGCCAGTCCCGTTAGAGCCGACCTAGCTCAATGGCAGAGCAACGGTTTTGTAAACCGTAGGTTCCGAGTTCGAGTCTCGGGGTCGGCTCTAACGGGATAAATAGGTCGCGAGTTCGATTCTCGCCCTCGGCTCTATAGGCGCTTTTATGGGACGAGCAAGCCGCGAGTTCGAATCTCGCCTCCGGCTTCAGATAAATAAAATGGGTAGGTGACAGAGAGGCCAATTGTACCGCGCTGTAAACGCGGCGCCCTACGGGCTACGCAGGTTCGAATCCTGCCCTACCCACCATATCACAACAGCCCCTCGCGCGAGGGGCTGTTGTGTTATCCACATTTCAAAGCGGCTGCTGATGTGGTATGGTTGAAATGCAAGCGGTTCTTTGTGTATTTTGCGGCGTACACGCGCGGGAGAGGAGCAGTGCTCATGGCGTTCTACAGTCCGACCCGGTGGCGCATGATGTTTGGACTCTGCGATGGTATTCCTGAATGGCACCATCGCCACAGCCGGAAAATGCGGCTGGAAAAGGCCCATGCCTCATCGGTGACGATTACGGCAAGCGCGGCGCAATTGATCGTGACAGAACGCGCCGGCGCTCCGGAAGGCGACCAGTGGGTTGTCACCTGGCAGATAATCTTCAGGACCGGGGGAGTGCGCGGCCGTATTATCATGAATGCGATGGAGCTGTGCGGCGCATTCGGGCTCAATGATTTACCTTCGGAAGGCGAGTGCTGGCTTGCCGACGAAGATCACGATGCGGTTGCAATCCCGGGTAAGTACTTCCGATACGGTGATTATCTCAACATTCCCGGACCGGGGACCGGGAATGACGATGATCCAAATATCTCCGTCCTTTTATCGCCGGATATAAAGAAAGCAATCACTGAGATGGTGATGGCAGTTGGAAGAATGAGATAGAGACGCGCAGCGTTTCAGCACTTTTTGATAGAATGTGGATAACTCCGAAGCGGGTGGCTTACATAAGCCACTCTTTTTATTTTTATATGGAGTGGTTGCAATGTCTGTAGAAATGTGTAAAAGTGGTATCAAGTTGGGATGAGGTGGGGAAAAGTGGATAATTCTGTGGATAACTCTGAAAAACTGGGGATAAGTAAGGGCTCTGCCCACATTTCCGAGCCGCATCGGGGAAGGATTTTTGGCGGCAAAACCTCATCCCCCACCGTGCCTTGTGCAGAAAGTATCTGGAGCAATTACTCCAATACCGTTTCTGCATATAGTCATTGGTGTGTACTGCACAAAGCACGGTGGGGGATGCTCAATGGTGTAGCTAAATTTGCTACGCCATCGGGCTTGCAAATTTAGACATCATTGGCATGCTCATCGGCGAATACCAGCACACATTGGATTCCAAAAAGCGCCTCGCGGTCCCGGCTAAAATGCGCAAGGAGTTGGGAGAGACCGCGGTGCTGACCCGAGGCCTGGATGCATGCCTGGCACTCTATCCGATGCCGGAGTGGTTCCGGCTCACCGAGAAACTCTCGCAACTACCGGTGGGCCAGGGGAGCACCCGAAGTTTTTCGCGGCTGATGCTGGCCGGCGCCGTGGAAGTGGAGATGGACCGGCTGGGCAGGATCCTCATTCCCGATTACTTGAAAAACTATGCAGGACTCAAGCAGCGGGTCATCATCGCCGGGGTCTCTAACCGTCTGGAAATATGGGACGAGGAGCGGTGGAATGCGTACCGGACCGAGATGGAAAAAAACACCGACATGATTGCGGAGAAATTGGGAGAGATGGGACTGTACTAATGAAAAACTGAAAATGAAAAATGAAAAACGACAGAGTAAAAATTAAAAATATGTCCGCCCGCGGGCGGACACCGCAATTTTTCATTTTCAGTTTTTAATTTGCTGTGCACACACCTGTCTTGCTGCAAGAAGTGTTGAATATCTTTGATCCCCAACCCGGGCAGACCTACATAGACGCGACGGTCAACGGCGGCGGGCACGCTCGCGAGATTGCCAAGCGGGTGGGGGAGCGCGGCAGAGTGATCGGCATTGATTGGGATTGCGACATTATACGAGAAGCAGGAATCAAGAATCAGGAATCAGGAATGCAGAATATGGATTTGGTGTGCGAGAATTATACGCGCATGCAGCACATCGCGCACGAGCGAGGGATCAAGGCAGTAAACGGAATATTGTTTGATCTTGGATTTAGTTCTTATCATGTAGACCGCGCGGGGAGGGGATTTACGTTTGCAAAAGACGAGCCGCTGGATATGCGCTATCACCCTGCCCCGGACCGCATGACCGCCGCGGACATCGTCCAGCGATATTCCGAGAAAGAACTTTCTGACATGTTTACGCGCTACGGGGAGGAGCGGTTTGCGCGCCGCATTGCCCGCTTCATCTGTGCGGAGCGTCGCGGGCAGAAAATTACGACCACCAAGCGCCTTGCCGAAATCGCGCGCCGCGCCTATCCGCCGGCCGCGCGCGGCAGTCGCATCCATCCCGCGACCCGCGCGTTTCAGGCCCTGCGGATCGCGGTCAATGATGAACTGGCGTCCGTGTCCGCAGGACTTCCCGCCGCGGCGTCCCTGTTGGCATCGGGGGGCGTCATCGCAGTTATCGCGTTTCATTCGCTTGAGGACCGCATCGTCAAAGAATATATGAAGACACGGGGAGTCGCGGGAGGCCTGCGCATACTGACGCAAAAACCCATTCGTCCCCGGCCGGAGGAAATAGCGCAGAATCCCCGCGCGCGCTCCGCGCGCCTGCGCGCGGCCATACGACTATAAAAGAGACCATGACAACGCTCATCTTAGCCCACCAAAACATATATTCGCGCCTGCCGTTGGCAGCCATGCGCGGCGCATGGACGCGACACGCCCGCATCCTCGCGAGTCCGTCGCTCGCCGGGGTCTCTGCGGCCGCTACCGCGGTCGGTGTCATCGTGTATGTCGCGATGCTGCTCATGACATTTGATTTGGGAGTGCGGCTCCGCGAGGCCGCAATCGCCGTGGCGCGGGATAGCGAGGAAGTCGCGCGCATGGAAGTCATGGAGCAGGAACAAGAAGCGCAGTTTGCCGTGCGCCATCAGGCATTCCTGGAGCGCATGGAGCATATTGCCGTACTCAAGTATCTCGCGCCAGGCGGCCCCGCGGTATCTGAGGCGCGCTCTGCGACGGCGTCTCCCCGGTAATAATCCATGAAGAAATCGTTTACCCATACCGTGGGGAGGCGGATGCACTATATCCTCCTCTTTTTTTTGGCGGCGTGCCTCATCCTCGCCGGACGCCTGTTCCAAATGTCCATTGTCCGGCACGCGCAGTACGCGCGGCTCGCATCCCGCCAGTACGGGGTCTCCCGCGCGCTCTCTTCTGAACGGGGAATTATTTTCGCCGTTGACAAACAGGGCGGCGTCGTACCCCTGGCGCTCAATAAAACATACAAATCGCTCATCGCGTCCCCGCGCCTCATAGAAGATCGCGAAGGAACCGCAGCCGCGGTGGCGGAGGCGTTTGGGTTGGATCGCGAGGAACTGCTGGGGAAATTTTCCCGGAATGAGGATCCTTATGAAGTACTCGCTCGCCGGATTGAACCCGAAGCCGCAGACGCGTTTGCCGCGGGCGGGCTCCCCGTCGGCATTTTGTTTGAGGACGAGGCGCGGCGCGTCTACCCACACGGCCGGCTTGCCGCAAACATCCTCGGATTCATGGGGGGCGCCGGGGAGGAGGCAACAGGACAGTACGGGCTGGAACGCGCGCTGCAGGACGAACTATCCGGCACAAAGGGAATGTTTCAGGGCGTTAAGGACGCGTCCGGCTTTGCGATTGCGCTGGGCAGGCGCATTTTTCATCCGCCCAAAAACGGCTCTGCGGTTACCCTCACGATTGACTATCCCATTCAGCAAAAATCAGAAGAGGTGTTGGCGCGTCTCCATGAAAAATGGGGTGGCACCGGAGGACTCATCTTGGTGATGGAGCCCGCGACCGGCCGGATTTTGGCGCAAGCCACGGCCCCGGGGTTTGACCCCAACGCGTATGCCAAAGAAAAGGATTTTCGCGTATTTTTGAACCCCGCGATTGAGGCATCGTATGAATTTGGGTCGGTGTTGAAGCCCATCACCATGGCGGCAGGGATTGAGGAAAAAGAAGTGACGCCCCTGTCCACCTATCGTGACAGCGGAGAAGTGAAAATCGGCGGATACACGATCCGCAATTTTGACGGCAAGGCGTACGAGGTACAGACCATGACCAATGTCTTGGAAAAGTCGCTCAACACGGGGCTGGTCCATGTGGCGCGGCTCCTGGGGCACGAGCGGCAACTGGCGTATCTCAAAAAATTTGGGTTCGGAGAGAAAACCGGCGCGGATCTGCCCGGAGAGGTCGCGGGTAACATTTCTAATCTGGACGCGGGGCGCGACATTGACTTTGCCACCGCCTCATTCGGCCAGGGGATTGCCGCAACCCCTCTGCAGTTGGCCGTGGCCATGGGAGCCATTGCCAACGACGGCGTCATGATGCGTCCCTATGTCGTGGAAAAGATCAGGGATGATTCTGGAAATGAAGTGGTGAGGCGCCCGACGGCCCTGCGCCAAGTGATTACCAAAGAGACCGCCGAGGCGTTGCAGAAAATGCTCATCTCCGCGGTCAGGAACGGCTATGAGAACCGCGCGGGAGTCAAGGGATATTTCGTGGCCGGGAAAACCGGCACCGCGCAGGTGCCCCGGCGCGACAACAGGGGATATTCTGACGCGGTGACGCATACCTTTGCGGGTTTTGCCCCGGCGTTTGAGCCGCGATTTCTCATCGTGCTCCAGTTGAACGAGCCCCGCGGCAACCGTTTTGCCGCCAACACCCTGACCCCTCCGTTCCACGACCTCGCCGAGTTTATTTTGAACTACTACGAAATCCCTCCGGACGAGAGATAACCTTGTTTGAAGTGGAACTTCAAACAGCACACGCGAAATAGAAAGGCCGCCCGGGTTGAGGGGGCGGCGCTGAACTATCTTAATGTTTGCTACTCATCATGTCGGCAATCTGCTGGGCATTGCCAACCATGGAATGACATCTCGTATTCGACATCTAATGAAAAAATGTCGAAGGGTTGCTCCGGGTCTACTAGCGAGCGACCACATGCAATCACTAAACGAGGGATAGTATGATTCAAAAGTCAATACTTCAAAAAATACTGGCGGTCTTGGCGAGGCAGACGATACGGAAGTACAAACCCGTGATTATCGGCATCACCGGCTCGGTGGGCAAGACATCCGCGCGTCTCGCGACATACGCGGTGCTGAAAAATAAGTTCTCGGTGCGTACCGCGGAGAAAAACTACAATAACGAAATCGGCCTGCCGCTCACGATTTTGGGCATTCCGCATTCAGGCAGAAACATCTTCGCCTGGGCATATCAGCTCGCAATTGCCGCCCGCCGCCTTGCGGTAAGCTTAGCTTACCGCAGATACCCTGAAGTGTTGATACTTGAGTACGGCGTAGATTGCCCGGGCGACATGGGGTATCTGCTCAAGATCGCGCGTCCGGATATTGCCGTAACAACGGCAATCGGCGAGGTACCGGTGCATGTGGAGTTTTTTAAAAGTCCGGAGGAATTGATCGCGGAAACAGCAAAACTCGTCGCGGGCG
>ERZ1292623.3350-Hain-H51-01um-R1-3350-length-13705-cov-6_pt1 | contig 13705 bp, 12 predicted proteins | sample MGYA00564398_ERZ1292623 | MGnify/ENA primary metagenome ERZ1292623 (study PRJEB36523, sample SAMEA6512633) | groundwater metagenome | collected 2019-01-07 | study: AquaDiva: Metagenomics assemblies of 32 groundwater samples
TGATGCCATCAGCGACCGATTTACCTCGCCCTTGATTTTTTTGATGGTAAATCGCTCGGGCGCGGTCCACGGCCGCAACTAACCTTTCTATTTTTGCGCGAGTGTCGTCAGTGCTTTTATCCTCAACAAAAATAATTTCCCAACTCTTTTTTAATTTTGCACAACTAGCTATAATTCGACGGACGCTTGCATCAAAAGTCGGTCCCTCATTGTAGCATGCCAAAATAATCGAAAGATCAACAGTTGTCATAATCGCGAGATATTATATCAGGATAAATGCCAAACAATACTGCAGCTAAATATTTCGCAAGATATCTGAAAGTTGCCCCCCTTTCACATGCACTTTGGCGTTCAGTTGAAGCTCAAGAACTGGCAAAGTACAAACTCGAAAAACCGATTCTAGATTTAGGTTGTGGATTTGGTGAATTTGCGGGAGTTTTTTTCTCATCACAAATTGAAGTCGGCGTAGATATAGATGAAAAAGAAATTGAAAAAGCTGCGCAGGGTGGCAAATATAAAAAAACAGTAATCGCGGACGCCAGAAATTTGCCCTTTGGCGACAATTCTTTCCAAACAATTATTTCTGTCAGCACTCTGGAGCATATTCCGGACAACTTCCAAGTTTTTAAAGAGGCCAAGAGAGTGCTAAAACCAGGAGGGAAATTTATCTTTATGTCTCCTGCAGAAGAATTTATGAGAAGCTTACTGCTTGTCAAATTTTTAAATTTTCTAGGTCTTGGTAAAGTTTCTGAGATTTATTGTAGACTCTTAAATCGGGCATTCAAGCACGTTTTTATACCTCCAGAAAAAACATGGGTTAGTCAAACGACCCGTGCAGGACTTCAAATTGAAAAAGTAGAAGGGACTATTCCTCGAATTGCGCTCTGGATTTGGGAAGCCGGTTTGATATTTGCTCTGCCATCTCAAATCACGAAACTTATATTTGGATCTCGCCTAGTACTTTTTCCAAAGTTAAGATTTATTTTATTCAAACCTCTAATTCCGTTTATAAAGAGTGATCCAAATTTTCGAGCAAACATTGTAGTTGTCGCCACTAAACCAAAATGAAAAACATTTGTCCTAACTGCCAAAGTACGAGTTCTAGATTAAAACTAAAAACTAAAAAATTTGTCTTAATGATCTGCAATTCTTGCGGCTTAGGTTATATATCTCCCATGCCAAGCGAAAAAGATTTACATAAGTATTACGATCGGGCCTATTTTAAAAGCGAAACAGACGAAATTCACGGATACACTTCATACAGACAAATGGAAAAAGTTTTAACTGCCGAAGCACAAAGAAAAATTAGATATATGCAAAAATTCACCAGTGGTAAAAATCTTTTGGACGTTGGTTGTGGTCTAGGGATATTTCTCAAAAACGCCAAAAACTCCGGGTATAAAATAAGCGGTAATGATATCTCCGGTTATGCAATAGAATATGTTAAAAAAGCACTGAACATTCCTTTTTATGAAGGTCCTCTAAATGATGTCAAACTACCCAAAAACTACTTTGGTGTGGTTTGCGCTTGGGATGTGGTAGAACACATTCCAAATGTAGCAGCAACATTTCTTGCGATCAACAAAACTCTGAAGAAGAACGGCTATCTTTTTCTAACTACGCCGGATCTTACCAGTATTGATGCGCAAATTTTAGGAAAGTTTTGGTATGGTTACAAAAAAATCCCTGAACATTTAATTTTTTTTGATAAGAATTCGATTAAAAAAATTTTAGAAAAATCTGGTTTTGTTGTAGTGGAAATTAAACCATGGGGATTTGAAAGAGATTTAAACTTTATTGCAGATAAAATTCATTTCTACTTACCGCCTTTAGGAACTTTATTTAAAATTATCACTAAATTCTTAAAAATATCTGATAGATCTATCTATCTGCCTCTAGCCGACATGATGGTTGTGGCCACCAAAAAATGAAATCCCAATCAGTCCTAGTCGTCATTTTCATTTTCATAGTCTCAACGGTTCTTCTTTTTAGTCTTTTTCAAAAGGGTATTTACAACTCACATGATGGTGAAGTCCACGTAGCACGCATAGCGCAATTTCGCCAAGCTTTAGAAGACGGGCAATTGCCTGTCAGGTGGTTAGGCAATTGGAATTTTGGTTATGGATACCCCGCGCTTGTTTATGCTTACAGCCTGCCGTACTATATAGGCACTCTTCTTAAGCAATTAAATTTGAGTTATGAAGAGATCTACAAAGTTTTAATTTTCTCATCACTATTTTTCTCCGGTCTTACTTTTTATTATTTTTCAAGAAATTACTTTCCAAAAACCGCCTCCATTATCGGTTCCTTATTTTATATCTCAGCACCCTACAGACTTGCTGACATATACGAAAGAGGTGCTCTTGCAGAATGTCTCTCTTTCATCTTCTTGCCACTACTTTTCCTAGTAGTAAAATTTTTGAAAAAAGAATATTTTGGTGGTTTTCTTGTCACCTCACTCATTGTTTTTGCCGTACTTACAACTCACGCTTTGACTTTATTAGTTTTTCTTCCATTCTTACTTTTATTTTGGATTTTAGAAATTAAAAAAGATAGAGTATTAGCTGCAAAACTTTTGTTTGCACTTTTATTCGGGGTATTGCTTTCAGCTTTTCAGATCCTCCCGATGATTTTCGAGCAAAAGTATGTCGAGCTTGATAAAACCTACTTTAATATTTTTCAGGGAACATTTATCAGTATCAATCAACTTTTGAGAATTCCCAAGGAGGGTGTAAATATTGGAACTGGTATTCAGTTAGGATTGGCTCAAAGTAGCGTTATTCTCTTAAGCTTGGTCCTGGCCGGTTATGAGTTTTTGGCCAGAAGATCCTTCGACAAATTTACTATTTTCTTCTTGATTACAAGCTTGGTAGCCGCGCTCTTAACTCTTGATATTTCCAAGTCAGTATGGCTTACTTTCAAGCCGCTGACAACAGTTCTTTTCCCATGGAGATTTTTAACTCTTACTACATTTTCTGCTGCCATCTTAGCAAGTCTTCTAACCAACCGCTTTGTGAACAGTATTTATAGTTTTATCATCATGCTAATTTTAATCTTCATTGCACTTTATCCTTCGAGGCATTATTGGAAAGGTCAAGGCTGGCATACTTTTGAGAATAATTATTACCAATCCTACCCTGATCCATTAAAATTGGATAACTATTATCTGCCCAAAGGGCTAAGGGCGAATTTACAAGAACTTCAACTGGAACCCGTCTCGGCAGTTGACGGAGATGGGGTAGTTTCTCTTTTAAAAAAACAGAGTAATTTAATTACTACCCAGATTTCATCAACACATGCGTCTAAAATCCAATTTCATACAATGTACTTTCCCGGATGGACCCTTTCAATTGATAATAAGCAGAGCTTTTCTGCGAATAAAAAAACGGAGAAAACAGAAATCATAAAAGATTACCCAAATCTTGAGGGAATTATTGTTGCCCAAGTTCCCAAGGGAAATCACATAGTCACTCTCGAATTTATGGAAACTCCTCTTCGCCGTGCAGCCAACTTGCTCAGCCTTTTTGGTTTTATGGTTTTGGTGGCAATAGTTCTTGCCAGAAATTATCTTGCACAATTCTCCAGAAAGGTAAAGCAGGTTTTGTAATTTTTTTTATCAAACCAAAAATCAATCGCTCTTCCTTGCCCCAGTGCGATATAAGTCTCCTTTGAACTAGTGAAGGGAGTATCGCTAAAAATTATAGTTGAGCCATCGGCTAGTTTTTTCGTCTCTATATCCGCAAGAATACCCTTTGCCAGATTGCTTCTTTTAACAACCCAATTATTCTCCTGTGTTTTGTCGATATTGACAAAAGAAACTGTTAGAAAAACAGCTAAAATAAGAGCAGTGGAGACAGGAGCCAATCTCTTAAGAGCCAGTGCCAAAACCATCGAAAGTCCCCAAATAGAAAGATTCATGTAATGAGGCGACAAATGTGAAGGAATCAATATAAAAGGGAAAAATCCGGCAACTGCAGCAACTGATGGCAAGATTAACTGTTTGGGATTTTTTAAAAAGGACTTGCTACTTATCACCGCGACCATTGCCCACAATATTACAAGTACTAAAGACGTTAGTTTATCTCCGGAGATTTCTGCAAAGCCCAAAATTCGCAAAATATAATACTGTAGCGCAACTAAAGTCTTAGTAGAAATTTCAATTTTGTAAATTTCAAAAGCTTCGGGGGAAGTAAAAACAAGTTTCACGAAAATAAAAACTAAACCTGCCAAAACTAATGCCAGCAAAGGTCGCCAGTTACGTTTTTGTTTGTTGGCAATCAGGAAAAATGCGAAAATGACAATTCCCGAAATCATTGCCTCGGAGGCGGCAAGAGCGCAAATAAAAAAAATCAAAGTCAGAACCTTTTGCCCCTTCACAAAACTCCAAAAAGAAATAACAAAAAATAGAAAACCGATAACCGTCGCACCTCCGGCTATCCAAAACATCGAGACAAAATGGGCCGGATGAACCGTATAAAATAGAGCAGCCGCACCGGCAGCGATGTTACTTTTTGTTAAATTTTGACCTATTTTAAAAACAAAAAATCCTGCCGCTATATGGATTAAAAATGTTAAAAGATGATAAAGGGCGAAATTTTTACCAAAAAGATTACCGGCTATTAGGAAATAGAGATTATGAAATGGCCGCCAATGAGTAACCGCAGGATACCCAATCGCATTTTGGAAATCGACCAAAATATTATTTTGGGAAAAGTGATTAATTAAGATAAAATCATCTTGAGCAAAAAAGTTAAAAAACGCACCGCGCCAAAAAACTGAAGTGATAATGAAGATTAAAAGAACGACTACTAAATCCTTCTTCACCAAACCAATTCTAACATTTAGTCCAGATTGTATATAATTCTTCCATGCGCGAACCAGTGAAACTTCTTTTGGCAGCAGCCGCCTTTAATGCTCTTTCCTGGATTATTCTAATCCCAGTGTTTCAATACCCAGACGAACAAGCTCACTTTGCTCAAGTTCAGGATTTGGCAGAGATTGGATATGTTCCTACAAACTTTAACGACACTTCTTTGGAAATCCAAACCGCCGAAAAAATCCTGGGAACCGAAAGGGATAGTTTTGGAAACAATAAATTCACTTATCATCCCCAGTATCACTTAGAGTATTCGCAAGGATTTGACGGATCCGCAGAGTTTGATCTCAAAAGCATGCCCATTGACACCAGAACTCAACTCGTCAAAAGAGAAGCAACCTTAAACCCTCCACTCTACTATGCAGTGGCAACCATCCCATATAGGCTGTTTTATAGCCAAAGTTTAATCGATAGAATTTTTGCCGTAAGAATCTTTTCCGCAATTATTTTTTTGGGCATGGTTCTTTTAGCCTATAAAGTAGCAAAAGAAATTTTTGAAGAAAATGATTTTCTCGCCTTAGTTCTAACAAGCCTTGTGGCGGCAAAACCAATGTTAACCTTTGCATCAACAGGCGTTCTTCCTGATGCTTTAACCAACTTTCTTTTCACCCTTGTTTTATTTATCTGTTTAAAAATTATAAAGTCCGGGATAAACTTGCGTCTTTTAATATTTTTGGTTTTAACAATCACGGCAGGTATTCTAACCAGACAACAATTCCCAATCGCTATTCTGATTGCTGCCTTGCCGATTGCTTATCAAATTTTAAATAACTGGAAGAAAATCCCTAAGCCGATTTTGGCTGTCTCCCTAATAATTCTTCCAACTGCCGCCCTCATTTTACTAGAACCGCTTCGGCCATACATTAGCAAAATCTTTACTGAATTTGACCCGAAACAACTAAATTTACTTACAAGTCCACAATTTAAAGAGCATATAATCTGGACGGCAAAACACACAATAGCTGAGGGCATGCCATGGTATTGGGGAGTTTATAAATGGTTGTCTTTAACAGTTCCTAACATTAACTACCAAATAATAAACAGACTGGTGATAGTTGCGATTATAGGAATCGTCATTAGATTTATATTAGCCTTAAAAGACAAAAAATTTCACACTCACGAAATCGTTTTGCTTTTCCTAATCGCAAGCTCTGCTGTCTATTTCTTAGTTTTTTTGATTTGGGATTTTTTCCCTCGTTTAAATTATGGTTATTCTTTCGGAATCCAGGGCAGGTACTTTTTCCCTCTGGTGGTTGCCCACTTGGCAATCATAATGGCAGGACTTTGGCAGATCGCCCAAGTTGTATTTAAAAAATATGCTAAATTTGTAATACTTTGCATTGTATTTCTCATGTTTTTGTATAATGATATTTCTTTAGCTCACGTAGCCGCCTCTTACTACGATACCTCAGACTTCTCAACTTTTATCCGAGAAGCCAGTCAATATAAACCTCAGACTTTTAAGGGAGAAATAATATATATTATCGCAGCGATAGCTATCATTGCCCAGTCTTTTTACTTAGCAGCTCTTTTTAAATATGCTCAAAAATACCAGCCGCGATGAGAATAGTGATTGAAGAACTGAAAAGAGCCATAGACGAAGTGGGCACAAAAAGGACCATAAGATTTATACTTTATTGTGTCGTTCAAGTTATTTATCATAATTTGGTTGACCATTTATTGTATTTTTCATCTGCTAGGAAATTATTTCTACAAATACTGGGTGCAAAAATTGGTAAATACTCGATATTAATGGACGTTAACTTTTTTAATTGGCATCATACTGGACCATCCGGGCTTAAGATTGGAAAAGAGTGTTTTATAGGAGACAAAACATTAATTGATCTTTACCAGTCAGTTATTTTAGAAGACCAGGTTACAGTCGCGCAAAGAGTAACTATCCTTACACACTTAAACGTCGGTTATAAGAATCATCCTATGCAGAAGTTTTTCCCCAAAACCTCAAGACCGGTGACTCTTAAGAAGGGGAGTGTAGTAGGCGCAGCTGCAACAATTCTTCCGGGTATAACTATTGGCCAGAAAGCTTTTATAGCTGCCGGTAGTGTAGTCACCAAAAACGTACCAGCAAATACTCTCGTTGCAGGTATCCCTGCCAAAAAAATTAGAAAAATCAAATGACCAAAATAAAGTTCTTAATAAAAAAATACTGGCTGGATACTCCGGAGAGGTTTTTTGAACAATATCGAACACCGCCTTTAAAATTAGTTTCTCTTGTCAATCTCTTTTTACACGCCAGGCGCCGCAAGGTTTTAGAATTAATTGGTGATGTTAGCGGCAAAAGAGTTTTAGATGTAGGTTGTGGGTCTGGCGTATTTATAGTCGAGCTTACCAAAAGAAGAGCATATGTTGTAGGCGTGGATTATTCCAATAAAATGCTGGAAGAAGCAAAAAGACAACTAAGCTTTTTCAAGGTTCCAAAATCAAGATATACCGTAAAAAACGCCGATGCTACTAAGCTACCGTTTAAAAACGGCGAATTTGATGTAATCTTGGCAACCGGTTTAACCGATTACCTCTCCGACCAGCAGAATAAATTGTTTATAAAGGAAGCAAAACGGGTTCTTGCAAAAAATGGTAAGTTAATAGTAAGTTTCCCGGTTGCAGAAAGCCCGTTTTCTTTTCTCAGAAGCGGAGTGGGACTCAAGATAAGGCAAAAATTATTTAACCTGCCCCCGATAGAAAACTCATTCACCAAAGATCGCATTAAAAATCTTTTTGCTGCAGTAAAACTTAAAGGTCAAAGTTTCGATAAGATATTTTCGACGATGTGGCTAGTTGTGGCCAAACATTCATAGGATCATGATTTATGATTTTTTAAAAACCTTAATTCTTCCACTTGAAGAGATTGATCGTGCCCTACCAAACCACGGCAAAATAATAGATCTTGGCTGCGGGCAGGGAATAATCGCCAAACATGTTGCTCAAAATAAAAATAGGACTGTGATAGGTGTTGATTTAGACCAAAAAAGACTCGAAAAGTCTGAACTCGCGAATTTAAGATTCGAGCTGGCCGATATAAGAAATTACAATCTTAAAGATGCGGATGCGGTTATTCTCTCGGATGTCTTGCACCATATAAGCTTTATTGATCAAGACCGAGTCTTAGAAAACATCAAAAAGAGCCTCAAAAGGCGAGGACTTTTGATCATAAAGGAAATAGATACAGGAGAGTTCGTGAGAAGTAGGCTTTCCAGGCTTTGGGATTTCGTTTTTTATCCTAAGGAAAAAATCTATTTTCAAAATGCCAAAGTTCTCAAAAAGAAACTTGAGGGACTAGGATTTAAAGTTTTGCTCAAAAGACCAACAAGACTTTTCCCTGGCTCAACCACTCTTTTTGTCTGTAAAAATGATTAAAAGATTTGCAAATCTTTGGCCTCTTGCCCTTTTACTTCTTGCGACATTTATTACAAGAATAGTAAAGCTAGAAGATCTTTTTTACTTCACATACGACGAATCGGTTTTTGCGTTCGTCGGTCGTCGTATGGCACTTTGGCACCATATTCCACTAATAGGAGGCGCGACCCCCTTAGGAGTTCATGTCGCGCCGTACTTTTATTGGTTTTTCGCTCTCACCTTAATTGTTGGAAAACTTAACCCGTTATTTTGGGGCTATATCGCGGCTGCACTTGCAGTCGCGACTACTTTTATGATGTATAAGGTCGGGATACTTATAGATTCAAAGAAAGTTGGAATAACAGCCGCTATATTGTGGGCCTTTTCCTACATGGCTAATGTTTATGACCGCCATTTTTGGGGATTGACATTTGGTCCTCTTTTTTCTCTCCTTGTTATTTATTCTCTTTACAAAATTAAAAGAGGCAACCAGAAATTCATTTACGTTCTAGGTTTAATTCTTGCGTTTGTGATTCATGCCGATCTTTCCTACTATGTCTTTCTGGTTTTGGCAGTTGTAGCCTGGATTATTTTCAAATTACCTCTTAACAAGAAAACATTGGTGGCATTAGCCATCATTCTGTCCTCGTTTATCCCACTGGTAATTTTTGACCTGCGCCACAACTTTGCAAACACCAAACCAGTCTTGGAATTTATACAAGCCGGCCGAAATAATCCCGGCTTCGAATCTCAAAAATTCATCGATAATTCTTTACTTTTCCCTAGAACTCTTACTCGTCTTGTCTACACTTTCGGCGACAACCAAATTGCCAAACAATACTCATACTGTGTGAGTTATGTTTTAGAAAAATTCCGAGCTATCCCCTGGTATCTTGTTGTTCTTTCATCAGTAATTCTTATAGCTTTCGTTATAAAACACCTCCGAGGTAGCCCAGTGAATTCGGCAAGGGTAGGGTTTCGTCTAATCGCATTACTCCTCGTCCTTTATTTTTTTGGAATTCAGCTCTATGGCACAATTTTTAGGGCCGATATTTTCGAACATTACATAACAGGAATCTTGGCTGCTTTCTTGCTAATTCTAGCCAAAGTTGTAAGTTATTTGCCTAAAAATTTATGGTTAGTCTTCTTGGCCATTTTTGTCACAGTCAATTTATATAAACTGTTAAATACTCAAAATAGCCAAGGACTAGAAACAAAAAGATTAGCTATTGAGTACACAATGCAGCAAGTAGGGGGCAAACCATTTTCTCTTGATTCTCTCTCGACCTGCTGGAAATACAACGGTTATCGTTATTTGTTTACTGTTTTTGGTAGGGAACCCGTCAAAAGTTACGTTGATCCAAGTTTTGCCTATCTTTATGGCACAACTCCAGTTGCCGAAAAACATCCGGCAACAGTTGTTGCTTTCGTCGTCCACGATTTTGCTCCGGAAACAGAAGAATTTTACAGACGCTACGCGCTCTTAAAATCTCACGAGATCAAAAGCACCATCTTTGGCGTCGTCGAAGTCATCATCATGGATAACTCTACTGGCTGGTTTGATTAGAGGTAAAAAATTCAGTTATACTCAACTGTAAATGTTGAGACAACTCAGGGGTCTTCTACTAACAGACACGGGTCGAGATACAGCCATTGTTTTTACTGGGTCTTTAATTAACCTAGCCCTCGGCGGTTTATTTTTTATTCTAGCACCCCGGATTTTAGGACCAGAGAACTTTGGGCTTTTTGCCGTTGTAACCGCTACTGGGATAATGGCAATTAATTTTGCCAATTTTGCTTTGGACACTGGAATACTAAAGTTTGCATCTGCCAATAATGATCAATCTAAAAAAATTCTCTCACTTGCCTTTAAGGCTTATTTAATCATCGGTGTTGCTGTTTTTTTGATAGGCTTGATTATCGCTTCCCCTCTGGCAAAAATTTTAGGTCAGCCACAAATTACTAATTTACTTAGAATATCTTTCTTTGGTGTTATCTTTGTTCTTTTGACTAATTTTTTCATTGCCGCGCTTCAGTCTAAGAAACAATTTGCTAAAGCTTCAATTGTTAATATTTCAGGAAACACAGCCAGAATTTTGCTTCTTGTGCTAGGTGCCTATTTTTTTACAGTCAATTTGTATTTCTTAACGTTTCTATATTATTTAGTAGTAATTATTTCAGTAGTCATTGGTAAATTCTTTGTGCCATTAAATTTTTTATCAGAAAAAACTCCAGCGAATTTGGTTAAAAATTTTTTAGGATACAATTTTTGGATTGCTGCCTCAATGGCCATCTCATCAATCCCGATTGATGAGTACTTACTGGTCAAAATTTCTGGACCGATTCAAACAGGACTCTTTGCTGCTCCAATGAAAATAATCAGTGCGATTGATCAGCTGACAGGCGATTTTACTAGAGTTCTTGCTCCGAGATTTACTTCTTTTGACTCGAACGAAAAAGCAAAAATTTTTGCTAAAAAAACTATCCCTGTCGTTTTAGTAATCTCCATAGGAATTTTTCTAACTATTTTAATTGCATCACCATTAATTAAATTTCTATTTGGTGCACAATATTTGGAATCGATCAATGTTTACAGAATTCTTGTCATAAGCTCTGCCTTGGGATTTTTTACAACTATTCCAGTGAGTATTATTATTTACTATTTTGGTAAGACGAAAGATGTATTTTTAATGTCTGCTATTGGTATTTTTGTTTGGTTGATTGCCAACCTCTTACTCATTCCAAAATATGCAGCACTCGGTGCGGCATGGGCATATTTTATTTCAGTGGTTGTAGGTATTGTGCTTTTTGTTGGATATGTCATTGTGAAATTTTCAAAAAATAATGGCAAAAATTAAACTCTCAGTGGTTGTTCCTTGTTATAACGAGGAAAGCCGTGTGCGAAATGGTTTCAATCATTACTACTCCTATTTAAAAAAGCAAAAATATTCTTGGGAGCTGATTTTCGTCGATGATGGTTCGCATGACCGAACACTGGATTTAATTAAAAAAACAGCTAAAGGTAAAAGAAACATCAAAGTAATCCACTATAGCAAAAATCGAGGGAAGGGCTATGCGATTATTCGAGGCGTAAAATCTGCTAAGGGTGATTATATTTTGTTTTCCGATGTTGACCATTCCGTCTCCATTAACACAATTGAAAGCTTTTATAAATACTTTGACGAGGGTTTTGATGTAGTCATCGGTTCAAGGCGAGTTAAAGGTGCAAAAATACTGGTTCATCAAAAACCATTAAGGGAACTTCTTGGTAGTGGATTTACTCTTTTGGTCAGACTCGCTATTGATTTCAAAATCCGAGATGTCACTTGTGGGTTCAAAGCTTTCAAAAAAGAAGTGGCGGAAAAGATCTTCAATAAGCTAACTGTCTTTGGTTGGGCTTTTGATGCTGAGATTATTTACATCTGTAAAAAATTAGGTTACAAAATCGCTCAAGCGCCCGTCTCCTGGAGCGATGTCAGAGGCACAAAAGTCAACCTTAAAAAGGATATTTTAAGATCCCTTAGTGGTCTTGTGAAAATTCGTGTTAACGATTCTCTGAGTAAGTATGGCTAACGCAAGAAAAATTTTCTCTCTTGCTCTGATTCTTGCCCTTCATCTTTTTCTGCTCATAAAAACCAAATTTACTCTCTGGCCGGAAATGGTCGTCTATCCATATCTGGCAAATAATAACTTCAAACTTTATACGGACATCATTAACCCTTATCCTCCACTTATGACTTGGTTTCTGATGATGTTTTCGAAAATGTTTGGTTATGAACCACTGCCATACTTAATCTTTACTTGGATAATCATCATTTTCATTGATCTTTTAATCTATAAAATTACAAAATCTCTCCTTGCCACAATTTTCTTCGCATTCTTGTCTATTCCCTTTGGTGCCAACGGCTTATGGTTCGATCTTGTCCAAACACCCTTTATTCTCGTCTCCACGCTCTATCTTATGGCATTTTTAGAAAATCCCAAAAATACTAGCAACTTTTATAAATTGTCGGCAACACTTGCGCTTGTTTTTTTTATAAAACAGTTAGCCGTTTGGTTAATTATCACAGCACTAGCCATTATTTTTCTAAAATTAGGCAAGAGTACTAAAGATGTTTTTTTGAAAAATCCGGCTATACTTGCTCCTTTCATCATCCTTCTGGCCTTACAAATTTTTATTTTCGCGCGCCAGGAATCACTGGCCGATTATTTTTTCTGGGTTTTTGCCTTCCCAATTTTGCTTGCCTCGCAAATGCCTGGGTATTTTGATTTACCAAAAGTCAGTCAATCTATTGTAATTCTGGCGCTTCTTATTCCTTTCTTTTTATTAACATTTAAGAAAAATCATAAAATTCAAGTACCGATTTCTTTTGCAGCATTATCTGTCCTTTTTATTTTCCCAAGATTTGACTTTTTTCACCTTATTCCCTCATTGGCGCTTTTTTCACTGGCAATTCCAAGACTTATTGAAGAGCTCAAAAGCAAATTTTTTCTGGTGATTTTCACAGTTAGTTTTATAGTGGTACTTATTTTTGCTATTAGAAGCTATATTAAAAATTGGGGCCACGAAGTAAGGTTCTTTGAGAAGGAAATATACCAAACCGCCGGTATTCTGAGAGAAATTAACCCACCAGGCAAGCCCATTTATATCCAAAATGGCCCGGACCAAATTTTCCCCATCGCTTCTCTTCTGCCCCCAAAACCATGGGCTGATGAATTCCCCTGGTATTTAGAATTGCCCAATGTCCAAGACCGAATCGTCGAAGGCATAAAACTTAACCCACCCCGCTTTATAGTTTTTAAGCCTTACGAGCTAAAAGAACCGTACGAGATAGGCTCGTACCGACCTCTTAAAATTAACCAGTTTATTACGACCAACTACCAGAACTTCTTCCAAATCTCAGACACTCTATGGCTAAAAATCAAAAAATAGGCGAAAAGTCACAAGTAATTTTTATCACTTTCATCTGCCTATTGTTCTTTTTGCCGTTTTTGGCAAATCCCCAAATTCTCACAACCAAAGATAACGATCTTGGTAGAACCTACATACCAATCATCGCCTTTATTCGCGATTCATTTTATGTCCACAAACAAATCCCTCTCTGGAGACCGGATCAACTAATGGGGGAATCACTTGTCTCAAATCCCATTTCGACAATTTTTTATCCAGCAAACGTAATCTTTTTAATTTTTGAAACTCACCACGCGGCTGTTGTCTATCTACTTTTTCATTTTATCCTAGCCGCTGTCTCAACCTTTTATCTAGCCAGATCATTTAAAATATCTGCCGCCGCATCAACCGTAGCTGCTATCTTTTATGCCTTTTCATTTAAGATGGCTGTCCATCTTGAAGCCGGTCACCTGACGATGGTCGCCGCTGCAAGCTATTTACCACTAGCTTTTTTAAGTATCAGAAACTTGTTGAAAGGCTTAAATGTCAAATGGATAATTACAGGATCACTCTCTTTGACTTTT
>ERZ1292623.3351-Hain-H51-01um-R1-3351-length-13704-cov-8_pt1 | contig 13704 bp, 10 predicted proteins | sample MGYA00564398_ERZ1292623 | MGnify/ENA primary metagenome ERZ1292623 (study PRJEB36523, sample SAMEA6512633) | groundwater metagenome | collected 2019-01-07 | study: AquaDiva: Metagenomics assemblies of 32 groundwater samples
GCATATTGGTGTTTTTGTACCCAAGAAGAACTCGACGCTCAAAGACAGCATCAGTTGAGTCTTGGACAAGCACCAAAATACACAGGAACCTGCAGGACACTTCCGAGTGGAAAAAAGGACCAGTATCTCAATGAAGGAAGGAGTCCGGTTATTCGATTTGCAGTGGAGCAAAAAATTATTGCGTTTCACGATCTTATTCGAGGGGAGATCAAATTTGATACGAATCTTATCGGAGATATCGTAATCGCAAAGGATTTGAATACCCCTCTGTATAATTTTACGGTTGTGATTGACGATTTTGAGATGAAAATTACTCATGTGATTCGCGGAGAAGAACATATCTCAAACACTCCCAAGCAAATCTTGCTCCAAGAAGCTTTTGGTTTCTCAAGACCAACATACGCGCATGTATCTCTTATTCTTGCTCCTGATCGAACCAAACTAAGTAAGCGCCACGGAGATAATTCCATCACGAGGTTTCGGAAAGAAGGATACCTTCCGGAAGCAATCGTGAACTTTCTCTCACTTTTGGGCTGGAATCCCGGTACTGAAAGAGAAATTTTCTCCTCGGCTGAACTTATCAAAGAATTTTCGATAGAAAGAGTTCAAAAGAATCCTGCCATTTTCAACATCCAGCGGCTTGATTGGCTCAATGGATTTTATATTCGCAAAAAAGACCTTCCGCAACTTACAAAACTCTGCATTCCTTATCTCACCGCAAGAGGGGAGGGGAGTGCTTTGGAACCCATCGTTGCGCTCTATCAAGAACGGCTAAAGAAATTATCGGAAATTGCCGAATTGACTGACTTTTTTTTCCAAAAAAATCTTGCGTATCCAAAAGAACTTCTCTACTGGAAAGATGCTTCAGATGCGGATACCAAAAGAATGTTAGATACATTGGCGCAACTTCTCTCGTCAATCGGAGAAGGGGAGTGGACAAAAGAAAAGTTAGCAGAAATCATCATGCCCCAAGCGGAAAAGCAAAAGAATAAAGGATATATGCTTTGGCCATTCCGAGTAGCATTAACGGGCAAAAAAGCTTCTGCAGGACCCTTTGAGATTGCCCATGTTTTAGGAAAGGAAAAAACGCTTCAGCGGATTCAAGAGGCAGTTGCAAGATTATCGTAAATCTTCTTTCATTATGCGCCTGTGGCTATCCATAATCAGTTTCACACTTTGTATCCCTCTTCTCTCTTTTGCGCAGAATGTTGAAATCCCCGGTACACTTACAGAAGCAGGAGAGGTAACGAGAGACGTTGGAAAGAATATCCTTCAGAGATTGCCTGACATCATAAAAAATATCTGGGATACAAAGGTCATACCTACATGGCAGAAGATGCTCCACTGGACCATCGAAACGCTTTGGGGAAAATCTATTTCTCCGACCGTTCAAAAAATCGTGGACAAAATTACCAAATTTGCAGAACGGCAAATCGAGGAAAGAAAACCAATGATTGAGCAAGAACTCGAAAAAGAGAAGAAAGAATTTCAAAGAGATGCTTGGAACCGTTTGAAGAGTTTGTTTGAATAGTGTTGACACTCCAAGAGGGGAAAGGATATTATGTGTATAATATACTTCGCAGAATGATCCTTTATCGAAGTATAATATGGAGCAAAGTCAAACCGCCTTAAAAGACCATATTCGAGGGTTTTTTGAATACTTGGATCTGGAAAGAGGTCTTGCGAATAAAAGCCAGGAAACCTATATTCGTCTTCTGAATCAGTTTTTGCGTTGGTTACATCAAAATAACTTGGATGATCTCAAACCTCACGACCTTACCGAGGAACATATCTGGCAATACCGTGTGTTTCTTTCGCGACACATCAATTCAAAAACCAAAGAACCGCTCAAAAGATCTACCCAAAATTACTATCTTATTGCGCTTCGAAATCTTTTCAAGTATTTTACGGACCGCGGCATTATCTGCCTTCCTGCAGATAAAATAAAGCTTGCAAAATCAAAATCTCACGAGCGCACCATCAAATTTCTTTCTCTTGAACAAGTAAAGAAGCTTCTCGATGCTCCTCGCACCTCTACTAATACAGGACTTCGAGACCGTGCAATCTTAGAAGCTTTTTTCTCTACCGGTCTTCGAGTTGCCGAGTTGGTAAGTCTGAATCAAGAACAGTTCAGGATCACTCCTGAAACGCAGGATACGGAAATTGTAATTGTAGGGAAAGGCAATCGGACACGCCCAGTATATTTTTCAAAGAGAGCTGTGGAATGGCTCCGGAAATATCTCAAGACCAGAAAAGATGATGAAAAGGCATTATTTATCAACTACAAGGGACCAGCGAAAGCTTCCAAGCGTCTCACTTCCCGTTCCGTAGAAAATATCGTTAAAAAATACGCGCTTTCCGCCGGCATTCCAAACTTCACATCTCCCCACACACTGCGGCATAGTTTTGCAACTGATCTTTTAACGCAAGGAGTCGATTTAAGGGAGGTGCAGGAGTTCCTGGGACATAAAAACATTAGCACTACCCAAATCTACGTCCACGTAACCTCAAAGAGACTTCGCGAAACTCATCGTAAATTTCATAGCTTCAATGAATAATCTCTTCTCCCCTACTCTATCGAGATTCCCGAGATTCTTGTGCGATTTCTTGGAGAAATGGCAATGCTTTCTTCAGTGCTTGCTCGCGATGGCCATTCGGAAGTTCTTCTATCGGCAACTCCGAAAGCACTCTGCCCGTTTTGAATTCATAGAATATCGAACGAAATGGATATCCAGGAACGATGGGATAATGCGTATTCTCGGTGATTTTTCCTTCGAGGGAGCCCTCAAATGTGTTCACCACTCCCCTATCAGATGCGATCGCTAAAACAACTTTAAATCTCGCGGTCCGTCTTCCTTGTGGTATATCTTTCATCTTCTCTAATGCATAGTGGATCAGTTCCTCATCGGAAGCCTCGTATCCGGGCCATCGTCTCGAACGAACTCCTGGTTCTCCACCTAACGCGTCGATCTCCAATCCCCCATCGTCTGCAAGGGTTGGAATAAGAGCTTTCTGAAAATAAAACTGCACCTTCAAAATCGCATTTTCTTGGAATGTAGAGCCGGTTTCTTCTGGTTTCTCATGAATCCCAAGATCAGCAAGCGTCACCATGCCAACATGCACACCTTCGAGCAAGTGCTTATACTCTCTTATTTTCCCTTCATTTGTAGTTGCCAGCAGAATGCGCATCACCAATGTTTTTTCTTTGGAGTATTCATTCGAATCGAATTTCTATCGCATCACCATCTTGCATCATATACTCCCCAAATTCCGTATTCTCTTTTCCAGCCACAAACATTTTTACACTTCCTTCAGGTCCACTGCAAAAATTAAAGATACACTCGGAAGTAAGGTGTTTGTCCCAAATTTTAAAAAACTCTCCAAGTTTTATCATATCCTTAGTTACACGGCCATCCATCTCCATGTGGATGGTGCCGGTTGCGTCGTGTGTATGAATGGGAGCATGCACTACACCGATGCCGATATCCGAGGGAATTTCCTCATTCTTTCCATTGATCACGATACCGAGTTTCGCATGCCAATGGATTCCATTGCGAGAAATCAACTCTCCTTGGGGACTTGGTGGATGCGTCTTGTTGTACCAAAACAAAAATCCCACTCCCCCACTAATTGCGAGAACAAGCAACGCGATCTTAAAGAAACGAAAGGTGGAATGCTGTTTGGCAAGTCTTTGCTCCTGTTCCAGCTTCTCTTGCCGCTTGACTTCTTTGCGCTCTTTCTTGGTCAATTGTTGAGCGGAGTAATCTTCCTGTAGCATATCGTTTGGAAAAGTATACCATCGCGAGTCAGAAAACGCAACGATCGCTATGAATGTTCTGCAGGTTCAGTTAATGGTAATTGGCAGCTTTGTTTCAACTCCGCTTTGCGTTGCTTTTCCGTGTAACACATATGCACCCGGGTTTTTGATCAGTAGTTCGACTTGGAACTATCCGCAATGAGGAGAAACGGAGCAAAACCTTTATTCATTATTTATCAAGACGATTCTGCTTGAAAAGTCCAAATGAACGCTTCTAAAAGTTGGGTTTCCTGTTCTTCGAGCTGTTTTCTATCCAACGCAAAGGTAAGGAATACGAGTATTTTATTTTTGTATGGGATAATCCGTAACAATCTATTTTGAAACAAACCTCGCGCGCAATGTTCTTGCGCGCGAGGTGTTTCGTTGCTACGGACTCACCGAGAAAGTGGCAGGAACTTCTGAAACAGCCGAATACCCCACCCAACTGCCTATCGCCGCATCAAAAACGGAATTATACGCACTCACTTCAATCGTATATGTTCTGCCGGGTTCCAGTTTCCGACCATAATACGTTGTATATCCTGACGTATCGTACGGGCTCATTACAGTCCACAGGTCATTAAAGTACCACCCGGACTCGTACACGCTGATCCAGAAATTTTTCTCTGCCCCTTGCGGCCAGAACGTGGGCAGTGTCCATTCGATACGCGGGGTTTGAGTGGTTTGCACGCCGCTCGGCTTCAAAGTTTTTATCTTATCAAGAAAGAACTTCAGGTTGGCGACGATGGTCTCTCCCCCACCGGTTTTATTCACCGCGGTGATTTGATAGGAATATTCTCCTGCAGGAAACTCGGAAAGCGCTTTGGGTGCCTGATGCACGTATATATAATTCCCCCAACACCACGAACCCAACACCCATTCGCCCGATGAAACTTCTTGCCCGGTACAGTTCGTCAACATTGATGATACGTTCCGGAACGTGGCTACGGCTCGCATTTGATTGTCGCCCGGCTTCTTTTCGTAGAGCTTGAAAACCCGAAGATTATCAACATTGTCCATTATTGGATAGGTAAAGTAAAACTCTTCCCCTCCTTGGCCGGCACTCCACTGATACCACGAGGCACTGGCGCCGCTCGTAATAGAAAATGGAACCGTTAGGGAACTTACCGCATCGTTATTTGCATCAGAGACTCTCACGGTGTAATCAACCGCACTAGGAAGATCGGTGGGAACAACAGACCACAGGTAATAGTAGTAGCCTGTTTCCGCACCCTGATCGTAACGTGAAGTAATGGTGCGGTAAAACTTTCCTCCCTTCCAAAGCTCAATCTTGACCGCTTTTGAGGAGAGATTTGAAGACCACCATCCCACATATCCATCCTGACCCTGCGTCCAACCCCACCATTGACTCGGGTAATACACTTTGACCGACGCTGGAGTCTTTCCAGTGCTCGTGAGCACTGTCGCGTTTAATTTCTCCGCGCCATTGACACCATTTACGTCTTTCGTGCGTATCATTGACTCGTAATATCCAGCAGCACTCGTGGTGCCCGACAGCATTCCCGCCGTGCTCAACACGAGTCCCGACGGTATGGAGCCGTGAGCAACCTGCCATTGGTAAGGAGCACTACCCCCAGAAACTACGCCACTTTTGCTTATCACAGATCCCTCTTTAACCGGCGTAAAGTATCCCAGAGAAGCGTTCACGTTGTATGGCTCCCACTGATAAGTTCTGTCAAAATACGACAGGGTTTTGGTGCCGCATGCTTGGCTAGGGGGCAATGTTCCATACGGAGAGTAAGAGGTATTTCCACCCAAATCGTCTAATCTCACCCATGCATCAGTACCGGCAGCAAGCGCATTGAAAGCAAAGACCGAAGTATTATAATCCCAAGTACCGTAACCATAGCCGACGCGCCCCGTGGTTCTATCGCGGTAATAGAGCGAATAAAGAGCCGGCGTATCGGACTGCATGCGGAAATTCCCGTACGGCCAGAATGTGATATCGCCAAAGTCTATAATTCCGGAACTTATCGGGAAGGAAAAATCTGTAGAGCCGCCGACCAATGGATTTGCTTCTACATAAGCGTATAGGGTGTCGTTGAAGCCATAATACGAATACGCGCTATACCATTTGCTGTCGTAGCAGCTCGGCCACGTGCCAAAGACCATGTAAGAAAAGTCGGCAGTCTTGAGGGTAAAAGAAAACTCTCCGTTGGCATTCGTGAGCGCGGACTGGGGAGTAGAACTCCACCAGGATCCGCCCCAACTCCGTACCGGAACTCCGACTAGGGGCTCTTTGGTGAAAGTATCAATAAACCTTCCCTTAAATGTGAGGGTGTCAGGAAGTTGAATAATTTTGATGGAAGAATCGCTTATGTCGCGAGTCGCGGGATCTGCAGTATCGGCAACCTCGATCGCATAGTCATTTCCTTGAGGAATATCTTTGGGAATGGGAATCCAATAATCAAAACTCCCAAAGGTGTATGATCCTGTACTGCCAGAATATTCTTGAGGAACATTGGAGGCTAGACTCCGATACAACGTTCCACTTTTCAGAAGGTTAATGTTTACGGCCTGACTCACGATATTGGCAGAAGTCCAAGAGACATATCCGGTAAATCCGCCAACCCATGATTCGCCGCCATTGGGATAATTGACTACGACAAGAGAATCAGAGGGATCAATCATGAAAGATCTATCACTCTCATCAAAAAACTTCTGATCAGTGGCGTCGGCAACGCGCACCGTATAGTCAGAGCCTGGAGCAAGATCTGCTGGAAGTGTCCAGTAATCTATGAACCCTCCAGTAGTCGTTCCTTGGTCATAATCCCGATCAAAGGTGTGTACGAGCTTTCCCGACTTGTAAAGCATTATCCGTACCCGTCCACTCTTAAGATCTTCTGTCCACCAGCAAATAATAAATTCTCCTCCGCGGGTAAAGATTTCTCCACCGTTCGGATACTGCACCCAAATCATGGGGCCTCCGACAATGCTAAAGGTTCTATCACTCACATCCCAATTTCCTTGGGTATTTGTCACTTCGTCCCACAGCGTCAGATTTCCCAATTCATCTTCTGAAAGCGCCAAAATTTTATAGCTCCCCGGAGCTACCCGCCAGCATGTTTTGCCATCCGAGCTGCATATGGTCTTTGCATCCCACGACAGGGAGCTATCAAGGGAAGTGGAAGTTGAAATCCAACCAAGAAGTAAACCTTGGGGATCTTGTTTCGCCTCGGCATCTGCGCTCACCAAGAGAAGCTGGACCTTGCCGGTGCCGCCACGCCAGCGGATATTATTTGAGATGCCTTGAGTGAATGTCTCGCCACCGTTCGGGTTCATTACTTTTATAAAGTCAATTTCTTGAGTGAAAAGGAAAAGAACGGTATTAGAAGTGCCGTTGGCGTTTGTTACCGAAACATCACATCCCTCTCCTATTTTGCAGGAAGTTTGTGGTACATCAAAAACCAACGTCTTGCCATCTTGAGATCGGAGACCGCTCACTACCCCTGCCGCGTTGCCGAAATTTACGGCATTATCTTTTTCAGTAAAACCGCTTCCTTTGATAGTCACCGATGTACCCACCGGTCCTTGCCACGGAGTAAGACTCGTAATAACTGGTCCTGAAGGTGGAGGGGGCGGAGGCGGTGTTGGAGCCGGTGGAGGTGGAGGGAGTGGGGACGGTGGGGTTGGTTTCCCACGGTTTTCGGGTTTCGGAGGAGGCGGTTGGGAAGGGTCTTGGGCCATGGGGTCTAACTTGATGGGATGGGCATTGGAAATGCCATGAGCATTGACAATTTTTATGGGACAGGCCCTTTCCGGTAGACAAGGGATATTATTGGGGATAATGAAGGACACGGAAGTGCCGCCCGCATCTGATATAAGTCCTCTCGATACAATCTTCCCTTTAACGAAAATGGAGTTATCGGCTGCGATAAAACCGCGTCCCTGGATCGTTAAAGTTGCACCGGGCGAAAAAGACACCCCGGAAATATTAGTGATCTTGGGCGGTTTGTTTCGCTCACCTACCGCGAGAAGTGCATTTACAACTTCTCTGGTTCTCCCCTCGACTCTGCCGTGCTGATCTTTTTGCGAAAGACCGATGCTTTTCTGAAGACGTTTCACCGCAGCTTCGCTGGCTGGACCGAAATTGCCCGTCGTGAGCTTCTCGGGATAAACCCGTGGAAACATTCCTAAAAACTCTTGAAGTCTCTGTACGTTGTTTCCGGAGTTTCCACGTTGCAGATTTTCCGTAAGACCAGCCTCCGCTGATACGGGAGTGGCTTTCGTAGGACGTTGGGGTCTTGCCGTAGCTGCTTGAATTTGTGACTGCAATCCATTGAGTTTTGATTGCAAGGATTGGATTTGATTTTGGATTCTCTGGATTACCTCCTTTTTGAGCTCGTTTGTTTTGTGTTGAACACTTTGGATTTGGGATTGCAATTGTTGGACAGTGGCAGGGGTAGCAGGTTGAGCAGGTTCTGCTGGCGTTGCTGGTTGTGCAGGCTGTGCGGGTATTGCTGGTTGATCCACTTTTGCAGGTTGAGCTGGCGTGGCAGGGGTAGCAGGCTTGGCAGGTGTTGCTGGAGTTCCGGTATCAGGATGTGGTTGAGTGGCTTGTCCAGAGTCTGTCGAAGGGGTTACTGGTTGAACGGGTTGTGTTGGAGGTACGGGGCTGACTGGCGGAGTTGGTGAAGTCGGAGTTGCCGCTTTCTTTGCCGGGACAGCTGGTTGTGCTGCCTTTCCAGTGCCTTGTGAGGGTTGAGCTGGTGTTGCCGCTGCTGCGAGCAAAGCATTTACTACCTTTTGAAGCGTTGCGAGCTGCTCGCCGATTTGCTGGAGCGTATGCCCGTATGAATGATCTGCAAAAACAAAAAACGGCGCGAACGTGAGTGCCCCTAAAACAATAAATGAAATGAGATGCTTCATTACTTTCGAGGAATCTTGTTATTGCTTTCTTTCATTATAGGTTCTTTCCACCAAAAAGTTATCCACACTATTTTTTTATCATCAACCCTTCTTCACTCCTCGTCAAGCAAAATTATCCCCACGTCATATGTAAAATTCATTCGTTCTTCATTTTTGCTTCAATTCTTGCCTTTGCTATTTTTGAGGCAACATCCCGTGGATTTTCGCCTTTTTTTATACTTTCTTCCAAGACCAATCGTGTGGTCTTTGTAATTTTTCTCTTTACTAACTCAAACATCTTCTTTGGATTGTATCCGCGATACTCGGCATAGGAGGAAATCACTCCGCCTGCATTGGCCACAAAATCCGGGACAACAAGAATTCCTTTTTGAAAAAACTCTTTCTCGATTTGTTCTGACATGGGGATATTGCCTGCCTCGACAATAATCTTCGCTTGGATTTTGTTTTTATTGTGTTCATGTATGACGTCACTTACCGATGCGGGGATTAAAATATCCACAGGGATACTCCAAAACTCATCGGGTGGTATGCGAGCGACACCAGGGTATTCTTGGAGAGACCTCTTCACGCTCATGAGTTTCCGAATAGTATTTTTATCAAGTCCATTTCTGTCAAAGATCGTCGCGCTTATATCTGCGAGAGCCAATACGGTCGCACCCATATCAGTAAGATATCGATAGGCAAAAGTCCCTACGTTGCCAAAGCCGTGAATGGCAACGGTTGATTCCGCAATTTTGATGTTTTTGAGTTCCGCTGCGATGGCAGTTGCTTGAGCCACGCCAAAACCAGTACTCCCGAATTCATGCGGTATGCCGCATTTTTCGCCAGGTTTTCCAAACATTTTCATGCAGACATTTGCGGGCTTACCCGTTGCCGACCGCCAATTGCCAGTTGCTTCAACAAACCACTCCATTTCTTTTTCTCCGGTATTTACATCTGGGCCAGCAATGTATTTTCGTGGCGTAAATAGTTTGATCGCCCGAGCAAAACTTTGGATATATTGCTTTTTTAATTCTTCTGATCCTCCGGGTTTACCCGCCGAAGCCTTGGCGGAGGCGGGCCACACAATACCAGCCTTTGCCCCACCGAAAGGAATACCAGCCAAGGCGTTTTTCCAGGTCATGGTGCGAGCCAATCGCCATACTTCTTCCTCAGTCACATCCTTGGTCATCCGAATTCCACCCTTGCCAGGACCCAAGACCGTATTATCAACTACCAAAAATCCCTCCATACCGATTTTAGGATCATACACTTTTACAACATATTCGGGACCAAATTTATCTTTTTGTATCATATACACAAGTTTTCAGGGAACGGGGCGCATCGACTGGTGCGGCCCCGGCAGAGGCCGTCGCGATCCTTGATGCGCATGTCCGGAGTATCTCATCGGCAGCACGCGCGTCGGCGGAAGTTCGGGAAGCTCGGAAACGCGTAAATTCTTCCGTATCAACCGCTCGATATTCCTGATCCCACCGCGCTCTTCGGGCAATACAAATGAAATAGCGTGTCCCTCCGCGCCTGCGCGGGCAGTGCGGCCCACCCGGTGCACGTAGTCTTCGGAAAGCTTGGGGAGATCGAAGTTCACTACGAGTTCAATTCCATGCACATCAAGCCCCCGCGCGGCAATATCGGTCGCAACAAGCACGCGATATTTTCCCGATTTGAACCCTTCGAGCGCGTCTTTGCGCTGACCGAGTGATCGATTCGAGTGGATTTCTGAAGCGCTATGCCCCATCGCGCGAACCGCCGCAGCAACGCGCTTTGCGCCGTGCTTCGTCCGCGTAAACACGAGAGTTGAGCCTTTGTATTCGCCGAGGATCTTTTCAAGAAGTCGTAATTTCGATTCTTTCATTACGACAAAGATTTCCTGCGTGACGCGCTCTACCAAGGTGCCGGAAGGCGCAATCTCCACCCGAATCGGAAGTTTCATGCTGCGGGCCGCGATTGTCATCACTCCCGGCGGGAGCGTCGCGGAAAAAAGCATCGTGTGGCGATCATTCGGTACGGCTTGAAGAATCCGTTCAATTTGCGGAAGAAATCCCATATCGAGCATCCGGTCGGCCTCATCAAGTATCAGGGTATTTACGCGCTCCAGTCGGATCGTTTTCCGCTGGAGATGGTCAATGAGCCTTCCTGGTGTCGCGATAATCACGTGTGGATTTCGCGTGATACCGCGTATCTGCGGCCCCATGGCAGTCCCACCGATGAGCACCACCGTGTGAAGCCCTAGGGAATGCCCGATTTTCCGCAACTCTTCGTCAACCTGAAGTGCGAGCTCCCGGGTAGGCAAAAGTATCAAACCCTGCCCCTTGGAACGCACGATCGACTGGATAAGCGGGATTACGAATGCGAGCGTTTTGCCCGTACCCGTCTGGGCGATGCCGACAAGATCCTTCCTTTCAATCGCAAGCGGAATGGCTTTCTCCTGAATCGGCGTAGGGCGCACATAACGAAGCTTCTCGAGAATTTCAAGGAGACCCGGGGCAATCCCGAGCCCGTGAAACGACGGAACCGATTGTGAATGTATGTTGTGCATCTTTGACCACGTGGATACGGTGCTCCCTCCTTCGCTAAAGCTTTGGCGGGCAGGCAGCCGGTATGACGTGATGGGAAAAGTTCTTGAGTAGGTTTTTTAAGAATCCGATGCATCTCGGATTTTATCGTTTGCTATAGCAGTGAGCGGAGTGAGTGAAACGAGCGAAGTCGAACTGCTGCATGTACTGGACAAAGTTAGAACCTGTTTAGTCAATCAACTCGTGCTCTTTGAGATAAGCAAGGATAATCACATCAACAGGACTTAACAGGTTTTTGTCTACGTCAGAAGTTAGATATGTCATTTCTTCTACTTCTGCTGCAGGTTGCAGCGTACCAGTAAAATCTCCTGTGTAGCAGGTCATTTGTACAAAGGTTCCTTCTGGCTTTCCATGAGCTTGTGCTTTAAAAGTACCGAGATACTGCACGGTCTCTGGCAACAAATCTATACACAGCTCCTCTTTGACTTCTCTGAGTAGTGCCTCATGGTCTGACTCTCCTTGTTCTCGTTTTCCTCCCGGGATATACCAGACGTCTTTTCCCCTTGAGCGTGTACTCAAAATCTTCCTATCTTTCAAGTATATCCAAGCGAGTTTATCTATGAGTGTTGTTTCCATAGCTGGCATCCTCGGTCTAGAACCGAAGATTTAAGAGGGATTTTAGGCTCTTTTGGAGATAATCCCCTGACCCGTCTCGGTCGGGGTCATTGTAGCACAAATGCTTGGCATTGATCCAGTCCAGTCAAAATGAGACGAATGAGACACCTTGTTATGGCCAAGATTTAGAACACCGCATCTTGAGGTAAAATCAATATATTGATTGCCATCTACATCTTGAATAATAGACCCCTTGGCAGTATCGAACGCTATGGGAATACTACGAGGATATGATCTATTACTGCTTTCGTATCTCTCTTGCTCTTCCAATAGACGGATGGATCCCTTGCCAGGAATAGAATCTGTTACTATTTTAGCATCATCGCAAAGATGAAATTTATCAAACATTTATTTTTTGTAGATAGCGATCAGTTGTCTAATAATGAGTTCTGAAGGATCAATGAATTCTCCCCTGAAATCAAACCATACTCGCTTAAAGTCGTTCTTCTCTATTTTTCTAATGCCCCCTATTTCGGGATCCTGCAGATAGATGTATTGTGAGTCAATCCCACATGCAACCGAATAGTGGCCGTCTGCTATGTCGGAATCGGAGTAATCCGCCCTGCCCCGAGTAAACCAATCAACAATCGGCGGTACTCCTCTGTGAAGCCATTTCTCTATATCCCCAAAAGAACTATTATTTTTTACGATAACTTTGAAACCCAATTGCCTTGCGGCCCTTGTCAATCCCCTTTCGTCGGTTCCAAGACGTCGAGTTGTCCCGACCAACTTTGCCAGTTCCTTCTCGCTTTTATTCAGTCCATAATAATCCAACACGATCTTCAAGCTGGCAGGACCGCACATGTCCGCCCCCAATGTTTCTTGAAACGGTTTTACTTTGAGGTGTTTTGTCATTAAAACTACGAAAGAATAAGTCGGGTTTATTTTAACATAAATGTTTACACTGAGCGAATCAAAGCAAAATAAATGAGACACTAAATAGGAGTAATGTCTTATGACTTATTTTAAGCGATCGCTACAAATAAACCAGCTGCTCAAAAAAAGTACCTAACACCTATTTCTCAGACCTGGATATCCGCAACTACGCCAAGTATATCCTGGAAGAGGGAGAAGAGGGCCCTCTCGTGGACATTACGATAAATAGAGCGCTTTTAGAGCTATAAAAAAGATTATTTCTCCAAGTCAAGAAGTTCGTCAATGCGAATTTGATTCACAAATTCAGGAACATGGCTCACGAGAATCATGACTCCCTCATATTTGTTGAGAGCAGAAGCGATAACAGGCAAATGCCGAAAATTGATGTGGTTGGTTGGTTCATCGAGTAAAAGAAGACCCGGCTTTTGTAACACAAGCCGAGCAAACGCTACCAAGCCTTTTTGGCCTTCCGACAAGCTACCGATTTTCGCGTAGATGAAGTCTTGAGTTATCAAAAAGCCAGCGGCAACCGAACGAACACTCTCCTCGGAATGCTGTTCTGCCGCCAAAGCGAGAGAATCATACACAATGTCATCAAAATTAAGCATGGAAAAATCCTGACGGTAATAGCCAATTCTGACGCCCGGCGCGATGGTAACCCCTTTTGCGGATCCTCGAGCCAAAGATTCAAGCAGAGTGCTCTTGCCAACGCCATTGGGGCCCACGAGGAGCAGATGCTGATTTTTTCTTAAAGAAATGTTTGCTTTTCGCGCCAAGGCCTTGTGATTTTTCATCACGGAGAAAGAAGTAATGCTGGCGATTTCTCCGCTCATGCCTTCTTGGCAAGGAATAATAAAAGGACGGATTGTTTTATCTTCTCTGCGCACCTCCACCTTCGCCTCCTCGGCCTCCTCGGCTTTTTCGCGCATTTTTTTCGCGACTAACCTCATCTTT